>Ga0194120_10001927_pt1 | contig 36576 bp, 31 predicted proteins | sample TA2MahCa65mmetaG_FD_148642 | JGI IMG/M metagenome (GOLD analysis project Ga0194120, IMG submission 148642) | Freshwater microbial communities from Lake Tanganyika, Tanzania - TA2015019 Mahale Deep Cast 65m | ecosystem: Environmental > Aquatic > Freshwater > Lake | place: Tanzania: Lake...
AAAAGAAAACCAGCATAGCCCAGTTGACCCCGATCATATACGGAATTCCTTGCCATCCCGGCCCCAGTGTATTGCCATATTGGTACTTGCCAAAAATCAAACCGGTATGCACACCTGCATATTCAATGAAGAATCCGCATACGCCCACACACAGCAGACCAATAAACAAACCTGCACTCCATTTCTTCTGGAAAATCAGCGGCACCAACAGCGACAGTGCAAGGTTTACGGGTGTTAATCCCATTATTTGAGAGCGGGTTGAAGCGATAAACAAGCCTGTTATGCCCACAGCATATACTATTGCGGCAATTCCAACTACCCGTTTTTCAACGCCTTGCATTGTATTTATTGATAATGATATCGCTTGCAATATTACCACCCAAAATGCACAATGGAATACCACCGCCCGGATGAACGCTCCCGGAAAAGTTGGCCTGCCTTAAAAATGCCGACACTAAGTTATTGCTGCTCCCATACAGTGAGCTAAAAGAGCTTCCGGTATATGCCTCTATACGAACAGGGTCTATATTGTCTTTAAATTCTATCAGTGGCTCAATATCGTAATTCAGTGTGGAATTGATTTTTTTAATGATAAGTTCTCTCGCCTTTTTACGGACTTCATCCCAGTTTTGTCCGCAATTTTCCGGGGTGTTAATCATAACAAACCAGTTTTCACTGTTTTTTGGCACATCCGCAGCCTCAAATTTACTGTTGATATTGATATATACGGTTGTGTCTTCATTGACAGTGCCGCTTTCAAAGATATTTTGAAATTCCTTCCTGTATTCTACGCTGAAGAGAATATTGTGCAGATCCAGTCCTGGAAATCCGGCTTTTATTTCCCGGTAGAAAATGAGGGCAGAGCTGCTGGGCTCAGCTTTTTGCCCAAAAACATGTACCTTAAAACCAGCATGTGCCAACCTGATTGCCTCTGCCAGTCAGGCAATTTCTATTTTTTCACCAAAATATTATAACCTGCAAGTTGTGCTGTTTGTTTCGCTTTTCTAGATATTTATTCAGGTTTCGGAGCCTGCGTTTAAAAGTTTTTTTGAAAAAAATAAAAAAAAATTAGGAAAAGTATTGCATTTTTATTTTTCACTTTTATTTTTGCCACACATTTAATCAAGAAAACACAAAATGAAAAAGATCTATTTCGCCATTGCTGCCTGCGCTATGTTCGCTTTCGCAGCTTGTTCAGGTAACAGCGGTACTTCAACTGATGACTCCACTTCCGCTGCAGCAGTTGACACTACAGCGGCCACTCCCGCACCAGTTGACACTGATACTTCTGCTGCTGCTGACACTGCCAAGGGAAAGTAAGAGAAGAAGTAATTCATCTTCGAAGACAATTTTAAGGGCACTTGCATAAGTGCCCTTTTTGTGTTATCTTCGCCCTAGACAATATGGTTAGAAAACTACCCGTTTGCTTTTTATTGTTCTCTGCCTTCTGCTTCAGCAGTCTTTCGTTGTCAGCTTCCACAAAGCCTTCCGATGCTATTACAGGGCCGGGTCCCGGGTTTACACTGCATCCCAATCCTGTTACCAGTAGCTGGTTTCACATCAATCTGGTTTTCTCTGAATCCGATTATCCCAATGCCCGTTTTTCCATATCGAATGTATTGGGTGAAATCATTTATACTGCTCCCATAAAAAAAACTGAGTTTGCAGGGGCAAAAGTGCGTGTAGATTTAGCCGACCTCAAAATTGATAAAGGCGTTTACTTTGTTCAGGTATTTGCAGGTGAAAAATCCAAAATTCTGCGACTGATAGTTCGTTAAGCATGTCTCTTCCTTCCTACCTTATCAGGCCTGCTGTTGCGGCAGATGTTTATGCTATTTTTGAATTGATAAAAGAGCTGGCCCTGTATGAAAAAGCTCCACGTGAAGTGATCAATTCACCCGAGCAATTGCTTAGGGACGGATTTACCGGAAAATCTCCCTTATTTACAGCTATGGTTGCCGAGAGCCCTGATGGTACAATTGTTGGTTTTTCGCTATGCTACATAAGATACAGCACATGGAAGGGGCCAGTTTTGTATCTCGAAGATCTTTATGTTAAGGAGAACTGCCGCAGGCATGGCCTGGGAAGCCTCTTGTTTGAAAGATGCATTGAGTTTGCCCGAAACAATGGCTACAAAAGGTTGTCATGGCAGGTGCTTGACTGGAATCAGCCGGCTGTAGATTTCTACAAAAAATTCAACGCCACTCTGGATCCGGAGTGGATAAACGGTGCTATAGACCTATAAATCCGTGAAGTCATTATCTAAGCAGATTATAACCGCAATATGGATTTCGTTATTGCCGGTAGGCGCTTTTTACCTCATTTCATCCGGAAATCTAATATCAAATTATTTTGCACTTAGCCCCGGATCTATAAACCATCTTCCGGGTATTCTGCTGATGCCCTTTGCCCATGCAGATACAGGTCACCTATGGGGTAACACCATGCAATTGTTTCTTGGCTTACTGCTTATTTTACTACATTTTAGGTATATGTCCGCATACATAATTGGGTTGCAATGGCTTGGTGCCGGAGTAATTCTGTTTCTTATAGGTGAAAAGGGGACAATGCACATTGGTAGCAGCGGAGTCATTTATGGCCTTTTCAGTTTCCTGATTGTTGCCGGTTTTATGGCCGGAAACCGGCGTTTAAGACTGCTTTCCTTTATGCTGCTAATGTACTATGGTGGAATGATCTGGGGGGTATTCCCATGGCAGCAGAAAGTATCCTGGGAAGGCCATCTTTCAGGAACTGTAACAGGAATAATAACGGCTGTTTTAATGAGAAAAGGATACCGCCCTTTTACCATGGACATGCGACCTTCCTGGCTTAATGATACTGATACCAGGGAAGATCCTTATGACCGTTTTGATAGGCGCGTTTAGTGCTGTATTGTTGCAGATTTATTCATAGGCTCTTCCTTGAATAATAATAGAAACAGCAAGGCAATAATCAGGGCGTATCCGGCAAAACCCAGCCATATATTATGCCAGTTTTTTTCATTGCCATTCATATAAAATGTATCAATGGCCCATCCGCTTGTTTTGCTGCCCAAAAAGGCACCGATACCATTGGTCATCATCATAAATAATCCCTGTGCACTGGAACGGATTCCTGCATCTGTATTTGTTTCAATGAACAAGGAACCGGAAATATTGAAAAAGTCAAAGGCCATTCCATAAATGATGCAACTTAAAACAATCATCCACAGACCTTCTGCCGGATTGCCAAAAGAGAAAAGGCCAAACCGAAGGACCCAGGCCAGCATGGCAAACAACATTACCTTTTTAATTCCGAAACGTTTCAGAAAAAAGGGTATAGTCAGGATAAAAACAGTTTCGGATACCTGTGAAATGGACATGATAATGGTGGAATACTTCACTACAAAAGATTCCGGACCGTACAGGGGATTGTTTTTAAAATCATCCAGAAATGTATCGCCATACATATTGGTTAACTGCAGCGCGGCCCCCAAAAACATTGAGAAAATAAAAAACAAAGCCATCCGATACTTCGCCAATAATTTAAACGCATCCAGACCCAGTTGAGAATAAATGTTGCGGTTTTCGGTTTTCAGATTAGAAGGTTTGCACGCAGGCAGCATAAATCCGTAAAATCCTAGGCCGATGGCTACACTGCCGGCAATCAGAAATTGATGGGCATTCGCCTTGCTTCCCGTAAGATTGGTGACCCACATGGCGGCAATGAAACCAATGGTACCCCAGACCCTAATGGGAGGGAAGACCTTGATTACGTCATGTCCGCTTTTGGAAAGCAGGATGTAGGAAATAGAATTAGACAGGGATATGGTGGGCATATAACAGAACATTGCTGCCAGTATAAGCCAGTATAATTCATCGGCAGTTTTCATTTCCGGAACCATCCAAAGCAATGCCCCGTATGCTATTTGCAATGTAGCGTAGAGTTTTTCTGCATTTATCCAGCGGTCTGCAATGATACCTGTTACCGCAGGCATAATGAGTGAGGAGATGGCAAGCGTTGAAAATATGGCGCCGAACTGCTCTACTGTGCCCAGGTTATTGCCGAAAAAGTAGGTGCCAATGGTAATTAACCAGGCGCCCCATACAAAGAATTGGAAAAAGCTGAGAACCGTTAAGCGGAAGCGAATATCCATACGGGCGAAAATATTATTTTACCCGCACAAAACAAGATTTCACCTCAAAACCATTTGCTCAATACTGTCTATGAGTGCATGAATAACCTTGATATGAATTTCCTGGGCACGGTCTGCATATTCTGATTTGGGCGCCCTGACTTCAACATCACAGAGTGCTGCCATTCCACCGCCGTCTTTACCGGTAAGGCCCACAGTTTTCATTCCTGCTGCCTTTGCAGCTTCCATGGCCAGTATAATGTTCTTACTGTTACCGCTACTGCTTATGCCCAGTAAAACATCGCCGGGCTTGCCCAGAGCCTCCAGGTAGCGGCTGAAGATAAAATCATAACCATAATCGTTGCCCACACAGCTCATATGGCTGGGATCGCTAATGGCCATGGCTGCCAGAGCCCTGCGGTTGCCGCGGTAGCGTCCGCTCAGTTCCTCGGCAAAGTGCATGGCATCGCAGTGGCTGCCCCCATTACCGCAAGTGATAATTTTACCCCCATTGATAAGGCATTCGGCCATTAGGGCTGCCGCCTTTTCAATATGCACAATATTTTTTTCATCGGCCATGAACAACCTCAACGTCTCTGACGCCTCGGTTAAATGCTGTCTTATTCTTTCCTTATTCATGGTTGGGATTTTTTAAATTCGCGTAGTCCGTTTTGCAGAAAAGCTTTGAACTTATCCGGATTATAGTCGAAAGTCTCAGCACTGCCCGGGTGCTGCAGTAAAACTTCATTACCCGTCATCAGTACATAAAGCGGCTGACTATTGCTGTTGAAGTAACAAGCCTGAATTTCGGCGTTCTTTTCGCCAAGCGTTTTTATCAGTTTTCCTGAGAATTTGCCTGTGAACTGCTCCTTTTCAGACAGCTTAATCTTTTTGTCATCCACATACAGCGAAACAACCACATAATCGTTCTTCAGGATCTTCAGCACATCAGGATTACTCCAGACTTTTTCTTCCATCTTGCGACAGTTCACACATCCATGTCCGGTAAAGTCAATTAAAACAGGCTTTTTTTGAGCCAGGGCACATTTCAGAGCTTCTTCGTAATCATAGTAACCTTTTATATCATGCGGAATATGAAGTTGCTCTGAGTATTTCGGGATTTGGCAGGTTGCCGCAGACACCGAGGTATCGTTTGAGGTTGTATTCTCAGCCTTATTTTCTGCACTTCCGAGTCTGAAATCCTGTGTGTGCATGGGTGGTAGATATCCTGCCAGTGATTTTAATGGAGCACCCCAGAGCCCGGGCACGAGATAAACTACAAAAGACCAGGTTGTGATAACCAGCATAAGGCGTGTTACAGACCAGTATGATACATCGCTGTCATGGGGAAACTTTATTTTCCCCATCAGGTAGATCGCCATCAGCGAGAATATCACAATCCAGAGCGCCAGGTATATCTCCCTGTCAAGTATGCCCCAGTGATAGGTTTGGTCCGCCGTGCTGAGGAATTTCAGTGCAAAGGCCAGTTCCAAAAAGCCGAGAACCACCTTCACACTGTTTAGCCAGCCCCCGCTTTTGGGAAGGCTTTTCATGTAGCTGGGGAACACCACCAGCAATCCAAAGGGCAACGCAAATGCAAGGGAGAAGCCCAGCATAGCCACAATGGGTGTACTCAGGCCGCCTTTGGCACTTTCCACCAATACAGAGCCTACAATGGGGCCGGTACATGAGAACGATACCAGGGCAATGGTAAGTGCCATAAATACAGGCCCTGCAATTCCGCCTTTATCTGCTTTTTTGTCGATGGCATTCACCCATGAGGAGGGCAATACAAGTTCAAAGGCACCAAAGAAGCTGGCCGCAAAAACAATAAAAATCACGAAGAAGAAAACATTGGGAATCCAGTGTGTACTGAGCCAGTTTGCCGCATCAGGACCCACCAGTTTGCTCACCAGTGTTCCAATAAATACATATATGAGAATAATGGCCGTAGCAAAAACCAAACCGTCGCGTATCGATTTCTTGCGGTCTTCGTTTTTAAGGAAAAACGCTACTGTCATGGGAATCATGGGGAATACGCAAGGTGTAAGCAGCGCCAGCAAGCCCGAGGTAAATGCCAGCCAGAACACCAGCCCCAGTCCTTTGTTGGTTGTTTCGCTTTTGGCATTGCCCAGGCTGCCTGTGTATTTCAGCTCGTTGCAGTTCCCGTTGCCTGCTTTGTATGATGACCTGGTTTTTGAGCCGCCAGAATTTGAAGTATCAGTTTTGCTGTTTGATTTTGCATCGGTGTCCGTCGGTCCAACCGGAGAATTCTCTCCTGCAGCGGCACCTTCCACTATTACCGGATTGTCTGTTTTCAGCGTCTCTTCTATTTTCACACACTGGCTTTCATCACACATTTGTCCGCTGAAAGCACAAACCATCTTCTGAATGCTGCCTGTAACTTTAATTTTTTGTTTAAATAAAGCCTGACCGGGAAAGACACCCGTTTTGCATTCTACCTTATCGAGTTCAGCCAGCTCATCGGTCCTCATTTTGTCGCCCACACCTATGGCTTTGCCCACCGGTACAAAGTGATCTCCGGTAAAGGTTATTGAAGCCCTTGTGTAGCCAACATCTTCAGCGCAGGTTGATTTTTCACTGTAGATATGCATTCCTGGGGCAGGCGACATGCTTACCGTGATTTCTATAATGTCTCCAACTTTGGCTTTTGAAGCAGAGAAGACCATGTTTTTAGCCGTGGGTTTTTTCATCTGACCCACAGCAGGAATTACGGTCAATAATAGCAGCAGACCTAAAAAGGATTTAATTTTCATGAATGTCTTGCAAAAAAACGAAATTTACGGCAGTAATCTTGTAAAAGGTGCGATATTATATGGTAACATGCCATGTGAATTGCGAATGCTTCAATGCCGGTGTTATGCACGGTTGTGCGAAAAAGAATATTTGTTGTCTTTGAGCGTTTTCTATTTTCGAGAGGATTTAACCGACCCGATGCGTTGCAAATGTCTGCTTTTTGTATTCTTTGTGAGCAAAATGCTCTGTGCTCAAAAGTTGAGTACACAGCAGTATATTGAGGAATTTAAATACGCGGCCATGCAGGAAATGAAGATTTATGAAATACCTGCATCTGTTACCCTAGCCCAGGGAATTTTGGAGAGTGCCAGCGGAAACAGCAAGCTTGCCAAAGACTGCAACAATCATTTTGGTATAAAGTGTCGCAAAAACTGGACGGGCAATTTTTGTCTGGCGGATGATGATGCGGCCAATGAATGTTTCAGAGGCTATTCCAATGCCATGGAAAGCTATCGCGATCATAGTTTGTTTTTAAAAGGTGCTTCGCGCTACGAATTTTTGTTTGGCCTGCCTGCAACGGATTACAAAGCCTGGGCCCATGGCTTGCGCCAGGCCGGATATGCAACCAATCCTGCTTATGGTGACATTATAATAGGTGTTGTGGAAAGATACCACCTTTCTATGTATGATAGCATGATGGTGCTGGGGGAAGACTATGCATCACCGGATACTGCCGCAGGCCGATTGATTCAGGTGCACGGACTTCCCGCCGTGATTGTATCCAAAAGCAGAAATCCGGATGACATAGCCAAACTTTATGACATGGGGGTATGGCAAATTTACAAATACAATGACCTCAGAAGGGGAGACGAATTAAAGCCCGGAGAAATTGTTTATCTCAAGCCCAAAAAACGCAAGGCAGATGTTGATTTTCACCTTGTACTGGATGGTGAATCACTTAGAGATATTAGTCAGCAACACGCAGTAAAATTAAAACATCTTGAAAAATTCAATCAAATAATGTCATCCAGGCCGCTAAAGCCCGGTGAGATTATTTATTTGAGGGAAAAACGAAAAAGTGATTCTGCCTGGGAAGCCTCATCGGACCTAAAAACACAACCTGTCAAAACAAACGAAACTATCAAAGGGGAACATACCGAGTACAATTTAAAAATCGATTCAGTGCGGGATTTGTCTTCAGCCGGAAATCCTGTTTTAGCACCCCGGCCAATAATTCACTCAAACAAAACAGCGTATTCAGACAGCAGTGCGGTCAGCGGATTGTTCTTTCATATTGTTCTTGCCGGAGAAACGGTGTACAGCATTTCCCGTTTGTATAAAATTTCAGCCGATTCACTCCTGGGCTGGAATTTTCTAATAGACTCAAAAATAAAAGCTGGTCAGGAATTGCGGATAACACCCAAATACAATCGGGTTCAACAAAAAGAAATTAAGAGACATACGGTTTCTGTGGGAGAGACACTGTATCAGATTTCGAGGAGATACGCTGTCTCTGTAGCTGAATTGCAAAGCGTAAACAGTCTTAAAAGCACTGAAATAAGGGCCGGACAGGTATTGCTGGTGCCATAATGGCTATGGTAACAAAATAGAAAAGTCATATTTCTGTCATAAGCAGAAACATTTTTTTAAAATTTATGCAACCTTTTGGGGGTATGGCGTCATAATTTTAGCTATTATTGCAACAACTACAATATAAATATTCATACTATGAAGTTAACATTTACCAAAATCACCAGAGCACTAGGCCTTTTAGGCATTGGCTTTCTGGCCATGATGCCGGGAAGTTCCAGAGGGCAAATTTGTTCTGCGTCAAACTCCTGGGGTTGTGGACACAACTACGGTGGAAACATCGTTGAAATCAAAATCAGTGACAATGCGGGTACGCTAGCTAGCTACTCAGGCCTGGCATGTTCTACAACCAGTGCCACCTACAATGTGCTGGTTAACGCATCTTCACCTATTGATATTACCGCCGGTCAGAATCTTACCCTGGAAATTACAGGATCGGTAGATGCGTATGGCTGGGGCTATCGAACCCGTGTTGGTATTTGGCTGGATTATGATCGCAACAACAGTTTCTCTGCTGCTGAGTGCATCGCCAATCCTTCCAGTGGTCCCTGGGCTGCCATTGACGCCACGCCTACCAAGGCCACGTTGAAGCTCCCCTGCTGGTCGGCCACAGGTGCAAGCACCATGCGTTTCCGTGGATTTTATTTCTACAGCACGGTAAACTCCAGTATGGGTTGCGGATCAACGAACACTTATGGTAATATCATTGACGTAGCGGTAAACCTGAAAGTGGGTGCGCCTCCCGTGGCTAATTTTATTGTCCCCACAGGTCCCAACTACGAAAATACCACCATTAAGTTTAATGCAGCGAATCCCAATAATGCTTACAATTACCAATGGACATTCTCTGGTCCAGATGTTATTCCTATTGCTACAACAGGTACAGTTGGTCGTGCTAGTTGGGCACCTCCATCTCCTCCTGCTACATTCGACGTGAAAATGCTGGTTAGCTATTGCGGCATCAAAGACTCAATATCTAAGTCTGTTACCATCGTGCGTCCTAAAAATGTCCCCACGGCAGACTTTATTGCCAAAGACAACCTGGTTGAAATCTACTACAATGCAGAAATGCTTGATCTTTCCACCGATGGTGCTTACAAATGGAGCTGGGAAGCCACGTCGCCTACCGGGGCTGCATACACCAGCACTGTTCAGAATGCACAGTTCTTTTTGGATGAACTCGGTAAATGGGATTTCTGCCTGACTGCTGAAAACGGCATTGGTGCTTCAACCAAAAATTGCAAAACTAAGTACGTAGAGTGTACTCCTCCCTCAGAATTTTATATGGGCATAACTACACTTGGTGAAAACAAAAAGGGCACTATTTACGATCATGCCGGTCCCGGTGCTAACTATGGTCCCAACCGAAAAACAAGTATCGATTATTTCAAAATTTTGCCTTGTGGAGCCAAAGAAATTCGTTTGAAATTCAAGCAGATCAGACTGACTGATGCCAACGACAAAATACGTATTTATGATGCGGGTCAGGCTGATGCAACGAAAGAATTAACTCCTGCTGCCGGTATTAACAGCACAAACCAGGCTACATATCGCAATTCTACATTTACTGCCAAGAGCGGCGCCATGTACCTCACTTTCGAATCCAATGCCACGGGTCAAGATTCCGGTTTCATTGCTACTTGGGATTCTGATTTGTTACCTCCTGTAAAACCAAAGCCTTCATGGAGCACACCATACAATCCTGCTGCTATTGGCACTGAGGTAGAATTTAGTAATACATCCTCCGATGTTCAGGGAGCACCTGTATGGGATTGGATCGTAGATGGCAATTCTGAGTCAGGTTCAGAAAGTTTCAACCGTGTTTTCACATCTGATGGTACTTACACAGTATGCCTTGCAGCTACAACCTGTAATGGAACCGATACTTTCTGCAAGACCATTGATATTGTAACACCTACAAAGCCGGGTCTTCTTGACTACACTGCCAGCAACGTTCGGCCTGATGCTGGAAAAACAGTAGATTTCAAAATCACTTCTGATTATGCTACCAACTTCGAATGGAATATCTTCCCAACTACCTACACCGTAATGTCGGGTGCGTTGACCGGTACCAGCAAGAAATTATCCCTGCGTTTTGATCAGGGTGGTTGCTATACTTTCACACTGAAGGGCTGGAACTCTGCCGAAAACCCTGCAGGTTCAACTGAGAAGAAAGTAATTAAGAATAAATACGTTTGTGCGTTGAACTACTGTGTTCCATTGGTGGATCTTATCAGCTCTGATATTGGAATCAACGAGGTTACTCTGTCAAGGGGTTCAACTACCTTAATTAATAATCTCTCTACCAGCGGTATTACTTCTTACACAGATTATTCAGCAACCCAGAAAGCTACGTTGACTTTCGGTGCTTCCTACACTCTTGATGTAGCCCGACTGACCAACAGCAACAGCCTTAACTATAAAGCATGGATTGACTTCAACGTAGATGGTGACTTCTTTGACGCTGGTGAAGAAGTTATGAGCACAGGGGCAATCAGCGGTTTAAAAGCTACTGTTTCCTTTACTGTTCCTAACAAGAGCGCCAGTTTTGAAGGCAAAACCCGTCTTCGTGTATCAAGCAGCTATGGTAATTTCACTAACACTCCCTGCGGTGTGAACATTGTAGGTGAATTTGAAGATTACGGAATTACGCTGGCCAACGACGGGTCATTCCCTGAAATTACCCTCGTAGGAAAAGATACTCTGTATGTAGAGCGCACCGGTACCTCAAATGGTTGCTGGGATGAAGTAGCAAAAACTACTTACTCTGCAAGTGATCCTACAGAAGGTGACATGACCTCTAAAGTTGTCGTTAACTCTGATTTAGATTGTACTATCCCCGGTATCTATAGCATTGACTTTAATGTAACTGATGCCTCCGGCAACAGCGCAGCACCCAAGCGTCGTACCGTGTATGTGGTTCTTGACAGAACTGCTCCTACACTGACCTTGAACGGAAATGCAGTTGAGACTGTTGAGCAGTGCGGAACCTACAATGAAGCAGGTGCTATCGCAACCGATGCCGTAGACGGAGACCTTACCACTGCTATCGTCATAACCGGTTCTGTTAACACCTCTGCAGTTGGTGATTACACCATTACTTACACTGTAAGTGATGCTCAGGGTAACACAACCGTTAAGACCCGTACAGTTCAGGTTCGCGATACCAAGAAGCCCGGTATTTACGCTGTGGGTAGCCGTATCGTAGACAACACTATTATTAAGGTTCAAATCAACAGCGTATTTGTTGATAACATCTATGCTCAGGACGAGTGCAACGGCGACATCAATATTGTTAAAACTCCTGGTTTTAACGGACCTGTTAACACTGCTATCCGCGCTACTTATCCTGTAATATATACTGCAGAGGATCCTAACGGAAACCTCGCTGACGAGAACGGATATGTAATCAACTATCAGGTTGACGATTATATAGCACCTACTGTAGCGCTTAACACTGAAGCCATCATCATCCATGATGTAAATACTCCTTATGTTTCTCGCGATGTAACTGTAAGCGATAACTACTATCCTTTGAACAAGGTGAGCGTTATTAAAACCGGTTCTGTAGATCCATATACTTTGGGTACTTACACTGAGTCTTACACTGCAACCGATGAGAGCGGTAACAGCACAACTGTAGTTCGTACTGTAAATGTCATAGATCGCGTAGCTCCTCAGATTCTGGCTCCTGCCATGAACGTATGCGTAGGAACTCCTTTCTGGGCCATGAGCGGTCTGGTTATCAGTGACAACTATTACTCGCCTGCCACCCTGACTCCGCTTGTATCAGTGCTGAACCACAACATCAACATCTGGGAAGCCGGTGTTTACTATATCAACTACACCTTGACTGATCCCAGTGGCAACAAGGCTATGATGGTAACCCGCCCCGTGTTTGTTAACTATCCTCCTAACTGCCAGAACACTTACCTGAGCACTGCCAACATCGACCTTGACGAAGCAGTAAGCGTATTCCCTAACCCCACAAGTGGTAAGGTAACCCTCAGCTACATGATCCAGAACAGCAAGCCTGTATCTGTTGAAGTGTTCAACGTATCCGGCAGCAAAGTTGCTTCGTTCAATAACCTGAAATCAGGTCTCGGTCATGCCGAAATCAACATGTCACAGTTTGGTAACGGAGTTTACATGATTCGCCTGAGCAACGATGGTCAGACCACAACCAAGCGTGTTGTGGTAAGAAACTAATTCATCGTTAGCTTACACTATACAAAAAGCCCGGTTTTGTGCCGGGCTTTTTTTTATAAATATTAAACTCTAAAATAATTTATCTATAAAAAAATTACTTTTTCTTGTTTTCATCCTCCTGGTGTTCATCGGGCTTGTCCTTCCTGCATTCAGGGCCCAATGTTCCGCGAATACCTCGTGGGGTTGTGGTTCGGGTTCCTGGACCAATAATAGGGGCGATCTTCAGTCAATTGTTGTAAAGGATGCTGCAGGAGGTACATTGGCGAGTTACACTGGTCAAGGAAGCGCTCCTACCAATAGAACCTTAAATTAAGGTAAACCTATAGATTTGTTAGCTGGACAGCAAATAACCATCAAGGCAGTCAATAGCGGTATACCCAAATCCCTCCAATGGCAGGGTATTGATTGATGCGGGCAAACTGCAAAGCAACATTACTGCACTGGAGATATGGGACAACAGCGGTCGTCGTTTATTGCGCACCATAAAGTGAACAGACGTGGTGTTCGCACTACAAATGGAAGGATATGCCGCAGGTGTTTATACCATCAAGATTAAAACGGCTTACCCTACCTTGGTAAGACCTCTTGTAGTGAACAAGTGATTTGTCTATAAATTGAAAAACAAAATGCCCGACAGCAATTGTTGGGTTTTTCTTTACATAACGAATAAATTACTGTCGGACAAGATAATGGGAAGTGTTGCCGGTGTTCTGTTCAAGGATAACTTCTTTTTGGCCTATAATCTCGTTTTTTGAGCCTTCAACAGCGTTGTAAATGGTTATCAGTTCGAGGTTTTCTTTAATTTGGGCAGATAAACCCAGTTTATCCAATTCAGAAATCAGATGGGTCATTTTGTTTTCCTTGTTATCTGCCACAAAGCTGAAACTGATGGCAGAGTTTTGGATGATATTACATCTTACCTTATGTTTGGCCAGAAGGCTGAAAATTTGCTCCAGGTTTTGTTCAACAATGAAAGTGAAATCGCGGGTTTTTAATTCGGCGAGCACCTGTTTCTCTTTAAAAATAAAGCAAGGAACATCCAGCGAATGTACTTTAGTGCTGACCTGGGTTCCTGATTCCTTAGAATTTAAGAAGGATTTAACAAAAAGAGGAATATCTTTGGCCATTAGTGGCTGAATTGTTTTGGGATGAATAACAGAAGCTCCGTAATAAGCCAGTTCAATGGCATCTGAATAAGCGAGATAGGGAATGAGTGTCGCATTGTTCATTTTTTTAGGGTCGGCATTCATTACACCGGCCACATCCTTCCAAATTGTTACAGATTCGGCATTAAGGCAATACGCAAAAATGGCGGCGGAATAATCACTGCCTTCGCGCCCTAGTGTGGTCGTCTCGTTGACGGGGCCACGGCCAATAAAACCTTGTGTAACGACAGTTTGCCTTTCTGCCAGGGGTTTTAGTTTTTTAGAAATAATTTTATCTGTTTCATTCCATTGGATGCGGGCATCTCTGTATCGATCATCCGTGAGTATAAAATTTCGGCTGTCTATCCACTGATTTTTGATGCCCTCAGACAGTAAATAATAGCTTATAATTTTTGTGCTTATAAGTTCGCCAAACGCAACCACCTGATCGTATACAAAATCATATTCTTCAGGTAAAGAGGGTGTTTCCACGAGGCATTCCAGCTCAAGAAATAAGTTTTCTATATCGTTTATCAAGGCCGATGGGTTTTGGGCATTCAGGCCATTTACGATGCTGTAGTGGTAATCTTTTAATTCTCTTAGTAATAGAGCTGTTTCGCCTGTACCATGTACGCTGGCATGCACCAGTTTTTCAAGGTGGTTGGTGCTTTTGCCCATGGCACTGATAACCACTAATAATTTTTCTGCACTGTGATCGGAAAGAATCCGGGCTATTTTTTTAACGCCGTTTGCATCTTTCACTGATGCACCGCCAAACTTGAATATTTTCATTTTATTTGGGAAAGACGAACTGCCTGTTGTTTTTTTGCAAAGTTAATTATCAAACTACCCCAAACACGAAATAAATTTATGGCATTAAAAGGATTGGTAACGCTGGAACAGTTTATTGTAGACCAGCAGGCTTTATATAAGAACGCCACAGGTGCTTTTAGTAAGATGTTTAGAGCGCTTGAGCTAGGTGCTAAAATGGTAAACCGAGATGTGAGAAAGGCCGGCCTTGTAGACATACTGGGGGATATGGGATCCATGAATGTGCAGGGAGAATACCAGAAAAAACTGGATGTGGTGGCTGACACCACTTTCATAGAGGTTTTAAGCCGCTGTGGTGAAGTATGCGCGGTCATCAGCGAAGAGCAGGATCATGTTATTTTTATTGAGGGTTGTAACTCAAAGGAGTATTACGTCGCGATTGATCCTCTGGATGGCAGTTCCAACATTGATGTAAATGCCAGTATAGGAACCATATTTTCCATTTACCGAAGATTCGATAGCAGTCGTCCGCCCAAAACAGAAGATTGTTTACAGCGAGGCTCTGAACAGGTGGCAGCGGGTTATTTTCTGTATGGTACCAGCACGATGTTAATATACACCACAGGCAATGGGGTAAATGGGTTTACACTGGACGATACACTTCAGGAGTTTTGCCTTTCGCATGAAAATATCCGCATACCAGAAGGGGGAGCTATTTTTTCATTGAATGAAGGCAATACCTCTGACTTCCCTGAAGGCGTGAAACAATACATTTCATGGTGTAAAGAAAAAGACAAGGCAACAGGACGGCCTTATGGTGCACGTTATATTGGCAGCTTAATAGCCGATGTGCATAGAAATCTTCTTCGTGGGGGTATATTTATTTATCCGGGAACGGAAAAGAAACCCAATGGAAAACTGCGTTTGATATATGAGTGCAATACCATGGCATTTATCGTTGAGCAGGCCGGCGGTATGGCGCATTCGGGCAGGGAACGCATACTGGATATTTTGCCCATAGATTTGCACCAGCGTTCTCCCTTATTTATAGGCAGCACCCAAATGGTGAAACAGGCTTTGGAATGTCTGCACCGGTTTTCCTGATCAGCCATCCAATACATCCAGCATTACCTTAAAAGTTCGTACATCTTTCCTTGGGAAAACGGTTTCACGCATATAGAAGATAAGTTCTTCTGCTATTTTTCTGCGTGTTTGCCGATCGGCTGCAGGGTCTTCCTTTTGGAGTAGTTTTTGCAGCAAAAAGCCGTTGTTTTCATCAGTATTTGCACCCGGCAAACTTGTATGTATGTATGCATGTTGGCCACTTGCAGAGAGGCCATGTCCTGCCGATTCACACAAGTTTAGCATAAAGCGGTGCAAGAACCACAAATCGGACCCTATATTTCGGTAAAGACGACAAAAATCCTTTTTTACCGACAAAAAAAGATCTTCATCAGGCATGGAATCCGGGAGGGTGTTTCGAACGAGTTCAGTGCAAATCAGAGCCATATTTCCGCTGAGAAAATTATCATTCATAAACGGTTCAACCGCCTTAATTTCTTTTGCTCTCAGCAGATTTTGTTTTTCTGAATGATTAAATACAATTTCCAGGAAAGTGCCAGGCCTGAGCAGGGCACTTTTGCCTTTTTTACCTTGAACTCCCGAGAAAATAAAGGGGAGGATGCCGTGAGAATGACAAAAAAGATGCACTACGGCCGAATTTTCACCGTAAGGGATCTTTTTGAGAACCAGCGCTTCTGTTTTTATCAGCATCAGTCAATCCAGTCGGTAATAAACAGGTTAGTAGCCCTGCCTCCACCATTGTTTCTGTTTGACGAAAATACCAATTGTTTTCCATAGGGCGAAAACATTGGGAAGAAATTGAATATGCTTTCCGTTGTAATCTGTTCAAGATTACTTCCATCCTCATCAATCATAAAAAGCTGGAAGTCTTATCCACGTTTATTTTCATGGTTGCTCGGCAGCGCTCTCCTGTGGATTTCGCAGTAGCATTGCAACGACCATAGATGCAACCACCGTATATCAGCTGCCTGATGGTAATGTAATTGTTCTATTCCTGCTTGCACAATTTGCAAATAAAATTATAATGTATAATGCCAAATAACAGAGTAATCCTAAAAATGAATAATTCTAGAAGGGCCGTAAGGTTAGGTTTTTAGAAGTGGCTAAGAAAGAATAATGTGCCTTTATTTTAGCAATTCCCAGACAATTTTAGGATATCCTTTTTCGCCTTTGTCATTGTAGAAGTCTACGAAGCGCATTTTGAAATAATTGCCTTTTGCATCCAGAATAATGAAGATTTTCTTTTGGTTTACCGTGTATTTGTTGGCTGTCAGGCTCCATGTTTTCCAGTCATAGCCAATTTCATTCAGAAAATCACTCAGCACAAGGGCTTTGGCATATTTGAGATCAATAGCGTTGAACTCTACAATATTATTGAGTTCCAACACCTTTACCTTATTCGGGTTGGTTAAAACCCCACGCAGTATATAGGGCAAGGTAATTCCAAGCGTTTCTTCAGTTACGGTTTGTTTATAGGTGGTAATGATCATATCCCAGTTATCCCGTGTGAAAGGTTCATTAAAAACCTCTTTTTCGTCGCTGAAACTGAAATAGGCAAAATTGTAATCGTTTTTGGTACTGATGTATACATCGTGCGGAACTGTATCAGTGAGTGAGCCCCACTGGAAATGATAAGAAGCACCTTCTCGTCCCAGCATTTTCAATTTTATAAATTTTTTGGAACCCAGCGAATCTGCACCACGATTAATTATGTACAATCTGTCTTTGGGCTTTGCCTTTCCCATTTGGTAACTTTCCCAACATCCTGAAAAGGATAAGGAGTCGAGATGCCCGTTTGGATTATCAAAAATCCAATCGTGTTTACTCACATCAACATAACTAAAATCACGGAAGTTTGCGCCTTCCACATAGGTAACAGCATAGGCACTGTGCTTGCCTGTATTGATGATTATGTTGTTTTTTTCGCTCCATGAAAATCCAATATCCCATATTCCAAAAGCATTGGATGCTGTTTTTTGGGTTGAAAACTCAAACCAAACTTGATTTTCATAGTTATCTCCCATGGTGAATGTAGCAGACTGTATACCAACAGGGACATCCGGTGCGGTATACAGCCGTTCGTCTTTCTCACATCCTGAAATGAATAACAGCATTAACAGCAAACCCATCCAAACACTATATTTTGTATACTGCCTCATTTGATATCGTAACTAAAACGTAAAAACATGGTTCTTCCGGGTGTTATATTAACATTCATACCCTGTTCGGAATGCGGTGTCAGGTTACGTCTTGTGGAAGCAAGTGTGGTTACACCTAGAATATTCTTTACCCCGCAAGAAATATGAAGACCTGTTTTCGGGAAAGCCTTTTGTGCAGTCATGTCAAGCAGATAGAAACCTGCAGTTCGATAGCGTTCATTGTTTTCCATATAACCCATAGTTGCGCTCGTATATCTGCTGAGCATGGATACAGATGCTTTTTTATCTGGGAATTTACATGTAATGTTAAACGCAAACTGCCCGTTTAGGTAGGATCTTTGGTTGATGGTATCGGCCTGCTCGAGCAGATCATATACTGTTAGAAGCGTACCTGAAATCTGCGCAGTGAATTTTTCGTTGTGAAATTCAAAATTGGTGCTAAGTCCTTGAGATCGGAAGCGACCAATATTGATGTAGGTATAATAATTTGTGTTTAGATCAATCAGTGCCAGGTTAATTTTGTTTGTGATAATGTTATTAAACAAAGAAAAATTAAAGATAGCTCCGGAAGTGCTGGAAAACGGGTGTCGGTAGTCGAAAGACAGTATGACATTATCAGATATTTCGGCCTTCAAACTGTCATTACCGTGTACATTGTGGCTCATATCTACAAAGTAAAAGTTCAGTTCCTTGAGAGACGGAGCTCTGAAACCCCTGGCATAGCTTCCCCTGAATGAAAGGTGTTTGGATAAATTATACTTTAGCTGCAGCGATGGAATCAATGGAGCCATTTTAATACTTTTGCCAAAAACAGAAGGGATAATCGGGCTTCCAAAACGGGAATTGTGCAAAACGCGAAGCGAAGGTCTTACTTGCCATTCTTTGCTTGGGGTATATTCCATGGCCCCAAAAACAGCAACGTCATAAATCCCAGGCAATTGAGCGGGAATCCGCTTGCCCAGTGCAGTTTCTCTCATAAAATCGTATCCCATGGTCCATGAAACAGAGTTTACAGGGTTTCGGTGGGTATAAACACCCCGAGAGTTGAACATGGTGAATACAGAGGTGTCCTGATCTTCAGGGCGGTAGGGGGTTTCGGATCCTGTTACAAGATTTCTTTTTATAGTATTCTTTGACCTGTTGAAATAATTAAAGGCATTTTGCCATTCAAACCGGCCGAAAGTATTGATTTTAAGGACAGAATGAATGGTGTTGTCCAACCGGGTAGTAGCGTAAATGGAGCTGTAGCCGGTAACATTGGTCAGACTGTATTCCGCATCGCTCCGGTCCGTGAGTTTTTCCTGAAACAGAGAAGAGGTAATGCGGTGGTTGCTGTTTTTGGTATTGAGAAACAGCGATGCATCTGCAAACTGTTTGGTTTTGGGTTTCCAGTCAAAACTGCGGGTCTGTAAATCAAAATCTCTGCCTGCAAAGTAATAGCGGCCTGCATTTAGGGTGAAAGGCATCTTTTTGTGCAGTTTTCCTGTTACATTCACATCATAGTTGAAATTGCTGAATGCCACCATATAGTCGTGAAAAACGTTGAGACGTGTGTTGAAAAGTTGGTTACTCGGATTTTTGGTGATGATATTGATTACACCGCCGAGCGCATCGGTTCCATAAACAACACTCATGGGACCTTCAATGATTTCAACCCGTTCCACATTGCTCAGCATAATTTGTCCTAAATCTACATTGCCGTTAATTCTTCCAATGACGGGAATTCCATTTATCAGTATTTTTATATCTTGACCGCCAATGCCTTGCATGATGGCATTGCTTCCCATTACAGCGTCCTGTCCTACTTGTATGTTGGCTTCGTTAAGAAGTAATTCCCCAAGATTTTGGGCTCCCATTTGAATTATTTTTTCTTTGGGGATTACCCTTATCAGATAAGGATTATCGGCAATAGCCCTTGGCCCGGTAGCACCGGTTATGGTAACCGGGTTAATGAGCATGTTTTTTTTTGGGGGGGTGACAACAATTTGGATATCCAAAGCGGTGAATGTTCCTTCAAAAATCGAGTTGGAGTCGTTCGGTGGAATCACCGTGAGCTTGAAGGCCCCACTGTTAAGAATAAAAAAAGTGCCTTTTGCATTTGTCTTGCCGGTTTGCAATGACGCCTGAGGTCTGAAATCTGCCAGTACATCTGCACCGGCTATGGGATCACCTTCCTGATTTATAACGCTTATGATGCGTTGCTGGCCCAAAACAGGTGTTAAGACCGAAAATACGACCGATAAAGAAAATATGAGTGATTTTAAAGGCAATGTTTATTCAAACACAAATTTTTTGGTAATAATCCGGTTGCCTGACTGAATTTGGAGGAGGTAGATGCCTGCAGGTATATTTTCTGCAGAAATTGTGTATGCATTCCAAGAGGCCTGAACATTCATAGGCTGAGACATGATTGTTTTACCCTCGAGAGATTTAACGGACACAGTGCAGGATTTTGTCTTGGGCATGTCTAGTGTCAGATAAAATACTTTCGAAGCAGGATTGGGGAATAACTTAATGGTACCAAAAAAGTTATCTTTTACCGACAGGCTATTACGGACAGCCATGCGGCTGAATCTGATTTTACCAGATGAAGAGCCCGTGAAACCGGTCATATGCATGAGCCAGTATGATGTATCGTTTGTGCGAACCCTTTCTATCAGGTAACTCATTGTGTCGCTGAGTGTCCAGCCTGTACTACCTGTACTAAAGGATTTCCAGCCTGAACCAATACCCGTAAGGTCGTTTTTAAACGATTTGGTGTAATCTCCTACTATCCAGTTACTGTCGGCATTCAGCGCTTTGAATTGCCGGCCAAAAACCCGTACAGTGCGTGTTCCGCGCTTACTTTCAATGCCCATGACAGGATACATTTCCATTCCCCCGGTCATTGGATTTGCTGATAACTCAAAGTAACGGTTGAAGCTGATGTCCCAGTTATTGGAAGCCGGTTCCCGGTCGGGTTTTGTGGCACCAGTGAATTTGAAATACTTATACATTTTAGCAGTGGCAGCAGTTTGATAAAGGGTGTCCATAGTTTCTCCAGTTCCGTCAAGATTGGCATACTTAAATACCAAATCGCCATTGGCTTTTTGTATTACAGGCCAGAATTTCAAAAACCTTGTGTAGGTGCCCGGTGCCATACCGGCCCAGGCAAGCAGAAAGAGTGAATCCCCGGATACTTCATTTGAGTTTACATCGTAGGTGCCCCAGCCAAACTTCCATTTTGCCAAGTTGTTATGCAGGTTAAATGCTCCTTTGTTGTGGTCGTGAATATCGTTCCACAAGGGTTTCCATGAACTCCAACCGCTAGTGTCAAACGACGACCAGGCATCGGTTTTTCCTTTAGGATACTGGAAAACACGCAGACCGCTCATGTGGTTGGCGCGTATGCAGTTATCGCGGCTTACCGAAGTGTGGGCAATGTCCCAATTGTTGACTGCTGAATTGTTTTTTGAGGCTGTTTTTATATCGTAAAAAACCTGTGTGGAATATCCCGGACCCATTATGGCTGAGTCATTCAGGATTGTCTGTGAGCAAAGTTCACCAGTAGATAAAGCAAGTAATACAGGTAAAAGTAAAAAACTGTTTTTCATTTCGGATGCTGCAAAGATACTTCTTGGTTACTTGACAGTATTGCATTTGAACTCGTTGTATTGTCATTTTTGGGTAATGAAATTACAGGGTTATTTTCACTTGGAAATGAACTTTGCACATGTCAATGTGTTGTACCTTTGCACGTAGATATTGCGTCGGAGTGTTTTGACAAAAGTCAGCATTAATATAAAGTCAGGAACTTTAGAAGAAGAAGGTCTGGTGGTAGGCATCGATTTAGGCACTACCAACAGTTTGGTGGCACTGATAAATCCGGATACTGGAAAACCCGAGGTTCTGGGCAAAGCAGGCGAGTTGCTGGTTCCTTCTGTTGTTCATATAACGCATGATGGGTTTCCCGTGGTGGGCAATATTGCCCGTCAGGCACTGATAACACATCCGGAGAGTACCATTTTTTCGGTAAAGCGTCTTTTGGGCCGAAGCTATAAAGATATTGAAGCCCATGCACCTTTTTACACCTATCGCATTCTGGATGAAGCCGATGAAAAGCTGGTTCGTATTGAAGTAAGCGGAAAATATTTTACACCAATTGAACTGAGTGCAGAAATACTAAATGAGCTTAAGCGGCGGGCGGAAACCATCACGGGCAGGACGGTTAACCGGGCTGTAATAACCGTACCTGCATATTTTAATGACAGCCAGCGTCAGGCAACCCGCGATGCCGGGAAAATGGCGGGTCTGGAAGTTTTGCGTATCGTGAATGAGCCCACAGCCGCCAGTCTCGCTTATGGCCTTGGATTAAAAAGCACCGAGGCCAAAACCATTGTTGTGTATGACCTGGGCGGCGGTACATTTGATGTGTCTGTACTTCGTATTGAAGACAGCGTTTTTGAGGTATTGAGCACACAGGGAGACACTTATCTGGGTGGGGATGATTTTGACCGTGAGATTGTAAAATACTGGTTGCACTTTTTGCCTGAGCAGTTGCACTCAGGAGCTTTTAAGTCGCTTCGCCTACTTGCCGAACAAGCAAAGAAGGAGGTATGCGGGGGCAAGGTTTTTGAGGAGATATACAACCATGCCGGTGGCCAATACAGGCTGTCGCTGGATTTAACCATTTTTGAATCCGTTACTTCGCATCTTATGGACAAAACCATACAAAGCCTGCAATCAGCGCTGAAGGATGCAAAACTCACGCATGAAGAGATTGACGAGGTAATTATGGTAGGGGGCAGCACGCGCATGCCCTTTGTCAAGCAACGTTTGGTGGGTTTGTTTGGTCATATCCAGGTGAACGATTCGTTAAATCCGGATGAAGTTGTGGCATTGGGAGCTGCCGTGGAGGCAGATGTGCTCGCCGGCAATAGAAATGATATTCTATTGTTGGATGTTACACCACTTAGTCTGGGAATTGAAACCCTGGGCGGTTTAATGGATGTTTTGATACCTCGAAATACCAAAATTCCTTGTAAATATGTAAAGTCTTACACTACCTCAGTTGACGGGCAGGTGAAGATGAGCATTGCGGTTTACCAGGGAGAGCGTGAACTTACTGCTGAAAACAGAAAGCTCGGAGAATTGGTGTTGTCAGGCATACCGGCCATGCCTGCAGGATTGCCGAAGATTGAAGTGGCTTTTATGCTGAATGCCGACGGCATTTTAACCATAGAGGCAAAAGAATTGAAAAGCGGAATAAATCAACAGGTAGAAATAAAACCGCAGTTTGGATTGTCTGACGCTGATGTGGAACGCATGCTTATGGATAGCATAAGCCATGCAAAAGAAGATGTGGCACGTCGGATGCATGTAGAAGCCAGAACCGAAGCAGAGCAGATGATATACATGGTAAGCCGATTTCTCGAAAAAAATGCCGCATTGCTCAGTGAAGATGAAATTGATACGACCCGCAAGCTTAGCAATGCCCTTAAAGCTACGTTGACAAGTTCGGACAAGGATACAATACTGCAGGGCATTGATTCGTTAAATGAATATACGCGGTCTTTTGCCGAGAGATTAATGAATAAAGCTGTTTTATCGTCACTTTCAGGAACCCATATAGACAGGATATGAAGTATTTTACATTAATTTGGCTGGGGGTTTTTCGTTGTGGATTTGTAAATGCCCAAACATGGACTGATGCTGAGATGCTGGAACGTCAGAACTATGGTTTGAAACTCGGTATTAATTTCACTTCCATGTGGGGCGGGGAACTCCAAAATGCAAGGCCATATTTTGGTCCTACTGCAGGATTTTTCTGGCATACCAAAGAAACCCCAAGACCATTCATGTTTCAGACCGGTTTTGAGGGCAGTCTGAGGGGCAGCAATTTTGCCAATAAAGAAGACAGTTTTCCGGGAAGCGGAAACAGCAATTACCGAAGGATAGGCCTGATAACTGCCGATATTCCCCTGCTCATCAACTACCGTTTGGGCTCCAAAAAAGAGAATCGTACCCGCGTTATTCAGGCCGGTGCTATTGTTTCTGCAACTGTAAGAAGCACTGTTTATCTGGGAGCAGATAAATTGCCTGCACAACATTTTCTGGATAGTACCGGTCATCTTTACAAATGGGATAATCTGCCCTTGAAGCCTGTAGAGTTTCTGGCGGTAATTGGTTATCAGGACCGCAGTGTTACTGCAGGTTGGCAAGTGCAACTTCAGGTAGGTTTAAACAACCTCAACAATGTGAAGTATGATGCCAATGGAAATATTGTTCCATTTATGCGATATGCCTATCCGGCAACCAATACGGGCAAGCGTATCTGTACGTGGAACCTGAAGTTCAGTGCCTTGTTTTAGGGCAGATACATCATAATATGCTTAATTTTGCCCTTTAAATGGCGCATTCGGTTGCTTTGTACACGCTGGGTTGCAAACTCAATTTTGCCGAAACCGGAACCATAGGCAAGCAATTGACCGACAATGGTTTTTTGCGTGCAGAGTTTACCGATGGGGCAGACATGTATGTAATCAACACCTGCAGTGTGACAGATCATGCAGACCGCAAATGTAAAAAAGTAGTGGCCGAAGCCCTTCGCTATAATCCCAATGCATACGTGGTTGTGGTAGGTTGCTACGCGCAGCTTAAGCCGGTGGAGATATCGCAGATTCCGGGTGTGGATCTGGTGCTGGGAGCCGCCGAAAAATTTAACCTAATGGCACATCTGGGAGAATTGAGCAAGGAATCCAAAGCACGAGTTTTTAATGCTCCTGTAAAGGAAACCCGCGATTTTGTGCCCGGTTTCAGCGAAAGGGAGCGCACCCGTGCCTTTGTAAAAGTACAGGACGGGTGTGATTATTTCTGTTCGTTTTGTACCATTCCCCTGGCCCGGGGCAGCAGCCGCAGCGCCAATATTGAAGAAACCCTGGCAAAGATCAGGCAGGTGGCAACCGGTCCTGTGCGCGAGATTGTACTTACCGGTGTAAATTTGGGAGATTTTGGGGTGAATCATGGAGAAGATTTTTATAATCTGATCCAGGAACTTGACAAGTTGGATACAGTTGACCGTTTTCGGATAAGTAGTATTGAGCCCAATTTACTCAGCAATGAAATTATTGAATTTGTGGCCCGGTCGCAGCGGTTTGTCCCCCAATTTCATATTCCGCTGCAAAGTGGCAGCGACGAAATTTTGGGCAGAATGCGCCGGCGTTATAAAACAGATTTATACAAAAGCAGAGTGGAACGCATATTGCATCTGATGCCGCATTGTGCCATCGGCGTGGATGTGATTGTCGGATTTCCTGGCGAAACAGAGGAAGAATTTTTAAAAACATATCAATTTCTGAATGAACTTGATATCGCCTATCTGCATGTGTTCCCTTATAGTGAGAGACCAAATACTACCGCCAAAAAGATGCAGGGACGCATAGCACAGTCTGTTCGTCATGATCGTGTGGGTATGTTGCGTTCGCTCAGCGAGAAAAAACGCCGGGCATTTTACGGGAATAACCTTGGAGCCACGCGTCCGGTGTTGTTTGAAGCTGAAGAAAAAAGTGGCTTTATGCATGGATTTACCGACAATTACATAAAAGTAAAAGCAGCCTATGATCCGCTGCTGGTAAATGAAATAGCAAATGTAAAGCTGGAAAACATGAACGAGGATGGCACTATGAGCAGTATGCTTGATTTAGCAGTTTTGCATCCCTAATTTGCAATCGTGTTTCCTACCCTGTATCATTTTTTCAAGGATATGTTCGGAATAGAAATTCCGGCACTGCAAATTCTGAATACATTTGGTTTTTTTGTAGCCTTATCTATAGCCGGGGCATTCTGGGCTATGTCAGTCGAAATGCGGCGCAGAACAGCACTCGGGCAGTTTCAGCAGGTGGAAGTTAAAACCCGGATAGGTGAAGCGTATCCGATTACGGATTACATAATTAACAGCTTGTTTGCATTTATATTCGGGTACAAGATTCTATATCTTATGTTTCCCGGAAAGGAAGATTTTATTCCACAGGAGCATATTTTCACTACAGAAGGGAATTTTTTGTTCGGTTTGCTCACTATTTTGCTGGTGCTTGGCTGGCGCTATTACACCGACAAAAAGCAACGCCTGCCTGAGCCGAAGGTTGAGATTCAAACCCAGTCTGCCGAATGGCATATGGGAAATATTACTACCGTTGCATTACTCTCAGGATTTGCGGGAGCCAAATTGTTTCACATACTCGAGAATCCATTTGGGTTGAGTTTTACTGCTATTCTGGATGCGTTTTTCAGTGTCGGTGGCTGGACATTTTATGGCGGGTTGGTATGCGGTGCTGCCGGAGTGCTGGTATACTGTAAACGCAAAGGCATAAGTCTTCTGAGAATGCTGGATACCGGAGGTCCTGCCATGATGCTGTCTTATGGCATCGGTCGTTTTGGTTGTCAGTTTTCAGGGGATGGCGACTGGGGGGTACCCAATACGTCCCCGAAGCCATTTGCATGGCTCCCCGACTGGGCATGGAGTTACAGTTATCCGCACAATGTACTTGGCGGTCAGTCAGGAGGTTCTACTCCTGATGGTATGGTTCCTATTGCCGGCTGTGAAGAAGAATATTGCTATCAACTGGCAGTGCCGGTATATCCCACACCATTGTATGAAGCTTTGCTCGGGTTGTTTTTATTTTTTGTTTTATGGAAAACACTGAGATTCCGAACGCAAGCACCCGGGAAGTTGTTTGCCTGGTATATGGTTTTTGCCGGAGTTGAGCGTTTTTTGGTGGAAACTATCCGTGAGCATGGTGATAGCCTTTACCGGGTGGGGCCTATTGTCTTTTCTCAGGCGCAGATGATTTCTTTGATGCTGATGTTGGGCGGTAGTTGCTGGCTATTGTTAAAACCACGCGAAAGCACAATAAAATCGAACTAAAAACGTTTCATATTAAAGGAATGCAAACCTACATTCGGCTGTTTCTCATGGTGCTGTTTGGTGCTATGGTTACCCGGCTGACGGCTCAGGAGAAGGGAGTAAACTGGATTGTTATTGACGGCGATACCATCGACAGCAAAACGATGGACCCTGTGCTTGTTAGTGCAGGTATGAACGAGGAAGGAAGAAAAGCCTACCAGCGACTTAAAAAACGTGTCAAAAGGGTAATGCCGTATGCTAAAATGGCAGCCTATAAAATGCGCGTAATGGAAGACAACCTCGCGCTAAAGAAGTCAAGAAAGGATCGAAAACGTTACGTTAAAGAGTGCGAGGAGAGTTTAAAGCAAATGTATATGGGCCAGTTAAAAGACCTAAGCATAGATGACGGGAAAATTCTTATGAAACTTATTCACCGGGAAACCGGGAGAACAACCTGGGAAATAATGAAGAATTACCGCGGCGGGGCAGAAGCATTTTTCTGGCAGGCATTTGGGGCGGTATACGGCCACGATATGAAGATAGAGTTCGATCCGGTTACCGACTTTCAGATTGAAAACATCATACGGATTGAGAAGCTCGAATAATCTATTTTTTTCTGAGAATAATCCACAGCACTGCAGGCGCTCCGAGTATTGCACAAACGGCGTTGGTGGGTAATGGCACGCTGCCGGTGGCAAGATGTGATACCCAGTCCGCCAGGAGGCACAAGGCCATGCCGCACAGCAAGGTGGGAAACCATAAAATGCCGTGGTTGTTACTTTTCATAAGTCCGCGGGCAAAATGTGGGGCAATCATTCCCACAAAACCGATGGGTCCGCAAAATCCGGTAATTGAACCTGCTGTAAGTCCCGCAAGTATCACAGTCAGCATTCGGAATCGGGGTACATCAATGCCCGCTGAGACAGCATAACGGTCACCCGGCAGATAGGCATCCATTTTAAAGCGCATAAACCATAACAGAATGGATGTTATGAAAACAATTCCTGCAATCAATGGAATTTCATCCTGCTGCACACGGTCGAAACTGCCCAGGCCCCACACAACAAAGCTCTTAACCTGTTCAGCTTGTGCCAGACCCTGCAGTATTTCTGTTCCTGCGCCCAGCAAGTAACTCAGCAATACTCCCGAAATGAGCAATGTAAAGGCATTCCCGTGTTTTCGCTGTATGAGGAGTTGTAAAAGAAGTACAGCCATGCTTCCTGCCATTCCGATCGTGGCTATTCCTGCATTCTGCATCCATCCGGCGGAAAATCCTGTTGGGAATGCCAACAGAAAAATAGCAACGGAAAACGAAGCTCCAGGGGTTGAGCCTGTAAGAAATGGGCCTGCAAGCGGATTTCGGAAAAGGGTCTGCATAGCAAGACCACTTAATGAGAGCCCTATTCCCGCAATAGCTGCCGCGATAACCCTTGGCAACCTGAAAGCTTTAAAGACAGGGTCTCCGGGGTTTATGTCGCCTGCAAAAAAATCGAGGTACAAGAGCACAATGCACAAAGCAGCGAGGACCAGTACAGGGCCGATTTTTCTCATCATTTCAGGGCTTCAAAGAAAACCAATTCTCGCGCTTCGGTTAACAAAGTGGGATGAAAAATATTTACAAGATCGCGCAATGCCAAATCCGGGCGAACCACGGCATAATCCCACCAGGCATTTCCGCCATTGCGGTTCATGGTTTTGGTAGCATTGAAAATCCCCCCGTTAGCCGTTGCGGTAAAAAGACCCAGACGTTTGTCTGTTTTGACCAGACAATCTATTGTGTTGCACGCACCCGGATTAATCCAAAAGTCTGCATTGCCTGCTTTTTGGTAAACTTTTTCTATGGCCAGCGTTATTTTACCGGTTCCTGTCTCATTTTTCCAGAAGTAATCGGCACCTGCATCGCGCAACAAAGCAGCCATGTAGCTTTCACCTGCCGGCACATCCCAATTCCCGCTGTATGGGGCATTACAAAAAACCGTTGGCTCTTCGTGGCTTGCCGCACTTACTTCTGCTACAAGCCCAACGTAGTGCTCCTGTACCATGCTGAAGTAGGATTCGGCTAGTGCCGGTTTTCCTGTCAGCCATCCAATCACTTTTAAATATTCAGCCCTGGCCAGCGGATGGTTTTCCAGGTAATTCTGCAGATAAATAACGGGTATGTCCTGTTGTGCAACTGCATGCCATTCTTCTTTGCCTTTATTGTCGATAAAATAAGTAATGACTATATCAGGTTTGCTTTTAAGAAGTTTTTCCCTGTTGAGTGAAAAGCCTTTAGCCGCTTCAGTAACATTACTTTGGATAAACCATTTCTGACATCGCGGCCCGGTATGGTAAAGAATGTTGTCAGTACAACAAATTCGAGTTTCTGTGCCGAGTACTTCCATCATGCCGGAAAAAACAGCGGTCATGCATGCGATGCGGTTTCTTTTGGTAATGCGGATGCAACCTTCGGGGGCTTTGCCATTTCCCAAATAAGCAACTTGTAACCATTGCGAAGTATCGGTGGGGTTTTTTAGTGCAATAAAAGAGTCGTTGCCAAGGGTTCCCAACAAGAATAAGCGGCTATATTCAGGTTGCTGCCAGGTTACGCCTGTAGGTAGTGTACCGGGTTTTTTATCACGGCAGGCAGCCGCCTGTAAAACCAATAAAAGTAGGGGTATTATGCGAAATAGCGACCTCACGGGTTGCAGAGAAACGAACCTTCACCTAAATTTGTTCTATACCGAACCAGACATGGTGTATGGGTGATTTCTACACGTTGACCAGCAACGATATTTAATTTGTTGAGTCGGCGGCCTGCCATGTCGTAAAATTCCCAGTTTCCGCTTTGCATAGGGAAAAGGAAGATCTTATTGCCTTCTGTTTGCAGCTGGTAAGGCCTTGGCTGTTGGGTTTTGTTTGTTCCTGCATTGGGACTGCATATAACAGCGGATGCCCAGTTTGCGGTCATGGTATCCATAAGTGCAGGATTGTCCACATCATGCAAATTTCCATTTATAATTCTGTTGCGCATGGCGATACCGGTATAGCCCAGCGCTTTTAGTCTTCGGCTGATGATGGTGCTTCCATACAGCATGGGCCAGTTATCCGATATTCCCAGCCCGAGTCCGTAAAAGGGTCTGTTGATGCCGGCAGGCACAACGGGATCGCCCAGCTGGTGATAATTGAAAACGGCGGGTCTGGCGGTTTCCAGAATGGCTGTATCTACGACGGCGCCAAAATAGTTGAGAACACCACGCACGGAGGTGTTGTAGCCATTCAGATGGAGGGTGCCTTCTACGCCGCCGAGTGCAGGTCTTGTGTAGTTTATACCCTGATATACCACGCTGTTGATGGAATCGCAGGACGCAGGCCTAAACTTGTTGTCATTCACAAACGCTACATTAAGGCTGGTAATGGCGCCGGCGCTGAATCCGCCTATAAAAAAATTCAAAATATCAGCGCTGTCTGCCACGTTGCGTCCTTTCAGGTATCTTACAGCACCTTTGACATCCTGCAAAGCCCTGTAAGCGGCGCGCTCAGGTTCTGCCTTGTCCAGCGCCCAAGGGTACATATTGGGGATAACAGGGCGGAAAAACCCCAACCTGTAGGATGCTGTTGCCGCCACATAACCACGCTGAGCAAATGATTTGGCCTGGTTGGTTACGTCTTTATAGTTACCACCACTGAAACCACCCCCGTGAATAAATAGAATCATGGGTCTGAACGGGTTTTTATCTCCTATTGGCTTGTAGATATCAATATATAGGCTTTCCTGGCGGTTTTCGAAAGTCTTTGCTACACCATAAACGGTGTTTAATTCCTGGTGGATGGCATATTTTTTTTGTGTGTAATCACATGGCTGGGAAAAAGATGCTGTTGAAATCAAAAGGGATGATAATATAAGAAGCAACCTATTCATAGGACGAAGATAACAAAAAAATGGACATGCCAAGAAATAGTGTGCACAGCATTTGCCACAACCCCTTATATTTGTATCAGCCGATGCAAAAGTTGTTTAAGTACCGCTACATTCTCCTGTTTTCCTTTTTTGGCTTGTGGATGCTGTTTTTTGACAGCAACAATGCATTTTATCGGTTTTCCATAGCCGCTGAGGTTTCTGATCTCGAAGATTCTAAGGTGTTGTTTGAGCAAGAAATTGCAGATTTGAGAAGACAGCGCACCGAATTGCTCGGCAATCAGGCAAATCTGGAGAAATTTGCCAGAGAAAAATATATGATGAAGAAAGACAATGAGGATCTCTTTGTTATCATTAACGATACGCTTGCTGAAGACTGAATGCATGAAATCTTTGTTCATAAAACCCAAAATATTGTGCATTTCTATTCAGTCAATTTAAATACGTTTGCACCCAGCACAAGAAAGAATACACTTTTATGAAGTTTATAGCACCCAGTAACGAACTCCTTCAGCATCTGCTGACCGTAAATGGAGCCATTATTTCCAAGCCCATCATACCCATTCTGGAGAATTTTCTCTTTGATATCAAAGGGAATACCCTCACCATATTCAGTACAGATTTAGATACCAGCATGACGACTAGCATGCAGGTGGAAGCCAAAGATGATATACGTGTGGCTGTTCCCAGTAAGATGGTAATTGACATTCTGCGTTCGCTGCCCGATCAGCCGGTAACCTTCAGCATCGAAGAGCCTGGCTACAGCATAGAAGTGGTGAACAATAACGGTCGTTACAAGATGGCTGGTCTCAATGGTTCTGATTTTCCGGCGTTGCCTGAAAAATCAGGGGAAGACAGCTTTACTGTTCCGGCGAATATTTTGCTCCGTGCTATCAGCAAAACCTTGTTTGCCACCGGTAATGATGAGCTGCGCCTTAATCTGACCGGTCTTTTAGTGGAAATGAAGGAAGACAGCGTAAACTTCGTGGCCACAGATGCCAACAAGCTTGTGCGTTTCACTCGCAAAGACCTTAAAACGGGTTCCGACCAGAATTTTATTATTCCCAAAAAACCGCTGAATCTGCTGAAAACAGCACTTCCGAATGATGAAACCCCTGTGATGGTGGACTACAACCGCAGCAATGTGTTCTTTACATTCGGGACAACCCAGCTGATAGCACGTTTGCTGGATGAGAAATACCCTGATTATAACGCGGTTATTCCTTCAGAAAATCCCAATTCTCTGACCATTTCTCGTAGTGATTTTCTGAGTTCTATAAATCGTATCAGCATTTTTGCCAGTAAAACCACACACCAGATTCGCCTGAAAATCACCGGCAGCGAACTGCAAGTCAGTGCGGAAGACCTGGAAATGGCCAACGAAGCGCAGGAAAAAATTAACTGCGAATACGATGGTAAGGACATGGAAATCGGTTTTAATGCCCGCTTCCTGAAAGATATGCTGGCCACCATAGATGGTGAGCTGGTGGTACTGAAGCTTTCGGCTCCTAACCGTGCAGGTCTGTTGGTTCCTACGGAAAATGAGAAGGATGAAGATATCACCATGCTCATTATGCCGATGATGCTCAATAATTATTAAGGATTTCTTCGTCCCTTGCGGGTGTGTGCCTGCAGTATTCTGCTGCTCTCGGCTTTAGCTGTTTGTGTTCTTCTTGTTCCCCAAATTTTTTCCCTGTGTTCCTTCGGGATTCCTTCCGTGCTACAAATGGGTATCGGATAATTTTTACCGGGAATAAAACGGTATTCTGCTTGCTCGAGTGCATTGGCTTCCCACGGCTTATGGCGAAGGTGTACCGGTAATTGCGCAAGCTCAGGACACCATTTTGCAATAAATAAACCTTCCGGATCGTGGTCAAGACTTTGTTTAACGGGATTGTACATCCGAATCGTGTTTATACCCGTCGTTCCGGCCTGCATCTGAAATTGAGGATAGTGAATGCCGGGTTCGTAATCCAGAAACAGCTGTGCGATGTGGGTTTTGCCTTTGCGCCAGTCGGCACCGAGGTGGTGGCATAAAAATGAAACAAGCATGGCACGCATTCTAAAGTTTATCCAGCCGGTTTCTACTAAGCAGCGCATGTTGGCATCCACCAACGGAAAGCCTGTTTTGCCCTGTTTCCAGGCTTCCAAGGTTTGCTCGTCGTTTTTCCATTGAAGCGAATCGAAGCCCCGGTTGATGTTTTCATACTCGTAGCGGCATTCCTGTTCGAATTTTTGTATGAAATGGCAGTGCCATCGCAGTCTTTCACGAAAGGAAGCAAACGCGCGCTTGTGGATTTTGACGTTTTCTGCCGTGTATGCTATCTGATAAGCTTGTCGCACACTTATATTGCCCCAGGCAAGGTAAGGCGAAAGACGGCTGCACGAGAGCCTGCTCTCCACAGGCTTTGAAATATGGCGGCTGTAGTTATGGCCACGAATTTCTATAAAGCTTTGCAGGTATCGCCAGGCGTGGGTTTCACCGCCAGGTTGCATACTTTTACTACATTTGGCCGGAAGATTGTCGGTTTCTGGGATGTTCGCAAACGGTAATCCTTCATTGATGGCCAGCCCGGGCGTAAACGTATTATCAATTTGTGGCGCATGCATGTGCCCAAACCATTGCTTATCCCATCCATCGCGGTTTTGGATGCCCCGCAGAATACCGTCGCGCTGAAACTCCTGCCACACAATGTTTTTTGCCATTAATAAATCTGCAACTGCTTTATCTCTGTGCCAGGTTTGCAAAACCCCGCTTTCACGGTAGCTGAGAACATTTTTTACATTGTATTTTTCTGTCAAATGTTCAAAAACCGGAACTGCCTCTTCACAGGCTATGTGCACTTGCATGTTTGCTTTGGAAAGTCTGTGATTAACGTCTTCCAAAGATTGCAACTGAAACGTGATATGGCGTCCGCTGCAGTCGGGACGAGCCAAAAGGGAAGGTTCAAATAAAAAAAGTATCAAATATGGAAGTCCTGCTTTTTCTGCCGCCGACAGTGGGGCATGGTCGGAAGTGCGCAGGTCCCGTTTCAGCCAGACAATGTTTATGTCAGTTTTCATGCATCCAGGCTTTTGAGGAAGGTTTCCGCTGCATTGAAATGTTGTTGCCGCTTTTCTGCGTCCATATTGTCCAGGGTTTTAAGCAGCATCCCTATTCTAGGGTTTTGGCCAAAAAAATCGCGTTGTTTGTGCATAAATGACCAAAAGAGGCCGTCCCAGATTTTCTCCCACCGCCCATCGCCTTTGTAGTCCGACATTTTAAGCAGATAGTTGCTGCCACTGATATAAGGTTTAGAGCACATTCTCCCACCATCGGCAAACTGGCTCATGCCATACACGTTGGGTACCATTACCCAGTCGTAGGCATCGATATACATTTCCATAAACCATCGGTATACTTCATCGGGGTCAAATTCGCAAAGCAGCATAAAATTGCCCAGCACCATTAATCTTTCTATGTGGTGGTTATAGCCTGTTTTCAGTAGTTTTTGTATGCATTCATCTACCGGTAAAATGCCTGTATTACCAGTGTAGAATGAAGGTGGTAATTTTCGGGTAAATCCCCAGAAATTTCGGGTTCGTTGTTCTGCACTATGTTTTAGGTAAAACAACCGTATGAATTCGCGCCAGCCGATGATTTGCCGGATAAACCCTTCCAGCGAAGCCAGTGGAATGGGGTGCTTGTCTGCGTATTCGATGGCGGCATCAATGATTTGTTGAGGTGTCAGCAGCCCGGTATTGAGCATGGGTGTGAGCACCGAATGGTTCAGCCAATGCTGGTCTTCTACCAGGGCATCTTCGTAGGGACCAAAATCATGAAAGCGGTTGGAAAGGAAATCCTGCAGCCATCTTTCGGCATCGCCATGGTTTACAGGGTAGATTAACGTTTCAGATAAACTGCCCGGATTGTTCGGGAAATGTTTTTCCGTGTAGTTTACAGCCTCAAGGGTAAATTCATTTTTATCCGGAAACCACAGTGTTGGCGGGATTTGTCCTTTTGGGTAGCGTTTGCGGTTGTCGGTGTCGTAGGTCCATTGTCCGCCGGCCGGTTTGCCATTGTCCATAAGGATATTTTGCTGTTTGCGCTGCACCGCATAAAAGTCAGTTTGCACAATACTGCCGTCTTTACGCGTAGGCAATGGTGTTTCTCCATCATATAAAAAGGAAGGTGAGGCGAGATACGCAACCGTAATTTTGCTATTTTGAAAACCTTTTGAAAGTCGGTTGTCGCAAGGATCGTAGCAGGTTATGGAAGTGATGCCGGTTCTGGAAGCTTCCGAAATGAAATTTCTGATATCCGACAAGGGGGAGGTGCTATCAATGTACTCAGTTGCGATGCCATTGATTTTCAGCCATTGGCAGTAATATTTCATGGACGCCCTGTGCAGGGCGATTTTTTGCTTGTGGAATGGATATTGATTAAAAAACAGGCATTCTTCAATGATGAATACTTTGTCAACTTGTTTCAAAGGATTTACATCCTTGAGAAGCTGGTGCGGGAAGACGATGAAAACATCCACGCATGAGTAACAAACCGGGTGGGTAAGGGTTTTGGCATTTAAAAATATCAATGCTTAACCATCAAAAACCTTACTACCCACCCGCACCATAGTGCTTCCGCATTCAATAGCAATAGGATAATCACCACTCATGCCAATGCTGAGTTCTGTGAACGCAGGGTTATGCTTCAAAACCCCGGATTTTAGTTCCTGAAACAAATCGGAAACAGCGGTAAATTCTTGTTTTATCTGTATTGTATCCGAAGTGTTGCTGCCCATAGCCATTAGACCGCATACGCAGATATTTCTTAATTGCTGAAAATCAGCATTAGACAGCAAGGTCTTTACTTCAGAGGGTTCCAGTCCAAATTTGGTTTCTTCCTGCGCCACAAACACCTGTATCAATACATCCTGTATTTTATTGATTTTTGCTGCTTGTTTATTTATTTCCTGCAATAGTTTCAGGCTGTCTGCGCTGTGGATCAGTTTCACAAAAGGCACCACAAATTTCACTTTGTTGGTTTGCAAATGCCCTATTAAATGCCACTCAATGTCTTTTGGCAAGGCCTCATGGCGCTCTAGTAAAGCCTGAACGCGGTTTTCGGCAAATGTGCGTTGTCCGGCGGCATATACTGCCTCAATTTCAGCAATGCTGCGATATTTGCTCACCACAATCAGGCAGGTGATTGTTCCGAGTTTACTTTTTATATCCTGCAATCGTGCAGCTATCGCGTTCATTTGCTTAATTTTGTGGTATCTGTGTTACTTCGCAAAATTACCATAGCCTGCCTGTTTCTGGTTGCTGCCTGCGCAAAAAAAGCTCCGCTAGCCAAAGAAAAAATGGCGGATGTGATGACTGACGTAATGCTGATGGAGTCGGCAAATGTTATTAATTACAACCATGGATTGCTGCCTGACAGCATATGGGAAAATGATTATGCCGTCATTTTTGCCAAACACGGGGTTTCCAAAGAAACGTTTAAAAATGCCCTTGATTTTTATCATGAGCATCCCGACCAATTCTCAGGCATTATGGAAAAGGTGATTACGCGTTTGCAAAAGATGCAACTCAAACGACAAAACGAGCGGCCTTGATTTACCCTGAGGAATTTGAGAGCGTCATAGGTTTTGACCATATTCGTGAAGCCCTTATAAACCGCTGTCGTTTTGCTACTTCGGCCTCGCGGTTTTCCGGAATGGCCATGATTACGAATCGATTCCTAATTCAGGAACATTTTGACAGGGCCGATCAATGGCATTTGTTTACTGAAAAACATCCGGCAGCTATTCCATTCGAGGGCAGCGACGACCTGATGAACGGACTTTCTGTGTTTTCGGTGGAAAATGCATTTTTTACCGAAGATGCACTTGTTGCCTTTAGCCGTACCCTGCAAAACTACTTGCGAACTTCTGCTGTACTTCGGAAATTCAGTGCTGATTATCCGTTGCTGTATGCCTTACTGAGCG
>Ga0194120_10001930_pt1 | contig 36566 bp, 38 predicted proteins | sample TA2MahCa65mmetaG_FD_148642 | JGI IMG/M metagenome (GOLD analysis project Ga0194120, IMG submission 148642) | Freshwater microbial communities from Lake Tanganyika, Tanzania - TA2015019 Mahale Deep Cast 65m | ecosystem: Environmental > Aquatic > Freshwater > Lake | place: Tanzania: Lake...
GTCTTTTGTCCGTGGCCTGCGTTGGCTCGGTCCTTACAGCCCGCGTTGGGGATGCTCGGACCTCGCCGCCTTGGCCACAGCCAAAATCCCTCGCCGCAGGACCCCGCGCAATTTTCGGACACGCTCTTAGAGTTTGATCTTCGCCGCTTTGTCCGCGATGGCTTTCATTTCGCGCGCGTCGAAGGCCCGAAGCGTTGTAGTTTGAACGTTCCCCTGTGCCGCGAGCGCAAGCATCAGGCTGGTGGCGGTTTCTTCGTCCGGCGCGTCAAACAGAACGACGCCGTCGTAATCTCCTAGAGTCCAATAAACGACGCGAACTTTGGCGCCGGCCTTTTCCGCAGCCGCCTCGAATGCGGCGGCGCGCTCCGGAGATTTCCGGTAATTCTTGACGCCTTGTTCCGTGAAACGAATCAAAGTGATGTAGGTAGCCATACTGGTATCAGATGAACCACGCCGGGAACCAAGTCAAGAGAATCAAGAGAATCTACGGCATGGACGGATGGGCCTTCTCATGACAGATTCTGAAGGCACAATCGCAGGCCAACGAACAGGTTCCGGACGATGAAACATTTTCAATTTCCGCCATTTGATTTGACTCGGCTGTTACGGACGGTTTTTGCGCCAAAAGCGGGCGAAAGAATCGCGATCCTCATCGATCTCCCCGATCCCGCAGACCTGAAGCAGTTCGCGTTTCTCAAGAACCCTGACCTGGCGGTCCAGAAGCTCGCCCACGATGTGATTTACCAGGGGCTAAAGCGACGCGTACTGTCCGAGCTGAATTTGCAGGGCGGCGAACTATTCGCGTATCGCGTCACGGGCGGAAGCAACCTGGATCTCCCGGATAGCGCGGTCGATGTCGCAGGCCGCGCCTTGAGTTTCGAGCGCGACATTTATCCCCGGTTCAACGTCTTGCTCTGTGTCTCCACCTTTTCCGCCACCGCGCCGCTAACGGCTTTCGCCAAACGCTTCGGTTTTCGCGGCGCCACCATGCACGGCTTGAACGAAATCATCCTGCGCACAGGCTTGGCCGTGGATTACGACGAAGTGAGCCGGCAAGCGGAGAAATTGCGCCAGGGACTCACGCGCTCCGATCAATTCGAGATCGATTTCACGGTAGGCGCCACCACGACGCGGCTCACCATCCATTGCGGCCAGCAAGAAGCCCAAAAGAGTCGCGGGCTCTGTCGCGGCGAAAAGCCGGATGTGGCCAATCTCCCGGCCGGCGAAGTCTATTTCGTGCCGACAGGCGCGGAGGGAAGCTTCCCGATGCGCTATGAGAACGGGACCCTCGGACTGATGGAGGTTTCGGATGGGCGCATTCAGAAGGCCCGGCTGTTGGCGGGCGAACAAGAGATCATCGATTCGCACAACCAGAAACTAGGTTCCGATCCTCTAACGGGAGAACTCGGTGAGCTGGGCTTCGGCACGCAGGAGTTGCCGGTGTCCGGCCGCGACATTCAAGACGAGAAGATTCTGGGAACATTCCACGTCGCCACAGGGCGGAGCGATCACCTCGGCGGCAGCCTCACTCCCGATCGCTTCGCCAAGCCGCAAAACGCGACCCACGACGACATTCTTTTTTCGCCGACGAAGACGCCGGAAATCCAGGTTCCCGAAGTCCGGATGCGCCGCGACGGGGAGACGAAAGTTGTGCTTCGGAATTTTCGACCCGCAGAATACCTCCGAAGCCTGCTCGCTCCGGGAGCATGATCTCCAGCTTTTATGAATCGGATCGGGCGCTGTCGGAGTACCTCCTTTTCCATTACGGCACGCGCGATCAGGTCCTCTCCTTTCCCTTTGGGCCATCGGACGCGCTGGATTTTCCGGTGCGGTGCGTGAGGGAATGTCTCGATCCGAAGCGCCTACCCTCCAATGCCGTTGCGCTGGACCTTGGCTGTGCGGTGGGCCGGTCCACTTTCGAACTGGCTCGACTGTGCGAGCGCGTGGTCGGGATCGACTGCTCCCGGCGTTTCGTGGAAGCGGCGGAGCGCCTGCGGCGTGAAGGCGCTTTGTCCTACCAGTACCTCGAAGAAGGAACACTGGCCAAGGCCGCCGTGGGTTCGGTTCCGAAAGAAATCGACCGCCGCCGCGTTCACTTCGAGGTCGGCGACGCGCAGAATCTCCGCCCGGGCCTGGGCGAATTCGACGTGATCCTGATGGCCAATCTCATCGACCGGCTCTCGGACCCAGAAGCTTGCCTGCGCGGGTTGTGCCGATTGGTCCGGCTCGCCGGACAACTGATTATCACATCGCCGTACACGTGGCTGACGGATTACACCCCACGCGAGAAATGGCTTGGAGGTTACGAGAAGGACGGCGTGGCGGTGACAACGCTGCAGGCGCTGCGGGGCATCCTCGAACCCGATTTTAGCCTCGCCTTTCGCAGAGACTTGCCGTTTCTGATTCGGGAACACGCGCGAAAGTTTCAGTGGAGCATCGCGGAAGCCACGCTCTGGATTCGCGTTTGAACGAACTTGCCCTGTCACAGTATGAAAACCAGTTCTCCTCCGCTTCTCTCCCGCCGCCATTTCTTGTGGAGCACGGCGGGCGGCATCGGGGGCATCGCGCTGGCCTGGATGTTGGATCGAGAAGCGCGCGCTGCCGGGAAGACATCCGGCGTTCCGGCCCGGCTGCCTCATTTCCCGCCGCGAGCGCGACGCGTCGTACAGGTCTTTTGCGCCGGCGGTGTCAGCCACATCGACACGTTCGATTACAAGCCCGATCTGGCGAAATTCCACGGCAGGACGCTGGAGGGCAAAGGCGAGAACAAAGGCTTCTTCGGCCAGCCGGGCCGGGTGATGAAAAGTCCGTTCGAGTTTCGTCCGCACGGCCAGTGCGGGCATCCTGTGAGCAGCTTGCTTCCGCACCTGGCCGGCGTCGTGGATGAACTGACCTTCATTCATTCCCTGGTGGCCCGGAGCAACAACCACACGCCGGCGAGCTTTCAGATGAACACCGGGTTCACGATGAACGGCTTTCCCAGCATGGGTGCCTGGCTGAGTTACGGCCTGGGAACCGAAAACGAAAATTTGCCGGCCTTCGTCGTGCTGCCGGATCAGCGCGGCTTGCCCGCGGGCGGCTCGATCAATTGGACGGCGGGATTCCTGCCCGCGCACTATCAAGGCGTCGCGTTCCGCACCAACTCGCCGGAGCCGATTCCCGATCTCAAGACGCCGCCGCAAATCTCGTCTTCAGCGCGAGCGATTGGATCCGAACTCATCGAGCGCATGAACCGGGACTTTGCGGAAGCGCATCCGGGTGACACCGCGTTCGCGGCGCGCCTTCGCTCGTACGAGCTGGCCGCGCGAATGCAGTTGAGCATTCCGGAAGCGACCGACCTGAGCGGCGAATCGGAAGCGACGAAACAGCTTTACGGCCTGGATCGGGAAGCCAGCCGCGGATTCGGACAAAGCTGTCTTCTGGCGCGGCGGCTATTGGAGCGCGGCGTCCGGTTCGTGCAGTTGTTCAATGGCGGCGCCTTCGGCAGCCCTCGCATCAATTGGGATGGCCACGAAAATGTGGAAGAGAATCATCGAAATCAGGCGGCGACCATGGACAAACCGGTGGCCGGACTGATTCGAGATTTGAAGCAACGTGGGTTGCTCGACGACACGCTCGTGATCTGGAATACCGAATTTGGCCGCGGTCCGGCCACGCAAGGAATCAATTCACCGGGACGCGACCATCATCCGGATGCGTTCACGTGTTTCCTGGCGGGGGCCGGAGTCAAACGGGGTTTCAGTTACGGTGCGAGCGACGAGGTCGGTTATTTCGCGTGCGAGAATCCGGTGAGCATTTATGATTTCCACGCCACGATTCTGCACTTGCTCGGGATCGATCACGAGAAGCTGACGTTTTATCACAACGGGATCAACCGCCGGTTGACGGACGTGCATGGAAATGTCGTGAAGGGGATCATGACCTAGGCGTATCTCTTCAGTTCAACCCGAAGCCAATCTTATCCGTGTCGATTCGCGTTCATTCGTGGTTTCCTGACTGAATTGTTACGGCTTAGGCGACGGTCCCCACTGATTCCAAAACCCGCTTGCGTGGCGAATAAAAGAGTCGAAATGAATTCTCCAGTACCTTCCGAAGCCAAAGTCGTCATTGTCGGCGGCGGCATCATTGGCTGCAGCGTCGCGTACCACCTCGCCAGGCTGGGCTGGAAAGACATCGTCCTGCTGGAGCAAAACCAACTGGCGGGCGGCACGACGTGGCACGCGGCTGGTTTGATTGGCCGGTTGCGCACCAGCAACAGCATGACCAAGATCAACAAATACAGCGCGGAACTGTATGCGTCGCTGGAGAAGGAAACCGGCCATTCCACAGGTTGGAAACAGGTGGGGAGCCTGATTGTGGCGCGCTCGGAAGATCGGATGATTCAACTGCGGCGCACGGCGGCGATGGCGGAATTGTTCGGCGTCGAAGTCCAGCTCATCGCTCCGAAAGCCGCCCTGGAGAAATGGCCGTTGCTTCGGATCGACGATGTCCTGGGCGCGGCCTGGTTGCCGCACGATGGAAAGGTGATCCCAAAAGAAGTCGCGCTGGCACTGGCGAAAGGAGCCGAGGCGCGAGGCGTCCGCGTCCTCGAAAATGTCCGCGTGATCGAGGTGCTGCACCGGAAGGGCCGGGTGAGCGGCGTGCGTGTGGCTTCCGGAGCATCGCCGATCGCCAATAGCCAATTGCCTAGCGCCGGCTCCGAATCTCAAATCTCAAATCTCAAATCTCAAATTCTCGAAGCCGAGTTTGTCGTGCTTTGCGGCGGGATGTGGGCGCGGCAACTCGGCCTGGCGTGCGGCGTGAATCTTCCGCTCTATCCGGTCGAGCACCATTATGTCGTGAGCGCTCCAATTTCGGGCGCTTTCGATGAGTTGCCCGTCGGGCGGGACCCGGACCTGTGCCTTTATTTCCGAGGCGAAGGAAATGGCGTGATGCTGGGCGCGTTTCAGAAATACACCAAACCGTGGCTTTCGTATCCGGTTCCCGACCGTTTTTCTTACCAACTCCTGGAGGCGGACTGGGAGAAATTTTCGGAACCTCTCCAAGCCGGCCAATGGCGCATTCCCGCGCTGGCCGGCGTGAAGTTTGAGAAGTTCGTGAACGGCCCGGAGAGCTTCACCCCGGACAACAACTTCCTCATGGGCGAGACTCCGGAACTACAGGACCTGTTCGTGGCCGCCGGCTTCAACTCGGTCGGCATCGCAAGCGCGGGCGGCGCCGGCAAATATCTGGCGGAATGGATGAGCGAAGGCCAGCCGACCATGGATTTGTGGTCGGTCGATGTGCGCCGCTTCGCGCCTTTCGCCAACAACCTGGCCTTTTTGCGCGAGCGAGTCACGGAGGTGCTGGGGCTGCATTATCAACCGGCCTGGCCGAACCGCGAGTTCGAGACCGGACGCGGTTTGCGCAAAAGCGCGCTCCACGACCGCCTCGCCGCCCAAGGCGCTTGCTTCGGGTGCAAGAACGGGTGGGAACGCCCGAATTGGTTCGCGCGACGCAATGATGAACCCACCCCTGCTCCCCTCCCAGGAGGGGAACTGGCCCGCGATGTCCCACCGGGAAGCTCCCCTCCTGGGAGCAGCAAGGAGTGGGGCCACAACACAGGTGCGCACGACAAATTCCAGAAATATGCCGAAAAGCCGGTTGTTGAATACTCCTTCAGCCGCCAGAATTGGTTCGCCAACCAGGCCTTCGAGCACCGCGCCGCGCGGGAAAACGTCGCTCTGTTCGACCAAAGCGGCTTTTCCAAGTACATGTTCCGAGGCCGCGACGTCGTTCAAGTTTTGCAGCGGCTTTGCGGCAACGACATCGATATCCCGATGGGACGCGCGGTGTACACCGGGCTGTTCAACGAACGCGGAGGATTTGAGTCTGACCTCACGCTCATCCGCATCGCCGCGGACGAGTATTACGTGGTTTCCGGGTCGGCCCAGACGACGCGCGATCTCGATTGGATTCGGCGCAACCTCCGCGAGCCCGAACACGCGGAAATCGTCGATGTGACCGAAGCATACGCGGTTCTGGGTTTGATGGGACCGAACTCGCGCGCGCTGCTCGGACGGTTGACGGAGGCTGATTTGGGCAACGAAGCTTTTCTCTTCTGCACCGCACAAACCATCTCCGTGGGACCGGCGACTGTCCGCGCGGTGCGGATCACTTACGTGGGCGAATTGGGCTGGGAACTACACGTACCCGCGAGCCAGGCGACGCTGGTCTATGACGCGTTGAGGGAAGCGGGAGGGGATCTCGGCCTGATCAACGCGGGCCATTACGCGATCAATTCGTTGCGCCTGGAGAAAGGCTACCGCGCCTGGGGAGCGGACATTTCGCCCGACGACACGCCGCTCGAAGCGGGGCTTGGTTTCGCGATCGCGTGGAACAAACCGACTCCGTTCATTGGCCGCGAAGCCCTCGTCGAACAGAAAAAGAACGGCGTCAAACGCCGGCTCGTGGTCTTCGTCCTGCAAAATCCCGATCCGACGCTGTGGGGCAGCGAACCGATTTTCCGCGATGGCCAACCGGTTGGGTACACGACTTCCGGCTCTTACGGACACACGGTCGGTGGAGCCGTCGGCATGGGTTACGTGAACAGCGCGGCGGGCGTTACGGATGACTCTGTCCGCAAGGGGCGCTTTGAGATTGAGGTCAACGGAAAGCGCTATCCAGCCTCGGCGCATTTGCGCGCGCCGTATGACCCGGAGCGCAAGCGGATTCTGGGGCAGCAAACAGTAATTCAGTAAGCAACTTCTCAGTTAACGACGGTGGAGCGAGGCTCCGGCCTGCTCCTTATAATTACACGCAAATTTTTCTGTTTAGAATCCCAACGGGATTCCGACGCAAAGCCCAGGGTTGCGAGGCACGAGCTACCCAGCTACCCGGCTAGCCGTGGCAAAGCGGTGTCGCTGCTACGCTCTGCCACCGCAGTCCAAAATCGTCGCAAGCTGCAGCGATTCCCGACGATACTGATAGATTGAAAAATTGTTAAGAATCTGCGCTACGAACGTAGCGGCGACCAACCTCATTCGGAGATCCGTCTCCCTGCACGCTTCCGGGCCGCAAGCAGAATCTCGCGCAGACGTTTACCGACTATCATGTCTTTGTTTGAGGCCGGTGGTGTCCGGAAGCTGCCAGACCTTGGCCGGATCGGTGCCGGCGATACAGGCGGCTGTCGCGGCGGCCATTGCGCCGGCGGCGCCGGAGGTGACCATGCCCGATTCCGCTCCTGAGAGCTCAGCCAGCCGTTTTCCGACGGCGCGCTGCAACTCAAACATGTCCACGAAGTGCATGGCGGCTTGTGCCTTGGTCTCGCGCACTTCGGGCAGTTCCAGCGAACCGCTCAGATAAGTCCAGGTCCCGCGCGCATTGATGAGCGGGCGGACCCCGATTCGCGTGTAGATGTTGCCCTTCGGAGATTTGCCGACAGCCGCTTGCACTTTCCCGATGGTGTCCTCGACCACAAAAATCGCCAGCCACGGCATCGCGCTCATCGTTCGTATGAAGGTCCGCCGGCTGGCGAGAAAGTTTGGAGATTTCATTCCCCCTTTGTGCGCCATTTATGTCACCAACTCAATTCCAATGCCTGGACCGAACACGGTCCAAACTCGATGATCTGTTCATGGTTCGATTCGACCGGAACTCAGCTCACGGCCTTCTAGAAGTGGTTTTGACGTACCCGTTGGCTCTGAACCACTCGACAGCGTCGATCAACGCCTGCTTCGGAGGAGTCTGCGGCAAGCCCAGTTCGCGCACGGCCTTGTCCGCGTTGAAAAACATCTTGTATTTGGCCATGCGCACGCCCGCCAACGGAGCTTTGGGCGGCTGGCCCGTGAATCGTGCCAGCGCTTCGCCGATGTGCGCCGCAGCCAGCGCCAGCCCATACGGCACGCGGAATCTTGGCGCGGGCACGCCGGAGATTTCTTCCAGGACGGCAAAAGCTTGTTCCATCGTCCAATTGCCGCCGGCATGGCCGAGAATGTAGCGCTCGCCGACGCGCCCCTTCTCCGCCGCCAGAATGTGCCCGACCGCGACATCGCGGACATGAACCCAGTTCAGCCCGGTGTCGAGGTAAGCGGGCATTTCGCGGTTCAGAAAGTCCACAATGACCTTGCCCGTGGGCGTGGGTTTGACGTCTCGAGGGCCGACCGGCGCGCTCGGATTCACAATGACTACGGGCAAGCCGCGACCAGCCAGTTCGAGGGCGACCACCTCGGCTCTCCATTTCGAGAGCTTGTACGGATTGGACATCTGAGCTTCCGAGACGGGCGCGGCTTCATCCGTCGGCGTCACGACGCCGTCAAGGGATTTCGGCAATCCGACGCAGCCCACGGTGCTGGTGTAAATGATGCGCGAGCAGCCGGCGGCTGCCGCGGCCTCGATCACGTTGCGCGTCCCGTCCACGTTGGCCGCGAACATCGGGGTATAATCGCGCAGCCACAGGTGGTAACTCGCCGCGACGTGGAAACACCAGTCGCACCCGCGCATCGCGTCCCGCAAAAGCGCCGGATTACCGACATCGCCGGTGACGCGCTCGAACTCGACGCCGGCAAGGCCGCGAAGATCGCTTTGCGGCCGCAGCAGCGCGCGAACTGCATGCCCGCACGCGCGGAGTTCGTGGACCAGGTTCGCGCCGATAAACCCGCCTGCGCCGGTGACGAAACATTTCATGGTGCCTGCCCGTTATCGAAAGACTCTCCCCGTCGTTCAACACAATTCGCGGGCAGACGACGTGCTTCCCATGAACCGGGCAGGGACGGATTCCACTCGATTCCACTCCGTCCCTGACCTTACTCAGCGGTCGAGAGGGCGATTCCAGGGACGCGGTGGAACGCGTCCTTACCTTCATTGTCTGTGTGCATGCTTCCGAAGCCATGGCAGCGTTCCCATGAACGTCTGGGCAGGGCGAGCCTGTCCCCAGCGAGCCGATTCGGACGTGTTCCAAGCACGTGGAGCGGCTCGCCGAGACGGACTCGCCCTGCCTATTCATCGTTCATCGCGTCCATCGCTGAGGAATCCTAGTTGTCATTGACAGGATCGAGAGCTACTTTTTTCTTATGGTTTCCCGGTGAACGAACGTCATCGTATTTATGCCCATGACCACTTATCTCCAACGAGCCAGGATTATGACACGCCAACAAGTGCTGGACCTCTATTTCATGGACACGCGGTGCAAGCTTATTGACCTCGCCGCGTTTCTCGACCGCATCGATCGCGCGGAAGGCGAGGCTGACTTTCGCCTCAACGCATTTCGTCAGGCCTTGAAGGAACTCGACGGCAAAGAGCCGCAGCGCGCCAAACAAGTCCTGCTCGCCTTCAGTGATCCGACCACGAAACCCATCGCCAAGGCCACGACGAAGGCCGCTTGCGGAGCGTTCAAGGAAGTTGAGGGATGAAAGTTGAAAGTTGAGAGAGGCTGCGGCCTTGGCCGACTCTCAACTCTCAATTTCCAACTTGCAACGGATTTATGCGCTACATCGAACCTCACGGTCACATGGTCAGCCGGGTGACGGATGATTACATCGACATGGCCACGGCGGGCTGTCAGGCGGTCTGCGAGCCGGCGTTCTGGGCCGGATTTGACCGCAGTTCGGTCCAGGGCTTTTACGATTACTTCTGCCAGTTGACCGAGCACGAGCCGAAGCGTGCGGCCAAGTTCGGCCTGCGCCATTACACCTGGCTCTGCATCAATCCAAAGGAATCCGAGGACACGAAGCTCGCCGAGGAAGTGGTGTCGATCATCCCGAAATTCCTGGACCGGCCCACCGTGCTCGGCATCGGAGAAATCGGCCTAAACAAAAACAGCAAAAACGAGATCAAGGTCCTGGAGTGGCACATCGATCTCGCGGCGAGGCAGGACCAGCTTATCCTCGTCCACACGCCGCATCTCGAAGACAAACTCAAGGGCACCCGCCTGATCATCGATGCGCTCAAGAGCGACCGGCGGATCAAGCCCGAACGCGTAATCATCGATCACGTGGAGGAGCACACGATCAAACTGGTGCTCGACGCGGGTTTCTGGGCGGGGATGACGCTTTACCCGGAATCCAAGTGCACCCCGGCGCGCGCCATCGACATGATTGAGGTGTACGGCCACGAACGGCTTTGGATGAACAGCGCGTGCGACTGGGGCGTGAGCGTGCCGCTGGCCGTGCCGCGCACCGGGTTGGAAATGAAGAAGCGGGGGCACGCCGAACAGGCCATCGACCGGATGATTTATCAGAACCCGGTTCAGTTCATGAGCCAGTGCCCGAAGTTCACGCTGGCGTAGCTGATCCAAGTTGGCCTAGGCTCCCGTCCTATGGGAAGAATCACCGTTGAACTTAAGCTGACTAATTACTTGGATTTCAAGTTGCGTCAGATCCGACGGCTGAAGCGTGCGCCGCGGTCTTTGCGTGTGGAAGCGCTGGTGGACACAGGAGCTACGCGACTCTACCTGAAATCGAGTGTGATCAAAGCGCTCGGATTGGACAAAAGCGGTGAAGTGGACTCTCAAACCACGAATGGCATCCGCCGCCGCAACACCTACGATCCGGTGCATTTAGAACTCATGGGCCGCGAGGGGAATTTTGACGTCGTCGAGGTGGATGAGTCAGTCCCCCAATTTGCTCGGCCAAATCCCTCTTGGACACCTCGATCTGATCGTGGACCCCAAGGGCCGAAGACTCATTCCCAATCCGGCTCACGGCGAGAAACTGATGACGGAAGAGTACTGAGCCAGCCGCGTCTATCTCGACCCGGGCGCTTTCGCTTCGGTTCCGTAACCCCTCGGTTAACGACGGTGGAGCGACGCTCCTGCGGAGCTTTTCTTTTGATGGCATTGGCTCGGCAGTCGCCCCACCTTAACTATCTTAATTGAGGGGATACTCGGTTCCCTTCTTTACGCTTCGCGTCCTAGCTCCGTTGGTGTTGAATCTTCGGCCATGCAACTCAGTCACGGGCTTCAACTAGCGTACTCGACAAACATCCACCGTGGAGAAAGTTGGCTGGAAACTTTCGCGGCGTTGCAGCAGTACACGTTGGCCGTACGCGAGCGGGTCTGTCCCACCAGGCCGTACGCGATCGGACTGCGTCTGAGCGACCTGGCGTCGCGAGAGCTTTCCGAGCCGAAGAGCCTCGCGGCGTTCCAGCGCTGGCTCGACGAGAACGATGGCTACGTTTTCACGATCAATGGTTTTCCCTTCGGCCGGTTCCACGGCGGCCGCGTCAAGGAGCAGGTCTATGTGCCGGACTGGACGACGCCAGAGCGCCTGGCGTACACGAACCGGTTGTTCGACCTGTTGGCTCAACTTGTGCCCGGCGGCGTGGAAGGAAGCGTCAGCACCGTGCCTTGTTCGTTCAAAGAATTCATCAAGAACGAGAATCAAATCCGGCAGATGCGGGCAAACCTCTGGCGCTGCATCGAACACATTTCGGCGTTGAGCGAACGAACCGGTAAGACACTACATCTGGGCCTGGAACCGGAACCGCTTTGCTTTCTGGAAACCAGCTCGGAGACGGCGGAGTTCTTCGACCAGATGCGGGCTGATCGTCCGGACGATCCGAGGTTGGAGCATTGCCTCGGGGTCAACTACGACACCTGCCATCTGGCGGTCGAATTTGAGGAGCCGGCGGCGGTGCTCCGGCGTTTCCAGAAGCATCGGATCAAAATCAGCAAACTCCATTTAAGTTCGGCGCTGAAAGTCCGGCCCACGCCGGAAGTTCGTTCGGCTCTCGGCGCCTTTGCGGACGACGTTTACCTGCATCAGGTCGTCGCTCAAGCCGAAGGCGGCGAGCTCACTCGTTTTCGGGATCTGGGCGACGCCCTGAATTGCCAATTGCCAATCGCCAATCGCCAATCTGAGGAATGGCGCATCCATTTCCACATCCCGCTGCACAGCCAGCCGACTCCGCTTTTCAACAACACCTCGGACCACCTCCTCGGCGTGATGGATGCGCTCAAGGAAAATCCCGGACTCTGCTCTCATTTGGAAATGGAGACCTACACCTGGGAAGTGATGCCCGCGGAAATGAAGAACCGCAGTGTGGTGGATCAGTTGGCCGGCGAATATGAATGGTGTCTGGCCAAACTGGCCGAACGGGGCATCGTGCGGGCGACTCCCAGTTGAAACGGAGCCAGGCAGGGCTGCGCTGCCGCGCAGCCGGTTTTCTGTCGTAGCGGCGGCGCGGCAGCACCGCTCTGCCAACATCCTGAATCATCATGGAGATCCCGGTTGTCATCGCGCACATGAATGCCGCGCCGTATCTGAAGCCGGTGCTGGCCACGGCTCGGAGCTTCAATTCCCGCGTCATCTTGATCGGCAATCAAACAAACGCGGAACTGGGCTCGCTGGCCGAATGCGTCCGGTTCGAACCTTACGCGCGCGAGGCGGCCTGCTTCCAAAAGATCTATCGGCACCTGAGCAGCAACCCGCATGGCTTCGAGCTGTTTTGCTTTCAGCGCTGGTTCCTGCTCCGCGATTTTCTGGAGAGCCGGAACCTCGAGCTATGTTTCGCGATGGACTCGGATGTCTTGCTTTACGCGCATGCTGGAACTGAGTTTGCGCGCCTCTTCAGTCCGGCATGCCCGTTCACTTTGCTGAATGGAACTTCCGGTGGCAGCTCCTTTTTCACGCGCGAAAGTCTCGCCCATTTTTGCCGATTCCTCCGCGAAACTTACGAGGACAAATCCAGCCTGCGCTTTCAACTTTTGACGGCCACGTTTTCGGAGTTTCAGAAAGCGCGCCGGCCTGGAGGCGTCTGCGACATGACGTTGTTTCGGCTGTTCGCTCAGGAGACCCACGCGCGCTTCGGCGAAATGTGCGCGGTGATCGACCACTCGACCTACGACCGCAACATCAATCTTTCCGACGGTTTTGAGATGCTGGGGCCGATGAAGCGGATTTACGCGCGCGGAGGTTTGCCTTACGGGAAAGCGCTCGACTCCGAGACGTTCATTCAATTCAAAACCTTGCACTTTCAGGGCGACGCGAAGCAATGGCTGCCGGATATGGCGGAGCGCATCCTTGGCTTGGAAGAAGGCTCGTAAATCAAGTTTGAACGCCTGCCGTCGAGTGGGTCTTGACAAAAAGCATGTCCCGTACGGGACATGCTTTTTGCGATGTTCCCTCGACGCTCAGCCGAATTTGCGCTTCAGCCGAACATCGTCGTAAGCCCGGCGTTGAGCGGAGGTCATTCGGCCAAAATCCGGCGCGCCGTTGGGCAGGCGAGGCCATTCGCCATTTGCCGTTGCCTCGGCCTGAGCGCTGCGGCGTGGACTGGCCGTGCGATCAGGAATCGGCCGGGACTCTGCCGGTTTGCGTTCCGCGAGCGGATTATTTCTCACATCGCCGGTCGCCCGTCGTGCCGCGCTCCCATCGTAACTCATCGATTGGTCCGTCAGTTTGAGGTCATCGGCAAGCGAGCGGTGCGGCTTGATGTTCCTGGCCTGCAATACGCCATGGTAAGCGCGCACGGCTTCTTCGGGACCGATCCGGCCATCCGTGATCAGCCGGAGCATCTCGATGAACGCAAGCTGGTGTTCGGCGTGGTTGATCTTGCGTCCGAACAAGGCCACGCGCGCGCCGTATTTCTGCGCGTCATGAATGAGCCGGAACGCGTCGTGAGTCGTCCCCGCGCTGCCGCCGAGGATGCCGACGACCAGATTGGGGTCGTACTGCGCCAGTTCCTCCATCGCCTTCGGCCCGTGGTAAACGATCTTCAAAAAGATCGGCCGCCCCGATTCGGGCACACCGGCGAGGGTTCGAAGAATATTGTCATTGATGAACTCGCCGAGCTTTTCCGGGGGGATGCCGCTCGCGACGTTTGGATCGAACACTTCCAGGAAGTGCCGGAATTTCTTTCGCTCCGCCTCTTCCCGGAATTCTTTGTACCAAAGCAACGCTTCGCGATCGTGGTCGAGATCGTTGACGAATGTGACCGAGTAAAGGCCCAGGTTGGCTCCGGGAAACTCATCGCTCGTGCGGTCGCACTCGATTTCGCCGCACTGAATCTGATCGATGGTCGCGCTGCGGAACGGCTGGGACGGCTCGCGTGTGTAACAGCCGTGCCGGACGGCCCACACGTCGGTGGTGTCGTTGGCCCGGGCGGCCGGGGTGACGTGCGAGTTACCGAACAGCCCTTCCTTGATCGTGAGCTGCTCGTTCACATACGCCGACATCAGCATGATGTCCACGATTCCCTGGTGCGTAACTTCGCGGATGATGTCGAGAAACTCAGGCAAGTTGCGGTAGCCGAACTCTTCCCGGGTCCAGACTTCGGGGGAGAATTGCGTCGGCCGCGCCCCGCGACGCGCCAGGTAATCGCGCGGCCCCGGCGCGCGCACGCCAAACGCCATGTCGGCGTCCTTGGCGTCCGCGAGGATAAAGGCGCGCGAGGCTGAATTGGCCTTGATCTCGGCAAGTTTGGCGTCAAGAGATTTCATGAAATGCCGAATGTCGAATGACCAATGTCGAAAGAATGACGCGGCGCGAATGCCGAGCGTGGCGGTCTGTCCTCCGTCCCAATGCGGATTCTCGTCATTTCTACACCTTGACCTTGGCCAGTGTCTCCTTCAGCGCCTTGGCCGAATTTTGCAGGCCGGTTAGTTCCTTTGGCCACAGCTTGAGTTCCGCGTGTTTCTCCACTCCGCCGCGGGCGACGACGCTGGGCGCGCTCAGGCAGATATCGCGAATTCCGTAGGCGCCTTGAAGGAGCGACGAGACGGGCAGGAGCGCTTTCTTGTTGAGCAACACGCAATGGATCAAGTCGCGAATCGCGAGGCCGACGGCCCAGCCGGCGCCGCCTTTGCGTTTGATCACTTCCGCGCCGCTGCCTTTGGTGCGCTCGAAGATGGCATTTTGAAAACCCGGCGTGCATTCCGGCAGGCCAGACACCGGCGTAAATCTTCTGATCGCCCGCAAAGGCCGTGCCGTGGAGCAAGTCGAGTGCCTCACCCTCGGCCAGGTCCTGGTTCGCGTCGAGAATTTGAATCTCCGCGACCAGGCCCGCGCACTGAAGCGCGAACGCAGCGCACGAACCCACGCGTCCTCCGCCGCCGATGATCGTGACTTTCATGAGGCAAGTAATCAGTTATCAGTAATCAGTAGTCAGTAACCAGTAGTCACCTCAGCAACATTGCCAAACGCTGATCGTTGCCTAGATTCACGCTACTTCAACCGTGTCATGATCTGGTCCGTAATGGCCTGGACCGCGGCCTCCGCGTCTGCGTCGTAGCCGGCCGCCGATTCTTGTTTTGCAGGCGTGGCGCAGGAGACCCCCGGGCGCCACTCAGCGTTGTCGCACAATTCACATTCTTTGAGCCCGTGGCGCGGATCGGGAATGCCGAGGCTTTGCTTGATCTTCAGCAGGTCCTGGAGTTGCGCGGGCGTGAAGGTATTCGGAGTTTTGCCCAGTTGCGCCGCCACCAGAACGGTCCGGCAGTAAGCCTCCAGGATCTCCATTTTGAAGTAGGCGTCCTCGACGTTGTTGTGGCTCCACGCCACGACTCCGTGGTTGGCCATCAAGATCGTGTTGTGCTTATCAACCAGATCCGCCACAAGTTGGCCCATCTCCGGCGTGCCCGGCGTGCGATACGGCGCGATCGCCACCGAAGAAAAGACTTCGTATTCCGGGATCATGCACGTGGGCGGTTCCATCCCGGCCACCGCGAATCCGGTCGAGTAAGGCGGATGGCAATGCACCGTGGCCACGGCCCGCGGCTGGCGCTTCAGGATCTGGAGGTGCATCAAGATTTCGCTCGTTCGCTTCATCGTTCCGGCAAGCTGGTTGCCCTCGAAATCCACCAGGCACATGTCTTCGGGTTTCATGAACCCCTTGCTCACGAGCGTCGGCGTGCAGATCGCGATGTCGTCGCCGACGCGGATGGCAATGTTGCCGCCGTTGCCATCGACGTAGGCGCGCTGCCACAAACGGCGGCCCACGTCGCAAATCTCTTCTTTCAACCTTTGGCAGTAGGGCGAATTGAAAAAGGCTTCGAGGTCGGCCTTGGCGCTTTTTGAATTCAGCGGCTTGCCGGGCGGAACGCCAGGGGCCCCATTCGACGAGGATGTCGATCCGGACTTGGTTGCGTTGCGCGATTCCAGGTCGCGCAACAAATCCCGCGCCGAAGGCGTCAAGATCGCATCGGCAGGCAAGCGGGACACGTCGCCGCCGGAGCGAATCAATGCTTCGATTTCTTTGGCGCTGATGACAGTTTTCACGCGTTACTTCTGAAACGGATTGTAAAAGATTTCATCCACCAGGGCCGCGTTGATCGCGTCCACGGGCGTGGGTTCGTCGAACGGCTGCGCGGCTTCACGGCCTTCGACAAAGCCGATCGTCTGCCCAACCCCGCCGCCGAGATTATCGTAAACCACGAGGCTCGGGTCTTTGCTGAGACCGGTCGGGGTTTGTGTGCCGCGCTGGAAGTGGTCTCGGGTAAACGGCGACACAACCAGCCACCGCGCACCGTGAAGGGCGGGAATGGTCTTGCTCAAAGTTACACGGCCAATGACGGAGCCAAGTTTCATAGACTAAACACCCAATTCCGAATGACGAATGTCGAAAGAAATCCGAAATCCGAATGTACTACGGCGCCGTTCTTCGGACTTCGGGCTTGAGAATTCTTTCGTCATTCGGATTTCGCTCTTCGTCATTCAAACTGGCACTCCGGGTTCCTTCTCATCCACGACGCCAATGACCATCCAGCGCGCGGGACTTTTGTCGTCGCCGACCGCTTTTCGCGCCGCCAGGCCGTCCGAGGAGATGATCACGCGCTGGTGCATGCCCGCGCCATGCGCGTCGATGGCCACTTGCGGCGCGCCCTCCGCATCGCCGGCCTGATTGATCGGCTGGCAGATCACGAGCCGCCAGCCCTCGAAGCTCGGATGCTTGCGAGTAGCCACAACGTTGCCTTCGACGCGAGCCAACAACATACAACAGGGTTAGTAGATGCGCAGATTATCCACCATGACGCACCGCCGGACGCGACAGAACGTTTTGGGATTGGTCACGCCCTCACCGGTTGGCGTGGCGATCGAGTAGCTCAGATACCCTTCGCCGCCGAGACCCAGGCCGGACATGCACGGTCCGTTCTTGATGAACAATGTGGTGTCGAGCGCGCGAGCCATCGCTGTCATGTTCTCGACATCGTGCGAGTGAATGATGCTTGTGTGTTTGTAGCCGTGCTCGGCTTCGATCGATCGCGCGATGCCTTCCTCGACGGTTTTCACGCGGACAATCGGCAAGAACGGCATCATCTGTTCCTCGACCACGAACGGATGATTCGCGCCGGTCTCCGCAAAAAGAATCTGGGTGCCGGACGGAATCTCGATTCCCGCAGCCTTCGCCAGCGCCACGGGATCTTTGCCGATAAACTCCTTGTTCACCGAAGCGTGCGGGCAGCCGCCGCCCTGGGCCTCTTTGAACGTGAAGGCGGCTTTGGTCAGCGCATCGAGTTGCGCAGAATTGAGACGCACGGCGCCGCTTCGTTCCATCTCAATCATGAGCTTGTCGGCAATGTCTTCCAACGCGAACACTTCCTTCTCGCCAATGCAGAGCAAGTTGTTGTCGTAGGCTGCGCCCTGAATGATGGTCCGGGCTGCGCGCTTCATGCAGGCCGTATCATCGACGAGCACAGGGGGATTGCCCGGCCCGGCGCAGATGGCGCGCTTGCCGGTTTGCATGGCTGCCTTGACAACGCCAGGGCCGCCAGTGACCAGAAGCAAGCGCACGGCCTCGTGTTTGCACATGGCGGCGAAGCTTTCCATCGTCGGCTTCTCGATGATGCACGCGATATTCTCAATGCCGGTTTCGCGATGAATCGCTTCGTTGAAGGCGCGCACGGCAGTAGCGGCGCAACGCGAGGCGGCCGGATGCGCATTGAACACGACGGCGTTGCCTGCGGCGGCGATGTTCACGATGTTGCCGCTGAGCGTCGGGATGGAGTGCGTGCTCGGCGTCACGGCGGCTACGACCCCAAACGGCGTGTACTCCTCCAACGTAATGCCGTGATCGCCGCTATGCCCGTCGGGGTGAATCCAATCCACCCCGGGGACGAGTTTGATGATCTGGAGTTTCTCGATCTTGTGGTCGAGCCTGCCGATCTTCGTTTCGTCCAACTCCAGTTTGCCCCACGCCTGAGCGTTCTGGTTGCAAAGGGTCTTGACGATTTCCTCGATCTTGCGGCGCGCGGCGACGCCCTTCTGTTGCAGTTGGAGGAAAGCTTCGTGCGCGGCGGCGCAAGCTTCGTTTGCATCCTGGAACACGCCGAACTTGCCGCGCAAGGCCGGACTGACGGGGGAATTTCCTTTGCCGTTGCAACCGCACGCCGGCGTGGCGGGCGTCGGAGACGTTGTTGCTGCCTGTTGCGCCGGAGCACTGCCCAGGCGGCCCAGCACTTCACTCACAATGTCACGGATCAAAGCTTCGTTGACAGCACTCATAATTCATTGATCAAAGGAGCCAAAAACCTGCTGGCAGGACGTAAGTGACTGGATTCTACTTTGCACGGCAGACATCGAATCGCAACATGCGAACGGAGAAGCCATTGTGCTCATCGCTGCTGATGGCGCCTCTGTGCATGCGATCTTTCGAGCGGTTAGGTATCCAAAGCCGTTTCATAGCGGTAGCATTCGGCCGCAGAGTTCAGCGCGGCTCCTTTGCGCTGTAAATCTGTTTCCCCAGCACATCGACCGAATCGACGATGCCGATGATGACCGCATCGACGGGCGCTTCTTTAAGTCCGGGCGCAAGCCGGGCGCTGCTGCCCTGGCAAAACATGACCATCTCGCCGATGCCAGCCCCCACGCTGTCCACGGCGACAATCGTGTTCACGCCCGGGCGGAACTTGGTGGGGTCCTTGTCATCGACCAGTTGAGGGCGCAGGAGGAGCAGTTTGCGGCCGCCCATGCTGGCGTCTTTCTTGGTCGAAACGACCGAGCCTTCGACTTTGGCGAGGAACATGTCAGTTGTCAGTTGTCAGTTGTCAGTTGTCAGTTGTCAGTTTGTCGGCGCTCCGAACCCGCGATCCGCGATTCGCTACCTGGCGCCTTCCAGTCGTCGGCGTCTCAGGACTGACAACTGGAGACTGACAACTGATTACTTCTTCTTGGGCAGGACCGCATCGACTTCCGCGTGAGGCCGGGCAATCACATGCACGCTGACGACTTCACCCTTGATCGCTTTGACTGCTTGCGCGCCGGCGTCGGTCGCCGCTTTGACGGCGGCGACATCGCCAACCACGACCGCGGTGACGAGGGCGCTGCCGACCTGTGTCATCGGGCCGGCCAGTTCGACGTTTGCGGCTTTGAGCATCGCGTCGGTGCCCTCGACCAGAGCGACCAGGCCGCGTGTTTCCAGGAGTCCAATTGCTTGATGAGCCATAATTGAGTTGAGAGTTTGGAGTTGAGAGTTGAAGCGGTGAAAGCGGTTAGTCTTTTGGGGTTTCCAGAAAGCGTTTGACTTCGCGGGCGACGACGAGTTCTTCGTTCGTCGGGATGATCAGGATTTTGACACGCGAGTTTGGCGCGCTAATCACGGCTTCTTGCGCCCGGAAGGAAAGGTTTTTTTCGCGATCCAGAATGATGCCGAGCTGATCCAGGTTCGCGCAGATGGATTCGCGCAGTTCGGCGCGGTTTTCTCCGATGCCGGCGGTAAAGACAAGCGCGTCGGCGCCGTTGAGTTGAAGACAATACGCGCCGATCCAGTGCCGGATTTGATGAACGAAGACGTCCAAGGCCAATTGAGCTTGTTTGTTGCCCTGGGCGGCTTGCGTCTGAATGTCGCGAATGTCATTCGCGCCGCCGGACAGGCCTTTCAGACCGGATTCTTTGCACAAGAGCCGCTCGGCTTCGTCCTGCGTGAGTCCAGCGGTCCGCATCAGGAAGGGCAGCGCGAATGCATCGAGGTCGCCGACGCGATTGTTGTGGGGCAAACCTGACTGCGGGCTCATGCCCAGGCTATTGCCGACGGCAACGCCATTGAGAATTCCGCTGATTGAAGAGCTGCCGCCCAGATGACAGGAGATGACGCGCAAGTCCGGCTTCCGCACCGGACTGCTTCCGCCGTCCACGTAAAGCCGGCGCGCGCGTTGGGCGACGTCTTCGCGGCCGAGAAACTCCGCCGAACGTTCGGCGATAAACTTGTGGCTGGCGCCGTGAAAACCCCAGCGCCGCACGCCTGCGTCATGCCACGCTTGCGGCACGGCGTAGCGCATCGCGGCTTCCGGCGCCCATTGATAGAAGGCCGTTTCAAACAACCCCACCAGCGGAGTTCCGGGCATCCGTTGAGCGAAGAGCCGGATGCCGGCGATGTAAGGCGGGTTGTGCGCAGGGGCGATGCTGTTGCACGCTGCCATCGCGCGGACGGTTTTTTCATCGAGCCGCACGCAGCCATTTACCCCGAGCGCCAGCACGGTCTTGAAGCCGACGGCTGCCAGATCTTTTTCGCTGGCGATGTGGCCGGCGTCGCGCAACTGGGCCAGGCAATCTTCAATCGCCTTTGGATAATCGGTCACGCGCTCGAAGCCGCCCTTGTTCAAGAGGCTTTCCTGGCCGTTTGAGAATTCGAACAGCCGCCACTTGAGCGACGTGGAACCGAGATTGGCGACGAGAACCTTCATGAGGCGCTGGCGCGCAATTTGTGATTTGAGATTTGAGATTTCAAATTACTGGAGCCATCGGCCGAGTGTGGATAATCCTTCGTGCGGGCGTGGAATCACTTGCACGCTGATGACTTGGCCGACTTGCGCGGCCGCCGCAGCGCCGGCGTCCGTCGCTGCCTTGACCGCGGCAACGTCGCCTCGGAAGAAAGCCGTGACGTAGCCGCTGCCGATCTTTTCCCAGCCGACGAACGTGACGTGGGCGGCTTTGAGGGCGGCGTCGCTGGCTTCGAGCAGGGCGCTCAGGCCTTTGGTTTCGATCATTCCAATTGCTTGTTGAGCCATAAATCAGTGGGGAGTTTGGAGTTGAGAGTTGAGAGACCCGAGACGACTTACTTCTTCGTCGGCGCCGCCTCGCCAAGGAACGCCTTGAGAAGGTCCTCGTGTGGTCTGGCGATGATATGCGAACTGATCAGTTCACCGACCTTGCTCGCCGCCTTGGAGCCGGCGTCCACGGCGGCTTTAACGCTGCCGACGTCGCCTTTGGCCAAGACCGTGATGAGGCCGCCGCCGATCTGGACGGTTTTCACCAGCGAGACGTTCGCGGCTTTGACCATGGCGTCGCTGGCTTCCACACTGCCGACGTATCCTTTGGTTTCAATCATTCCTAATGCTTCGCTCATAGATTTGTTGAGGGTTGGGAGTTGAGAGTTGGGGGAAGTATTCAGCGATCACTAATCAGTTGTCAGTTGTCAGATTCGAGGGCTTCATCGGATCAGTTCGCATGGGGTGTCCGGTTGGAGGTTGCAAGCGTTGCCTTCGTCGGTATCGATATGAACCTCCAGCTTAAAGCTTTTGTCCACGCGGACGAGAAGCTTGTCGAACGTTAAGCCGCACGGCCCTCCCACTTTGAGCTTCATGTCCTGGCCGTTCTTCACCCCGTAGAACTCAGCATCGTCCGGGTGCATGTGCACGTGGCGCAAAGCGCGAATCACGCCTTTGGACATTTCAAAAAAACCGGCCGGGCCCATGAGCATCGCGCCGGGAGTGCCTTCAATGTTCCCGGACAGCCGCAAAGGAATTTCAAAACCAAGGGCGATGGCGTCGGTGTAGGCCAGTTCCACTTGATTCAACGTCCGGCAAGGTCCGAGGATGCGGAGATTGGAGATGACCCGACTGCGCGGCCCGATCAACGTCACGGCTTCCTGCGCCGCGAACTGCCCCTCCTGATAAAGCCATTTGAAAGGTGTCAACTGATGGCCTTTGCCAAACAAGATCTCAACCGTCTCCTGCGTCAGGTGGCAGTGCCGGGCGCTTACGTTGACGACGAGAGGATTTGGCCCCGCGGCTGAACGCGGCAACGGTTTTCCAAGGCGGCGATAAACGGCCTGTCGAACGAGGTGTTCGACCACAGCCCGATGAACCGTTTCGCCAAGTGCTGCCATAAAAACAGGGGGTCTTTCTGGATGTATTTGAAAGAAATGTCAAATGAATTATTGCAAAATCTATCAAAATCTACCAGAGTCGCGCTCGAATGCAGGCTGAAGAACGTCAATTGCGCATTGAAGAGTACCTCCAGAAAGTGGAGTTCGCCTCGCTGGATGAACTGTCTGAACACGTTGATGCCTCGACTTCTACAGTGCGCAGAGATCTCACAATTCTGGAGACAAAAGGCATTTTACGTCGCACGCACGGCGGGGCAAGGCTCGTCAACCCGCGCTCGGACGAGTTCGCTTTCTCAGCGCGAGACACGCATCAGTTGACGGAGAAGGAGGCCATTGCGAAGGCGTGTGCAGATCTGATCAAACCCAACCAGACGATCATCATGGACGCCGGCACGACGGTTTATCATGTCGCGCGGTATCTTGAGGACAAGAAGCCGCAGATCATCACCAACTCACTGCCCGTCGCGAATCTGTTTGCCGGAGATACTCGGCTGGAAGTTGTGCTTTCCGGCGGCGTGATTTACCCGCGTCTGGGCGTGCTGGTTGGGCCGCTGGCGGTGGACGCTTTCTCCAGGATTCACGCCGATGTCGCGATCATGGGCGCCGGCGGAATCACGCTGGATGGGGTTACAAATTCGCACGGGTTGTTGATCGACATTCAACGGGCGATGATTCACGCGGCGCAAAAAGTGATCCTGTGCCTCGATCATACGAAGTTCGGGCGCAAGTCAGTGTCGAATCTCTGCGACCTGGATTGTATCGACACGATTGTCACCGACAGTCACGCGCCAAAGGACTTAGTCGAGGGCTTGCGGACGCGGGATTTGGACGTTGTGGTTGCTGGCTGAACGCGTCTGGTTCGAACATGCGCCGTCTCCTCATGCGACGGCGCAGTGGTCGATGGGGACGCCCTTCTCCCTCCGGCTACCGGCCGCGCAATCGGTAAAATTTGCTCCCACTCAGAATCGGAATCTTAGCTGAGGTCGTTTCGCCTGTGACCACCGGGGTCAGCGAAGCTGGCGTCCAGTTTGGCGACGCCAGACTGTCACTCACTTCGACGATAAACCCCGCCGCGCTGGAGGGCCAGGAGAGGAGGATGTTCTTGCCGGACACCTCGACGCGCAGCGCGGCACGCGCCGCTTCGGTTTGAAGGGTCAACTTGATTGCCCCCGCCTCACCGCCGAAAGCATCCACAGCGATCTGATACTCTGTCCCGGCCTGGGCGAGGAAAGTGAGCAAACTCGTGCTGCCGCCGTTGACTTCATCATCATCGTTACTTTTCACCAGCATCAGGTTTGCAGGCGATGATCCGGTGTAAACCGCAAGTAGCGTATCTATGCTGCTTCCAGCGGTGCTGACAATCACAGTGCCGTCTTGCGGGGCTGTCCATGACCACCAGACCGACTTTCCGCCGGGCTTGCTTGCATGATTCGGTTCCGCAGTTTCCTTTGTCGCATTGACATTCGAGCCTTCGACGGAAACCGAGGCGCCGGTTAACTTGATCCGGTTGATGAAGTTGTCATTTGCAGGGCCGCCAATAACAGGATTCACCGTCAACGTAGCGTTGGCGCTGGTCGTTTGACCGATTGAATTGCTGACGATCACCGAATATTCTCCTGCATCGGTGGCCGCAACGTTCGCGAGCGTTATCGTGGAGCCGGTCGCGCCGGAAATGGGCGCACCGTTCTTCTGCCACTGATACGTCAATGGTGGATTCCCGGAAGCTTGCACCGTAAAGGTTGCCTTGGTCCCTGAGGCAACCGTCTGACTCTGCGGTTGCAAAGTAATCGCGGGAGGTTTGTTGGAATCCTCTTGGGTCGTGAAAGTTGTGGGAACTGAAAAATCGCTCCAAGCATCGTGATTGTCCTTGTAACGAACTTGCCAGGCGAATCGGGTTGCAAAAGCCAGGTCGGGAACCAAAGACGGGAAGACCGTCAGACCCGTTAATCGCGCCTTGTCCTCACCACTGTCAAAGACCACTTTCCCATCGCTGCTTCGACGAATCAGCCACTGGCTTGCGGTATGAACATCCCCGACGTCCGGATCGCTGAAGGGGCCGCCGGTTAACGTCAGGATCAACGGGATATTGGACGCCCCATTCGCTGGCGATGCGTTGGTCGGCTGATTGGGCGGACGGTTCGGAGTCGTCGTGCTCGCTTTGAGTACGATTTGCGGTGGCGTGAGCTCCTTGCGTTGGCCGGCTTCGCGATAGATCGCTTTTGCTGTTATTGTCTTTTCGCCGGTTTCTCCAGTCGGTACGCGGACCGTGTAGGTGAACGACACGGGACTGGCGGGAACGGTTGACCATGCCCATTCCAAGGAACCCGACTGGCCGGTGTCGGGCTTGATCGGTGGTTCGTTCTGACCAGAAACATAAGTCCACATCTGAGGAAGCTGGACCTCCCAGCCGAGCGCAGACGGTTGGCCTGAATATTCAATCGTGCAGTCAATGATGATATCGCCGCCGCTTTGGGAATAAGACTGGAAATTGGGACTTTGGGCCGCCTTTGGTTCCGATGAAAGCGCGAGCAGGGAAATGGATCGGGGTGGAGTTGTGTTGGCCTTGCTCGGTCCCTGTCCCAACCCATATCCATCTTCAGTTCCACTCTCGGCATGATACTCTCCTGTGCGAGCCGTTCCCGATCGGAAATTATACAGTTCAATAACTCGGGTGAGCTCCGACAAACCAATTCGCCAATCCCGGCTCGAATTTCTCCCTGAAACGCTGTTTCCCAAAGCTTGTTGCCACTGCTGTCGATCCGGCAGAATCCAAGGTTTCGGCCGCCAACGACGAAACCTCCGTCGCCTGCCTGAGCAAGCGCGTAAACAACATTCTCGCCCGAGTCTCCGTAGTTTCTATCCCAAGCCTTGTTGCCATTGGCGTCCAATCGCACAATCCAAGCATCGTAGGAACCATTGTTCCCACTGGACTTGTTTCCACCGGCTCCGGATTTTGAACTCCCGGCAAGGATGTAGCCGCCGTCTGACGTCTGTTCAATTACCGCCAACTCATCGCTGTCCGTACCGCCGAACGACTTATCCCATTCCTGAACGACCGACTGCGTCCCTGTGCTGGTGAAGTTGGCTGTGACGGTCTTGTTGCGATCCATCGTCACGCTTAGCGGGTTCGCGCTGCCGTTGGCGTCGCCACTCCAACCGCTGAACTGGTAACCGCTCGCCGCTGTGGCGGTGAGCGTCACTTGGCTGCCTGAGGAGAAGCTGGTCTGATTGGGATTTTTGCTGACAGTTCCGTTACTCGCAGAGACGTTTAGTGTGTAAAATACCGGTTGTTGAACATACGCATCGCTGAGGAACAATGCTCACGCGAATCGAGCCAAGCTGATTGTTCCGCTATTTCGCCACGTGGTCTCGCCAACCACCCGCCACTGGGCACCCGCGTCTGCCGCAGCCTGAGGAACAATGCTCACGCGAATCGAGCCAAGCTGCTGCACCTGGGAATACGCATCGCTGTTGATCCAGATTTCCCGATTGGCTGCCGTTAATGTCACGACCTTGTTCGGCGGTACAGGGCCCCATCCGGCAATAGTTTTAAACTCGACCTGATATTCGCCCAAAGCGACGTCTGCTTTGATTGTTCCGCTATTTCGCCACGCGGTTTCCCCAACCACGCGCCATTGGGCGCCTGCCTCAGCGGCAGCCTGAGGAACTATGCTTACACGAATCGATCCGGTTTGAGGTGTTGTGGACAGGCTTCTACGCGCGTCGATGAAATCGGATGGATCGGTCCATCCGGTCGGCTTCGGAGCCGCTGAATAACCAGGCCCAGGGCTTCCCCAATTCGGGCAATTCGAAAACCGCACTTCGAAATGAAGGTGGCATGAACTGACTGCTCCATCTCCGTTTCCAATGGTACCAATCTGTACGCTCCGTGAGACCGATCCGCTCGTCTTGAGCTGATTCTGCAAATGGCCGTAAAGAGTCTCAACCTGGGTGCCGTCTGGAAGATCGTGTCGAACGATGATAACCTTTCCCCAGCCAGTCCCGGTTCCTGCGAAAACGATCGTGCCACTTGAGGCAGCGTAGACGGGCAGTCCACAGTCTGTGTTGCCGCCAGTCTCGGCGTTCCAGTCTTCACCCAGATGGTATTTGCCGTTAACGGAGTAGAAATCACCGAACTCTTGAGCGCTGTACCATCCGTCTCCGTCAGCAGCTTCCGTGTACCTTCGGTTGCGGTCGGAGCCAATCGGATAGTCGAAGCCGTCTGAGACGGCTCCGACGGCGTGCAAAGTTACCAAGAGGCAGGCAAGGATTGGATATGGAAGGGTCGTATTCATGGCTTTTCCTCATTGTGCGGCCTCCTTCCCGTCCAAGAACAAGAAGGGGCGCGACCTACTCGCGCCCCAACACGGGCACTGGCATGCCTTCCGAGGAACGCTTTCGGGCACGCCCACGTGCGGGCGTGCCTCGAACAGTTGTCCTCGGATCGAAAATGCCAGTTTCGTGTTGGACAGCGGCCGAAGCTCGCAGATTGTTTGTTGTTACTTGGTTTACTTCATTCGTTGTTATTTCGTCCGACCCAGCCACAAATTCTTCGCGGCAGGGAAATCCTTTCGCTGGCCGCGTTCACTTCACGGTGAACACCCTCGGTTTGAAACTACCAGGTGGTTTGACGAGCTTGAAGTTCTCATCGCTGGCCGTCGCGAGGTAGATCCCCTCGTGCATCACCCGGTCCGCCAGCGCCCCGCGCACGTCCACCGCCGAGATGATGCCGTAAAGCTTCATGCCGCGGTACTGGGGAAAGCAATCGAAGAACTCCTGAAACTTCTTCAGGGATTTCTTTAATCCGTCTGCGTTCAACTCGCTCTTGATCTCAACGCAGAAGACTTCGCCGTGACGGCCATTGCGGACGCCGATCAGGTCGTACTCCTGGGCGAAGCCGCCTTTGGCGGGCTTGGCCCGCCGGGCGAAGTTGTCCGCGCGAAATCGGGTGCGGAGTATCTTCTCCATCGACTCGAAAGCCAAACCTTCGGTGAACGATCCGAACTTGTTGCCCAACCCGCCGAGTTGCTTGGTGACTTGGCGAAGGGTTTCCTCCGTCCTTTCCTGGGCGGCTTCGGTTTGCTTCGCCAAAGTGGCGATCAGGCTTTTTAGCTCCTCGTCCGTCATGGTGACAGACTATTTTGCGCAACTCTTCCCGTCAAGTGACACATAACTTTGCTTCGGAACCGTTCAGCAAAATGGCGATCGCACGCGCCTTCACGTGCTGTGGTCGGTGCCCTTGCCGACCACATGGTACGCTCGCAAAATTCGTCGTTCGGTAGCTGGACAGTGCCCCGATCCGACCGGCGAGGCGCGTGTGCTCCCCATGACACCGTCGCGACACGTGGGACTCTCAATTCCATCCCGTGCGCCGCGCGTTAACTTCCCACCCACGCCGTGGCTCGCTCAATTCAAGCTCGATACCAGGCTGGGCCATTTGCATTTTCAGGGCCAACCCGTAGGCTTACCGGCGGCATGGACAAACCATCGTCGGACATCGAACTGAAGCGCCGCATCCAGGACTTGATCGCGTTCAAGGGTGGCGGGCACAACGCGGACCTGGTCGAGGATATCATCGAGACGACGCTGAAGCTGTTGCAGGATGTCGAAGATCGCGGTGACGTTCGCGTCATGCAAACCGCGATGCGGGAATTGCGCTACGCGTTCCGCCTGTTCGCCCAGTATTCCGGCACAAGGAAGGTGACCATCTTCGGCTCAGCGCGCACCTCGGCGGATCAGACGGAATATAAGCAGGCGGTGGAATTCGCGCGGAAGATGGCGGCGACTGGATTCATGGTGATTACGGGCGCCGGTCCGGGGATTATGCAAGCGGGACACGAAGGAGCGGGACCCGAGAAAAGCTTCGGGGTGAACATTCGCTTGCCCTGGGAGCAAACGCCTAACCCGGTGATGGTCCACGACAAGAAGCTGATCACGTTCAAATACTTCTTCACCCGGAAACTCATTTTCATCCGGCACTCCGACGCCATTGCGCTGTTTCCCGGCGGGTTTGGAACTCTCGACGAAGGGTATGAAGCGTTGACGCTGATGCAAACCGGCAAAAGCCAGATCATGCCGCTGGTCTTGATCGACCGGCCCGGGGGCACGTACTGGAAGACCTGGGACAAAAACATCCGCGAACATTTGCTGCGGAATGAGCTGATCGCGCCGGAGGACCTTTTCCTGTATCAAATCACCGACGACGCGGACGAAGCGGTCAAATGCATCACGCGGTTCTATCGCAACTTCCACTCCACCCGATTTGTCAGAGAATTGCTGGTCATCCGCTTGAAACACGTGCCTTCGCCCACCGCCATCGAGGCTTTGAACGAAGACTTTGCGGACATCGTCACGGGCGAGAAATTCCGTCTGATTAGCGCCACGCCTGAAGAAATTGAGGACGGCGACGTCGTGGAACTGCCGAGGATTTCGTTTGGATTCGACCGCCGCAGCTATGGCCGGCTCCGAAAGCTCATCGATCTTTTGAACAGCTTTTGAGGCAAGTTCTCAAAACCAGATTCCTTCACGTGCGAGCAGCAGGCGCTTCAAGTCAAGGCCGCAGGAGAATCCTCCAATCGCGCCATGCGCCGCCACGACGCGGTGACACGGGATGAGCACTGGAATCGGATTGGCGCCGCACGCCTGGCCAACCGCGCGCACCGCTTTGGGACGCCCGATCGCCTGGGCGACCTGGCCGTAACTCATCGTTTGGCCCGGCGGAATCCGCAACAAAGCCTGCCAGACCGACTGCTGGAAATCCGTGCCGGCCTCCAGGTCGAGCGGAGGCAAGCGCCCCGGAACCCTGGCCTGCAATGCTTCTTCAAGCGCGGACTGAAGCGTGGCAATCCACGGTGAATTCATCGCGGAAGATTGACTGGGCGGAGTGCGATGCTGGCCGGATTGAAGCTTCGCAGGAAAATCAAGCCGCACTAAACCGCGCTCTGAAAAATAAGCGGTGAATACGCCGTCCTTCGTCTCGATCTCGGCGATCGCAGGTGAGTTGTTATCGGCGGGAGCTTTCGTCAACCGACGGTTCATGGAGAGTCAATGCGCCTGTCTTTACCTGAGGGCCATCGCCAGGACGACCCAAATCACGAACAAGAGGACAATGGAGACAAAGATCACGCGGTTCCGCGCGATCCGTTTTTCGTAGCGCAGTGGCCGAAGGCCCTTGATGGTGCCGGCCGCAAGGTAGCTCACCAGTTTTGGATTTGGGGTTGCCGGACCGTGAAAGTGATTCCGGATTCGCCGCCAGGCTGCCGCCAGGTCATGCTTCCGCACGCCAAGCTCGTTGTCGCGCGCGGGCGTGGATTCCTCCGCGGAAGCGGGGGGAGTGTTCGGCGGACTGATCAGTTCGAACACGGGTTCGCGCGCGCTGGCGGGCAAAGTGGACGCAGTCGGAGACACAGACGGCGCGGCTCCGGTCATTTGGCCGGGTGTGACCGAGGAACGGACTCGCGGCTGGGTTTGTTCTTTCTGAACTTTGGAATGGAGTTGCCTGATCTGGGCTTCGAGCGCCGCAATCTGAGCTTCGAGCGCGCGGGAACGGTCAGAAATGGGGTCGGGTTTTTTCTTGAACAAACCCATAGCTCGCAAACCTCCATCAACTCGCGTTCGCCCTAGCGAAGCTGGAAAATCAACCACGCGATCAATCCGAGGAGTCCCACGCACGCCACTGGCCAGGTCAACGCAAATCCCAATCGGCAAAGCTGTCCAAAACTCTTGCCTTCCCAGAAGGACCCGGGCGCCTGAGCGGTCTTCCCTCCGTTCCGCGTGAGGGGGTCTTCTCCCTCCAGGAGCGGCCATTTCAAGCGGGCCTGGTTCCATTCCATACGCGAGTTCTCGATCGTGGTGAGCGCGCGGGTCAGTTCGACGTTCCAATTCTCCTGGTTCCAGGTTTGCTCTTGAATGGATTGGACGTTGGCGAGCGCCTCTCGCAAGCCCGTCAGCGTTTTGGCCATTTGTTCGGCGCTGGTTCGCGCGTCGGTTTCAGCCTTTTCCAGCAAGCCGACGCCCCGGGTCAGGTGCTGCAGCATTTCTTCGCGCCCGGTTTGCAGTTCGACCCGCCGCCGCCGCGCTTCCTCCAGCGCCGCCCGCTCGCGCTCCAATTGCTCTTGCGCGCGCTTCAATTCCGCGAGGCGTTGCTGGGTTTCGCCGACTCGGGCTTCCAGTTCTTCGCGCGTGGGAAGGCGATTGGGAAAACCGGACGCGGCCTGGGCCGGATTCAAGGAGGCCGTGGCTTGCGACCTCGTGCTCTGATAGTCTGTATCGACAAAGTCCGACTCGTCAAACTTCGAGGTCATAGCGGGACTCTAGACATCGCTGCGCTGCGTGTAAAGAATTCAAAGATAGTGAATGGATCAATCCACGACGCTGGGGACGTTGTCCGCTGCTTCAAAGGCGAGTTGTAGTAACCATAGGGTCCTGTTAGTTTGCTCTCAGTGTCTTGAACCAAACTCGAGTATGATCACCGAATTAGGTTTTGGGAATTTCAAGTCTTGGAAACGAGTCCAGAAGATGCGATTCGCCCCGATTACGGGATTCTTCGGAGCGAACAGTTCCGGTAAGACAAGTGTGCTTCAACTACTCCTCATGATTAAGCAAACGGTAGAATCTACGGACCGTCTGCAGGTTTTAGACTTCGGGAGCGAGAAGAGTCCCGCGAATCCAGGCAGTTTTCGGGACGTGATGTTCTCGCATCAAACGCCTGGCACGCTGGACTGGCGCATTTTGTGGAAGCTCGATCACCCTCTCGCCGTGAAGAAACCGGAGGCCAAGACGGATGATTTGTTTACAGGTGACACGATCGGATTCGAGGTGGAGATTGGAGAGAATGAAAAGAAGCGGTTGGTCGTGAATCGACTTATTTATTCATTTGCCAATCGAGATTTTGAGATGCGTCGAAAGCTTACCGGGAAGGATAATTATGATCTCACGGTAAGCCCGGCCGACGACTTCCGATTCGTTCGAACCCCAGGACGTGTCTGGGGACTTCCTTCGCCTGTGAAATGCTACGGATTCCCTAACGAGGTCAACGCACGATTTCAAAATGCGGGCTTTCTTTCCGATCTCGAGGCAAAGGGAAAAGGCGGGAGACATTGGAACAACGCGTAGCGGCTTGGCTGAAGGAACTTGGCTTAATCAGTGCATTTCTCGTTGAGCCGGTTTCAAAGAAGGCGCAGAGGCCTTCTAACCCACCAAAGTTAAAGTTCAAAATCCCGAACTTTCCGCAGTCCCAGTTTCAAAGGCAAGTGACCCAAAATGAAGGAAACCGCCAGGAAGATGAACCAGGAATTTTCCAATGATCCGAGGACAGCACTGCGCCCGCGCGACCACGGGGAGCCCAGCGCCAGCAAGACGACCGAGCCGGCAATGTATAGAAAACTGAGGACCAAACAAAACGTGCCGCCGAAGCCGCTGACAATTTTGCTCGGATTGTCTTCCTTGAAATTCGGATAAAGCACCCCCAGACCGACCGCCAATCCGTTCAAAGCAAATGTCATCACGCTCACGGCCGTCGCGAAATAGAGTGTGCGCGTCCACGGCATCTTGAGCATCTGGCACGAAAGCAAGACCAGTCCCAGCGTGATGCAGAGCGAAGCCGAACTGGCCAGCGCGAACTTGGCTTTGATCATCCGCCCCAACCCCAGCGGCGCCAGCCCAAGCACCCAGAGCCGCTTTCCTTCGAGCGAGAATTGCGGATACACAAAACGCGTGGTCAACGTCGCCAGATTGAGCGAGCAGGCGCCCAGGTTGAGGTACGCCACCAGATTCACCCAGAACGGATTGGTCAGTTGATGGGAGAAATGGCGCAAGTTGATGATGTAGGCGCCGAGCAACCCAAACAGAACGAACGTTTGCCCCCATTGCGTCGTGTCGCGCCAAAACAACCGAATGTCCTTTGCCATCAAGGCGCGTGTATCCGTCTTCACCCCAGGCAAGGCGCGCAAAGCCGATTCCACCCATCCCTCAGCGTATCCAAAGCTCGGACTCCGGCTGCGCCGCCCGCGAAGAAAACTCCATCGCTCCATAATTCCGCCCCGGCTTTGCACCGCTGAAAACGCTTCGTAGAAAATCCCGCCCGTTTTGGTGAACGAAAGAAATCCGAAGAACAGCACGTAACTCGACAACACCAAAGCGAAGAAACTCGCCGAGGCCAGGGCGCCTTCCGACCAGTTCAAGACTCCCGCGGAAAGCCAATAGCTCGGCAGAAAAGGGAATTGCGCAAAGCGCGTCTTCAAAAGCAACCGATCCAAAACCGTGAGGACGCGCGTCTCCAGCATGGGATCGGTGATCGGTTCGGGCTGGAACCACCACGCCGCTCCCGCCAATCCTCCCAACGCCACTCCAAGCGCGACCATTTGAAATGCGCGGCGATCCAGATATCGGCCCAGGCTTACCGCCAGCCACGAGCCCGCCACGCCCGGCAGGATGATGAAAAGTCCAATCAGGAACAATGTGAGCAGATAAAAATGCCAGGGCACGCCCCGGGTCAGTCCGTAAGCCGCAAGCAGCGGCGCGATGAGAAACACGAACGCCCACGAGGCCAGCAGCGTGGATTCGATGAATTTCCAGCGGAAGATCGTTTGCGTCGAGACTGGGAGCGCGAGCAGATAAGACGTTTCCCGATTGCGAAACAGGTTCGTGTAACCGATGACCAGGTTGCTCAGCAACAGCAGCGCGAACAAGAAGGCGAACAGCAAAAACAAAAGCCGTTCCGTCAACAAACCTCCCAATCCGGGAAAGCGTCCCATGAATCTCAAGCCGCGGTGAAACAGGAGGAAGGACAACGCCAGGTAGCCCAGGATGAAAACCGCGATGACCGACCAGAGAAAACTGGATTGTTCGCGGATGGATTTCACACGCCGCCACGCCTGCAGCGTGTTGATCTGGACCAGAATCAGCAATGGAGAATGGATCGGTTGCATACGACCTTACCCATGAAGAGGGTAAGGACGCGTTCCACTGGAGTGGAATCCGTCCCTACCCGCTTCACGGGAAGCTTGTAGCCGTTCACGCTCTGGCGTGGGACGATTATCTTGATAACGGCTGATGGGGGAGAGGGGCGTGAGAGCGTTTTGGATGAAAATGGCGTTGGGTTGGAGGTCAGCGAGGGACTGAGTGTGGAGAGGGGGTTGAAGCAAACGGGGGAGTCTCCGGTAGGTTTCGAGAACTCCCCACGCACCTCCTGGCAGGTTCTTCAGCAGGCGAAAAGGTTTTGGCGCTGAGAAAGGGGCCAGCGTCATGCACTCATTGGGAATAATCTTTGGCTGGGAAGAGTGAACTCCATTCGGAGCCGAGGATCAAGGATGAAGGTTGGGATTTTTCGCTTTTCTCCTTGCCTCTGCGGCGGAGATAGAGATTGGAGTCGCCCCAGCCGTGCAGTTCACTGGAACCGCGCAAGGCCTGGCCGGGGCGACTGGCGTGGGAATCTTTGCGGGCGCGGTGAACGACCAGGATGGCCAAGTGAAATATCTGTAAGGAGCGAGCAACAAAGTCTGGCCGAAAAAGAACTGCCGCCCTTCGGGTTGCGCCGAATTTGGCTTGAGGCTTCGTTGCTCCTCGGTCACAGCCCACTGTGGAAGATGCTCCCTCGTCGCGCCACGCCCCAAGCCAAATTGGGCGCAACGATTGTATGGTTATTTCGGAGACACCACACTAAACTCCGGCGCAGCTATGAAGAACCCCGTCCACGAAATCGAAGAATCCATGAAGCTGGTGGACCTGCATCCGACGCTGGAGGAAGTCGTGAGCGCAAACGGCCTGGACCGCAAAAAGTTGACCATCGGCCTCAAAATGCAGGATGACCATCCTGACTTGTCCGCGCGCGAGGAAGTCATGGTTTGCGACAGAACCAGGAGCGCGCTGTGGAAGGTTCCTTCTTTGCGGGCGCTCTTTCGTGGTGAGAGATTGCCTCCCGACATGAGAGACGAGCCGCCTCCGGCCTACATGCCTTTGTTCTTTTTCATTGAGTTGCACATCGTGACTTTCTGTAACGGCTGCGGCGACAAAACGGACGGCGAATTCGAGGAGGCTTACAGTAATCTGCGGAGGCGCCCGGACGGCAAATCGCTCAGCCCCTTGCACTTTTTTCTCTGGCAAGTGTCCGCCGGCCTGTTGGGCCGACGCGCCGTCAGCGCCGCCGAGTTCGACGCCATCTTTGGCCGGCTGACGCGGTCGGCCCGCACGTTCCGCATTGGCGCCGTGTCGCGCAATTACATCACGGTAATCCGGCAAATGCAGGAAGAGATGGACAGGGCAAAACGACTCGATCGCTGATTCGCGTTCATTCGCGGGTTCAATTGGCCCCAGACGTCATCCGACAATCCGGTCCAAAACAGTTGTCCCGGCGCCCCGAACCCGCTAAAAACCTCGCCGCACCTCATGGCCACTCATCAATACCTCACCGCTCCCATCAGGACCTCCGGCATGCCGCCGGGCGTCCCGTACATCATCGGCAACGAAGCCGCCGAACGCTTCAGCGCAATGGCGCCAAGTCAGATGCCCCAAGCTTGAGGCACTTCGGATCAAGACCCAATCCTGCATGACACTCATTGACGAACGCGCAAAGTGGTTTGGCCACCCGCGAGGGCTGGCGACACTGTTCTTTACCGAGATGTGGGAACGCTTCAGTTACTACGGAATGCGCGCCCTGCTGATTCTCTACATGACAGCGCTCGCGACAAATGGAGGACTGGGCTTTACGACCGAGAAGGCGGCAGGGATTTATGGCTGGTATACTTTTCTGGTTTATGCAGTCGGGATTCCTGGCGGGTTTATCGCCGACCGATGGCTTGGACACTATCGTGCAGTCTTCATAGGAGGGGCCATCATTGCCCTAGGTCACTTCACCCTGGCAATCTCAGGCCTCTCAGCGTTTTACGCTGGCCTGGCCATCATCATTTTTGGCACTGGACTGCTAAAACCAAACATTAGCACGATGGTGGGGCTTCTCTACGCGCCAGGCGATACGCGGCGCGACGGAGGGTTTTCAATCTATTACATGGGAATTAACCTAGGCGCTGCAGCCGCTCCAATCGTATGCGGTTATCTGGGCCAGAAGGTTGGTTGGCATTGGGGATTCGCGGCTGCGGGTGTTGGCATGGTGCTAGGCTTGGTGCAGCTTTTTTTCGGGCGTCGCCATTTGCCGAGCAACGAGCGCCTTGCTTCGGGAGACACAGCGAATACGACGCCACATCCAGGCGTACCTGGCGCCCGCCAGCTCACCGCTACAGAATGGAAACGGCTTGGTGTTATAGCAGCACTTTTTTTGTTCGCTGTCTTGTTTTGGGCCGCGTACGAACAGGCCGGATCCAGCTTAAACCTGTTCGCCGACCGCTACACAAGGCTTTCGTGGTTTGGCCGAGAGTTCCCTTCCTCGTGGTTCCAATCGCTTAACGCTGTCTTTGTCTTGGTTTTTGCGCCGGTTTTCTCCTGGCTCTGGGTAGCCTTGGCTTCACGAGAACCGTCGAGTCCGGCCAAATTCGTGTGGGGACTTGTTCTGGTGGGAATCGGATTTCTTTTATTGGTGCCGGCTGCTGGTTTTGCCCAGTCTGGAGAAGGCATTCGCGTCAGCCCGATGTGGCTGGTTGGTGCCTATCTGTTGCACACACTCGGTGAACTGTGTCTGAGCCCCGTCGGCCTTAGCATGGTCACAAAGCTGGCGCCTATGAGGTTGGTTGGAAGCATTATGGGCTTTTGGTTTCTTACCAATGCATTTGGCAACAAGCTTGGCGGCACGATCGCAGGTTACTTTGACCGGCTGCCGCTGCCGCAGCTATTCGGTGCTGTAGCGGGCGTGGCAATCGTTAGCGGGCTCATCCTTTTGTTTTTAGTGAAACCGATCAAGAAGTTGATGGGGGGAATTAAGTGACTCGGCGAGGCTTAGCGTGACTGTTCAGCTTGGAAAGAGCGGTTGAGCCGTTTCAAGGTTCAGTAGCTTCTTCACGGCCGCCGTCAATTGCTTCATTCAAAATCCCGACGGCACCGTGAAACTCAGCGGCGCCGGCTATTTCTTCTTCTTCGTCAAAGTGATGGCGGTGACCTCAATCCTGTTCGTCGTGGTGTGGCCGGGTTTTACAAAGGCAAAACCTACTTGCAGGATGAAGGGGAGCAGACGGCGGCTTGAAGGGTTCGACGACCCGACGAGCGGCCTTGGTGAAAACGAAAACTTTGACAAACGGAGTGACCCGAACTCCTTGACTACTTCGAGCTGTGCCCCTGTAGCTGCGTTCAACCAGGCCGCGCGCGAAGCTGGAAACACTGCCACGGCGGCCAGAGTCATCACGGCGGCGATCACCGCCGCCAGGTAAGTCGGCGAGTTGAATCGAAGGATCTGGAGCATCCCGTGATGCGCCTGTCGCTCTGGCCTTTGCGAGAAAGTTGTTTCCACAATCAGCCTATCGGCAGCGCTTCCAGGACGCCGCGAGGCCATGCGCACAGATAGGTCGGATTTCCTTCCACCGCGAGGAAGCGTTCGCGAGCCAGATCGCTGAGCAGTGTCGCGGATGCTGGAGCGTGCGATAGGCCGGTTGGCGGAATCATGCGGT
>Ga0194120_10001932_pt1 | contig 36557 bp, 30 predicted proteins | sample TA2MahCa65mmetaG_FD_148642 | JGI IMG/M metagenome (GOLD analysis project Ga0194120, IMG submission 148642) | Freshwater microbial communities from Lake Tanganyika, Tanzania - TA2015019 Mahale Deep Cast 65m | ecosystem: Environmental > Aquatic > Freshwater > Lake | place: Tanzania: Lake...
GTCTGCGAAGCAATGTCGTCGATGGTTTCGACTATCGCTCCAATCTGGTCGGAGCGCCGCCCCATCTCTTTCACCTTCGCCGCCGACAGGCCCACTTTGGCTTTGATGCTCTCCATGCCTTTGATGGTTTCGGCCACCTTCTGCGCCCCGCCCCGCGCTTCCTGCGCCGCCTGAGCCGAACCCTGAGCGTCGGACTGGACGATGATTTGCACTTGCTGGATGGCGCTCGTGATTTGGGTCGTGACGTTGGAAGCTTTGCCGACGGCGGCGGCTTGTTCCTGGGCGCCCTTGGCCACCCCCTCAATCGCTCGTTTCATCTGCTCCACCGATGAGGCCGTTCGAATCACACCTTCGGTTTGTTGGCTGGTGCCGCGCGCCACCTGTTGAATGGTGGTCGCAATCTGCGACGTGCCCTGCCCGGCCTGAGCGGCCGCCGAGGCCAGTTGGCCGGAAGCCGATTGAACACCGGAGGCATTCTGCGACACTTCGCCCACCGCGCGCCGCAGGTTGGCAATCATTTGCGCGAAGGCGTTGCCCAGCACATCCCGTTCAGATTTCAACGTCACGTTTCCGGTGAGATCGCCACCGGCTATTTTGTCGGCCACCCCGGCCACGTTCTGCAAGTAAGCCGTCATTTGCGCGAAGGCGTTGCCCAGCACATCGCGCTCGGATTTCAACGTCACGTTTCCGGTGAGATCGCCACCGGCTATTTTGTCGGCCACCCCGGCCATGTTCTGCAAGTAAGCCGTCATCCGGCGGAAAGCATCAGCCAACTGCCCGATCTCATCTTGGCTGTTCACTTCCAGCGTTTGATTGAGATCGCCTTCGGCGATGCCGGCCGCGGCGCGTTTCACCTGCTCCAACCCATCGTTGGCGGCCAAATAGAAACCCACAAACAGCCACGCCGCCAGCGCCGTCAGAACCGTGACCACTCCGAGAACAACGTTTCTGCTTGTTGAGAGTCGTTGGCCGCGCGCGGCCAACAGGCGATCCAATTCGGCATCCAGCGCCCGCACCAATTCGAACTCGGCGTCTATGGCTTGGGTGGCCGCGTCGAAATACTCGGTGGGGGTGATGGTGACGGTTTCGGCGTTGATCACGTCTTTTTCAAGCATCTCCAGAAAGGCTCGCTGTCGAGTCTCGGCCTCCTGAAGTTGCCGCTCCATCCCAGCGCGCACCGACGGATTGAAAGCCAATGCTTTCGTCACCTTCTCGCCCGCTTGCCGGGTAGCGTTCTGGCTGCTCCTCAACATGAACTCCAGAGCCGCCGCCTGCTCGCGGATGGTGCCATTGCCTAACGCCGCCGTGCCAAAGGCCCGCGCCTGCCCCAGATATTCGGTCGCCGCCGGGTAATCGCTCACAACCATGATCATGAGATAGAAGGTGTCATTCTCCGGGTCCAGAGTGAGGCTCGAAGCATCGGCGATGAGCACGCGAAAATCTAGAATCTCTTCAATCAAGTCCGTATGGCGCGTGAAACTCTCATCGGCCGAGAGGCTCTTCACGTCAGACTGCAGGCCGCGCCATTTGGTCTTGAGCGCCTCCCAGCGTTCGCGGCTTCCGAATTCGGCTCCGTATTTCTCGTCCATCGCATCCACCGCGCGGAGGTCTTCTTCGATCAGCGCTTGCTTCTGCGTCACGACGTCGGCGAACGACTCGTCGCCGCCGAGGAAAGCCGCCGACGCGCCGCGATGCTGTTGGATATGCTGAAGCAGCGCCAGCGTGGGCGGCAGATATTCGGCGCCTTTCACTTCTTCGCCGGTGAAGTCAATATCCGCATTGAGAGCCGCGACTGTTTGATAGATGGGCATGGCGAGGGCCAACACGAAGACCGCCGCCACCGCCAACATTTTGTGGGAGTAGGTGAGGCGATTCATGAGCCCGATGGCGGGCCGAAACAGGATTGCTTTCATTGTTGTTAACTCCTTGTCATTGCGAGCGATTTGTGCGAAGCAATCTCGCGCGCCGCGAAAAGACAAAGCGATGATAAGCGAATGGTTTCCATCTTGTCCATAAACAACGCATAAATGATTGTGAAAATTGATTCGGATTTGTCGAGTCTCTTTGGGCAATGGGCAACAAAAGACCCCGCCTTTTGGTGGCGGGGTCTCCAATGATTCGAGTTCTGCTCGGCGAGCAATCAAGCCATTTGCTCGGCGGCTTCCTTCAGGGCATCGGCTTTGCTCGTCACTTCCCACGGCGCGTCAATGTCGGTGCGGCCAAAGTGGCCGTAAGCCGCTGTCTTGCGATAGATCGGGCGGCGCAGGTTGAGGTCGCGGATGATCGCGCCGGGCCGCAGATCGAAATGCTGTTTGACCAGTTCCACGATATTGTGATCGGCGATCTTGCCCGTGCCGAACGTTTCGACATTAACGCTCAACGGGTGGGCAACGCCGATGGCGTAGGCAACCTGAATCTCGCACCGATCGGCCAACCCCGCCGCCACCACATTTTTCGCCACCCAGCGCGCGGCATACGCCGCCGACCGATCCACTTTTGTCGGGTCTTTGCCGCTGAAAGCGCCGCCGCCGTGTCGGCTCATGCCGCCGTAAGTGTCCACGATGATTTTGCGCCCGGTCACTCCGGCGTCGCCCATTGGCCCGCCGATCACGAACCGACCGGTGGGGTTGATGAAAATTTTCATGTCGCCATTGCGCATCTCGCGCGGGATGACGGGCTTGATCACCGTGTCGATGACGGCGTCCCGAATTTCATTCTGCCCAATCTCCGGCGCGTGCTGGGTGCTGATCAGCACCGTATCCACTCGCTTCGGTTTGCCATAAGAGTATTCGATGGTGACTTGCGTTTTGCCATCGGGCCGCAGCCACGGCAGCTCGCCGCATTTGCGCACGTGCGCCAGCCGCCGCGAAAGGTTGTGCGCGAGGTAAATAGGCATGGGCATCAGCGCGTCGGTTTCGTTGCAGGCAAACCCAAACATCATTCCTTGATCGCCCGCGCCCACTTTTTCGATCGCCTCTTCGGACATCTCGCCGGTTTTCTCTTCCAGCGCATGATCGACGCCCATGGCAATATCGGGGCTTTGGCTGGCAATGGCCGTCTGCACGCCGCAGGTGCTGGCGTCGAAACCCTTGTCGCTGGAGTCATAACCGATCTCACGGACGACGCGCCGGGCAAGTTCATCGAAGTTGACGAAGGCGTGGGTGGTGATCTCGCCGAGCAGAATCACGAATCCGGTTTTGGTCGCCGTCTCGCAAGCCACGCGGCTCATCGGGTCCTGTTCGAGGCAGGCATCCAGCACGGCATCGCTGATCTGATCGCACAGTTTATCGGGGTGGCCTTCGGTGACGGATTCGGAAGTGAACATCAGGCTCGGTTCACTCATGAAGGTCGTGGTCATTGTTTCAGTGTCTCCTTTTCGTGGCGAAGGACGAATTTCTTTCGTCAGCGCCCATTCGTCATGGGTTATCAAACAAAAACCCCTTCTGGCAGAGAAGGGGCGCGAATGCATAATGCTCGCGGCCTCTCATCTTCCAGACAAGGGCGATAAACACATCGCCCCTACATGCCGGAATTGGCACCTTGGGGTTAGTCGATTAGCCCGGTAGTCCAGCAGTCTGGCGGTCGTCTGACCAGCCGACTATTCGACTCACTGACCACTTGACTAATCACAGGTTGCCGAGGCTTCATCGGGCCGGTCCCTCCGCCTCTCTGGATAAGATTGCCGTGTGAGGGCTATTGGGTTGTGGCGGGATGTTACCATGCGGAGGAGGGGTTGTCAATGAAATGCTACAATGATCGCCTTGCTCTACATTCAACACGCAACACTCATCACCCCGCACCAGCGCATCGAAGACGGCTCCGTCCTCATCGGCGCGGATCGCATCATCGCCGTCAATGAGCCGCCGCCATTCGGCGCGCGCGTTCTGGCAAAGTTACCCATTAACAAACAAGCGCCCTGAGCGGAGGGCATGGGCGCTGTTTCCATGCCCGTAGTCGAAGGGTGCGGGTCTTGCGCACCGCCCGCGTTCCTTCGGCAAGCTCAGGACAAGCCTTCAACTGCGGCCCGCGAACAGCACGCGGGCCTCCGCTCAGGACGCTACCTTCTTTATGAACAAGATTCGCCTCCTCATTGCCGACGACCACACCCTCGTCCGCAGGTGGCCGACCGGGCGCAGGCGGCCATTCGGGCGCGCGAGGCCGGGTTGGGCAGAGGCTCTGCGGCCCGCAAAAATGGAAAGCCCTGAGTCATCCTCGCCCATCGTCACCCGCGCGGTGGCCGCCGGACTGCGCGGCGAGCATTGTGAAAATTACGAATTGCCGCGTTGGCAGAAGATTGCCCTCGCTGCGCTGGGGCGATTGTCGCAATCCGCCGCCCTCGCCGCCATTCCGCCGTTCCAAATCCTCTCCGCCCTCCCGCCGTCCGCCGTCTCCGATCTTTCGATTGACGCCCTCGCCGCCAATCGACTCCGCGATTATGCCTCCCTTCCCCTCTCACGCAGTGATGAGGGAAGGGCCGGGGATGGGGGTCGTTATCCGGCCATTGCAATCGGCGCGGCGCTGGGCGGCGCAACCGCTCGCCGCTGGCCACGTTCTCGCGCACGCCCGATATGGTTGCTTTCGACGATTGGTTGGAGGCTCTGCGCGGCTTCGATTGGATCAACGTCGGCGCGCGGCGCTCGCATTACCCGGCCGATGCGTGGGCGGTTGCCCATTGGAGCGATTCATTGCGCGATTGGGCGAAACAAAACGCTCAACCGATTCGGTCTCGTTTGAGGGCGGAGGAGTTGCAGGGGTTAGCGGGAGAGGAGGAACGCGGATGAACGCTGATTCTTTTTGTGATTCATCCGCGAGTATCCGCTCGATCCGCGTCATCGGCGGCCAGAATCAATACGCTGTTGGGTCGAACCAACCGCGAATCAGAGTCCGCAAAATGATTTTGATGTCGAGCCACAGCGACCAGTTTTCGATGTACCACAGATCGTATTTGGTGCGCTCTTCGATGGACGTGTCGCCGCGCAGGCCGTTGACCTGCGCCCAGCCGGTGAGGCCAGCCTTTTCGCGGTGGCGCTCCATGTAGCGCGGGATGCGCCGCTGAAACTCTTCGACATACTTGGGCTGTTCGGCGCGCGGCCCCACCAAACTCATTTCGCCCAACAGCACATTGATGAACTGCGGCAGTTCGTCGAACGACACCTTGCGGATGAGCGAGCCGAGCCGCGTGCGGCGCGGATCGCCTTTCACCGTCCACTGGCCCAGCCGCTCGGCGTCTTGCCGCATGGATCGAAACTTGAGCATGGGGAAGGGTCTGCCGTCCAGTCCCACGCGCTCTTGAATGAAAAACACCGGGCCCGGCGAATCGAGTTTGACCAGAATCGCCACCAGCATCATGAGCGGCGAGAAGAGCACCAACGCCGCCACACTGCCCACGATATCCACGGCCCGTTTGAGCAGAAGGTTCCAGCCGCGCAGGGCCACGTCGCGCACGGTGAGCAACGGCAGGCCGCCGAGATCGTCCACTGTGACTCCGGCGGCCATGATCTCGAACACATCGGGGAAGACTTTGATTGTGATCCTGCCGCGCTGGCACAAGCCGATGAGTCGGATCAGTTCTTCGTGCGAGGCGGCGGGCAGAGCGATGATGACTTCGTCAATGTGATGTTTCTCGATCAGTTCCGGCAGATCATCTGATTGCCCCAACACCGGCACGCCCAACAATTCGGGCGGCGACTCCTCGCCGTTCACCAACCCCGCCACTTCGTAGCCGAGATACGGCGACCATTGAATTTTTTGCAGAACGACGCGGGCCACGTCGCCGGCGCCCACGATGAGCACGCGCTCGCGGCCCGTGCCGCGCATCTGCAAACGGATGCGAATGCGCTGGTTCGCCCACCGACCGAAACTGATCAGCGCAATGCCCAACAGCCAGGCATAAGCCAATGTCGCGCGCGGGTAATCCACTTCAAAGACGGTGTTCTTGAAAATGATTTCGGAGAGCGACACGGCCAGCAGTGAGCCGATGCTCACCGCGCCGAAGATGGCGTAGAACTGATCCACGCGCGAGCGCACCACGTGATACATGCGATAGAAAAACATGACCAACAGCACGCACGCCGTCTGAAGCAGGATGAGGCCGAAGTAGTTTGCCAGCGGCGCCACGCTCACGGCCTCCGCTGGAATGGGGATGAGCAGACGCAGGGCATACGCGGCGATGAACGCCAGCATGGTCATGAACCCGTCAACCACAATCAGCGACAGGGTAGTGAGCGATCGGAATCGGTGCGTGTCCATCAGAAAACAGATTCACCGCGAAGGCACAAAGGCTCAAAGATTCACAAAGGATTCTTGGTGGCTTCGCGCCTTCGTGGTTAATACAGCGCAAGCCCAGATTATAACGGTTTGCTCGTGGGCAGGGCGGGCATGGCCGGGCCGGGCAGGCCAAGCCGCGCGCTCAACGCCGCGCGCAGAGCCAGCCGATCATCCCACGGATACTCGATCCCGCCGAAGCACATGCTCTGCTCGTGCGCTTTGCCGCAGGCCATCACCACATCGCCGGGGCGGGCCATGTTCACCGCAAACCGGATCGCCTCGCCGCGATCGGCGATGCGCCAAAATGTTCGGCCCTCCACACCGCCTTTGCTCTTCGCGCCCTCGGCGCTCTCGGCCATGATCGCCTCGAGCGATTCGGTGCGCGGGTCTTCGGCGGTGATGATCGCGCAATCGGCCCACTCCGCCGCCACCTCGCCCATCCACCGCCGCTTGGTCACATCGCGCAAACCTGCCGAGCCGAACACCACGATCACCCGGCCCTTCGACAACTGCCGCGCCGTTTCGAGCGCGCGCTTCAGCGCATTCGGCGTGTGAGCGAAATCGACGATGGCGATGAACTCCTGGCCGAGATCGAATCGCTCCATTCGACCGGGCACGCCTTTGAGCGACTCGATCCCGCAGGCGACCGTCTCCGCGCTCAAGCCCAACCCTTTCAGCCCGACCGCCATCGCCGCGAGGCAGTTGGAGAGGTTGTAGGAGCCGAGGAGGGACGTTTGGAAAGGATGAAGGATGAAGGATGAAGGATGGATCTTGGCTGTGAAATGGGTGGAGTCGGGGTGGAACACAATGTCTGTCGCACGCACGTCTGCGCCTTCCTGCAAGCCATAGGAAACGCAGGGCACGCTGATCCGCGCGCGGAGATAATCGAACGAGTCGTCGTCGGCGTTGAGGACGGCCAGTTTGCTCAGGCCCGGTTTGGCCCACGCCGTCGCCAGCGACTCGAACAGCATGGCTTTGGCCGCGCGATAGTTTTCGAGCGAGCCGTGAAAGTCGAGATGCTCGTGGGTGATGTTGGTGACGACGGCAATATCGTATTCGCAGGCGGTCACACGGTGCTGGGCGAGTCCGTGAGAGGTCGTTTCGAGAACGCAGTGAGTCATCCCCGAGTCGGCCATTTGGGCGAGATAGCGTTGCACGTCGGGCGCGTCGGGAGTCGTCGTGTGCAGTCCGGTATCGAGAATCTGATCGCCAATGACGGCGTTGACGGTGCTGATCAGCCCGGCTTTGAGTCCGGCGGCGAGCAGAATGCTGTGAATGAGATTGCTCGTGGTCGTTTTGCCGTCGGTGCCGGTCACGCCGATCATCACCATTTTGCGCGCGGGGAAATCGTGGAAGGCGGCGCACAGCCAAGCCAATGCTTCGGCGGCGTCGGGGACGCGGACGAAGAGGCCCTCACCCCCCGGCCCCCTCTCCCATTGGGGAGAGGGGGAGTCAAGCACAATGGCGACTGCGCCGCGCTCAAGGGCTTGCGGAATGAACGTGTGCCCATCCACCGTGCCGCCGCGCCGGGCGACGAACAGCGCACCCGGAGTCACGCGGCGCGAGTCGTGCTCGATGGCGGTGATGTCGGGGTCGCCGGGCGTGCGATGGAGGATGGAAGGGAGGGCCGAGAGGAGTTGCGAGAGGCGCACGATGGAGGGGATTATAACCCCCACCCCGGCCCTCCCCCATTTGCAAAACCACAAATGGGGGAGGGAGTCATTTCTCCCCTCTCCAAAAGTGTTCTTCTTTTGGGGACCCTCTTGCAGAGGGCAGGTGGGTTGGGGGTGGGGTCAAAACCGCTGGGGGGCGAAGCCCCCGTGCGCAGCCCCCCGTAGCCCCGAAGGGGCGGAGTGGGCAGACCCCCCGATTCAGGATCCCAGCATTCCAGAATCCAGAAGATCAGAATCAGGGTGAGAGCGAACAGCGGAAGCCGATGATGTAGTCCCCGTCCGACGGCACGACCCAGTAGCGGGGCGCGGTACGGACGAGGTTCACACTGCTGCTCCACGAGCCGCCCCGCAGCGCGTAAGTGCTCGCATCGTATTTGCTCATTGTCCACTCCCACACATTTCCGGCCATGTCGGCGCAGCCATTAGGGCTATCACCCTTCGGGCTATACTTGCCTACCGGAGTCGTTCCGCGTTCGTTTTGATTGAAATTGCAGAGCGTCTTGTCCGGCGATTGATTTCCCCACGGATACAGGCGGCCATCCGTGCCGCGCGCTGCCTTCTCCCATTCCTCTTCGGCCGGCAGCCGCAAGCCCGCCCATTGGCAATAGGCTTGCGCGTCATTCCAACTCACCAGCACGACAGGATGGTTTGATTTGCCCGCCGGATGGCGGCGAGTCTTCCGATCCCAGTTGTAGGGCTTCGCCCAATCCGCATCATCAAAAGGAGCAGCATATTCGGGGTTCGCGTCAATGAAAACTTGATACTGCGCTTGAGTCACCGGGTAACGCATGATTTGGAAGGCGGGTAATATACGCTTCTCTTTCTCGTCGCCGTACAGAAACTCGCCCGCAGGGATCGTTACCCACGGGCCTAGCCGCACGATGCGCTCTTCTTCTGTCCATCGCCCACTTCTCGCTTCTCGTTGCGGCTCGGCTCGTTCCGCGCTGCGGGTACCGCGGTCGGCTTGGGTCCGCGCGCCGCGCCGCTCCATATCGTACAGGGCGCGTTCGGTTACGTCGCCCAGAATTGCGTAGGCCTCGTTGATTTCCTTGATACGTTCTTCTGCCTTTGCTTTGTGAGAAGGGCTGGGGAACTTATCGGGATGCCAGGCGTGAGCCAAGAAGCGGTACTGCTCTTTGATTGCCTCCGCCGTAGCATCAACGGGCACTTCCAGAATCTCGTAGTAGTCCTTCACAATGACTAACCTCCCATTTCAACAAGGCATGCGCCGAATCCCGAACGCCCCTATTTTGGAAAGAGGCTGGCAACCTTCACATTGAAACCGGGCAGGAGCGGCGAGGTGAGATCATCGTCGGCATACAGGGTGACGGCCAATCGAAGAACCGCATTCTCGCGCCGGTAAACTTCCAAGCGCTTCTCGCGCCAATCGGCTATCCAATACTCGCGCACGCCGCGCTGGGAATACAGCCGCAGTTTGGCTTCGCGGTCGCGCCGCTCGTTGCGCGCGCCGGGCGAGAGCACTTCGGCCACGAGGTCGGGCGATTCATGAAGCTTCCCGTCGTCGCCCAAAACATGCGGGAGACGCTCGCCGCTCACCCACACCACATCCGGCGCAACTGCGTTTTCATCGTCAAACAACACACCGGGCGCCGATCGCACCTGCCCATTTCCCCCCTGGCGAATCCACAGATTCAATTCGAGGGCGATGGCGTCGGAAGTCCCTTGATGATGCCAATGCGGCTGAGTGGTCACGAGCAATTCTCCCTCGATGATCTCGTATCGTTTCCCCTCTTCGACGGGATAATGCTCAAGGTCGCGGGTTGTCCAACGATCCGGCGATCTCTCGACCTCAGATTTTGTTTGCGCGGAAACAGTCATACGCACCTGCCTTAAATAGTGAGCGCGGCGTTCCATCTCGCCGCGCTCATTATACAGTCTATTTCACCGACTGTTTCAGCCCTTCGAGCTTGCCGCGGGCCGAGCCGTCGATGATCCGGTCGCCCACGCGGACGATCAGCCCGCCGAGTATGGTCGGATCGACTCGGAAGGAGACCGACGACGCGCCTTTCAAATCGCGCTTCACCGCGTCCTGCTCTTTGTCGGTGAGCGGCAGGGCCGAGGTCACTTCGGCGGCCACGCCGGAGGCCGAGGCCCCTTCGAGCACGGTCACTTTGTCGGCTTTGATGCCGCTGAAAAATTCTTCGATCAGCGTGCGCCCGTATGATTTCTCTTTGTCGAGGATGCCGCCGATCACTTGTTGGGCGGCGGCCAGCGCCAGCCCGGCCACCTGCGGGCGCAGGTCGCCCAGAACGCGGTTGCGCTCCATCTCGGCGTCTTCGGCGGCGGCTTTGAGGATGCGCGCCTTCTCTTCTTCGGCGGCGGCGCGCACGGCGGCGGCGGCCTGTTCGGCGCGCTGCGAGGCCTCGCCCACGCGCTTGGCCGCTTCGGCTTGCGCCTCGGCCACAATTTTGGCCGCGTCCTTCTCGGCGTTGGCGCGGGCCTCGGCGGCGATGCGCGCGTCTTCAAGTCCCTGCGCTACCTTGTTCTTGCGATCCTCCAGCATTTTGAGGATGGGCTTGTAGGCCCATGCATACATCAAGATCGCCAGAATAGAGAAGTTGAGGACTTGGAAGATGAAGAATCCTAAGTTGATGCCCAGTTTGTCCATCGTGACTCCTTGCGGTTTACGCGGCGAAGACGATGATGAGGGCGACGGCCAGCGCGTAAATGGCGACCGCTTCGGCGAAAGCCATGCCCAAGATCATGTTGGTTTGGATGGTGGGGGTGGCGTCGGGGTTGCGGCCCATGGCCTGCACACCGCCCGAGGCGGCGATGCCCACGCCCACGCCTGCGCCAATCGCGCCCAGCATGGCCAAGCCCGCGCCGATAAACCGCATCGCATGCACGAATTGTTCTGAATCCATTGGTTAGAGACTCCTTATGATTGAATGAGAGTTAGGGTTTGAGTTTGAGTTAATGCGCCGCCGCGTGTTCGCCGTGATCGTCGCCATGACTGCCGTGGCTCACCGTTGCGCCGCTCATGAACATCGTCGCCAACAGGAAGAACACGTAGGCCTGAATGATGCCAAAGAACACCTCGAAGAGATACAACCCGGCGGGCACGATCACTGCCGTGAGCGCGCCGACGATGGACAGCAACAATGCGCCCGCGAAGATGTTGCCGAACAACCGGAAGCCGAACGAGAGTATTTTCGCCAGTTCGAGCACGATTTCGAGCAAGCCCACGCCGAAATCAATCGCGCCAAACGGCCCGCCGCTCGCCAGCTTCTTGAACTGCAAGAATTTGTCGAAGATGTAGTTGGGGCCGAGCGCCCACAGGCCGAACACTTGAGTCATGAGCACGGCCACGAAGGCCAGCGCGAACGGGAAGTTGAGATCGGTGGCCGAGCCGCGCAGGAAGGGAACGACCTCGCACGCCTTGCACGGTGCGCCGCCTTCGGACTCGGCGTGTGCCGAACTTTCGCCTTCGGCGGGAGCCGCCTCGCCTTCGTGAACCGCCGCTTCCACCGGCTGGCCTTTGTCAATCGTCCACAACGGCCCGATCTGCACTGGAGCATAGCCCGTGCCTTCGTGCCGCTCTTTCAGATAGCCAATGCTCTCGAAGCCGGGCGCCAGTTTGACCATGTTGGCGGCGAAGACGAGAAAGAAGATCGTCGCCACCACCGGAAAGATCCGTTTGGCCCATTTGCCCGCCGCGCCTTCCACACTGCTCCACAAAAACTCCACCAGAAACTCGAAGAAGTTGTAGAAGCCCTGCGGAACCATTTGGTCGCTGTTGGCAAACCGCCACGCGCCAAAGGCGATCAGGATCAAAACTAGATCGGCCAGCAGTGTTGCCAGCGTGGTGTTGGTGATCTGAAAGCTGCCGATGGCGAGGCCGGTCGGCTCGCCCGGCAGAACGACGACCGGGCTGATGGGCTTGAGGATCGACGGCCCGACGAACGCGGCGTAGATTCCGATTCCCACCAGCGCCAACACGATCCAGCGCTTCACCGGAATCCGTTTCTGAGTTGTTTCTTCACTCACCAGTTTTTTCCTCCTTTTGCTTCGGCTCTGCCGGGGGCAACGGCTTGATGTTTTTTACTGCCCGCATCGCCATCCAAAACGTGAGAAAGAGCGCGAACGGCGCGGAGCCAAGCAACAGAATAATCGTGAATACAGGTTTCGTCTCGAACTGCCGATCGAGCCACAGGCCGCCGATCAGCGACACAAGCACAATGAACAGCGTGACACAGCCAACCTGCCCGGCAATCCCGGCCATGCCGAGATTGATGGCGTACTGCACATTGCGCTTCTGATTTCCGCTTGTGGTCATGGGTCAAAGCTCGCGCATTGTATCACAAGCAGATTCTATCGCCAATTGATAACGAAAGGACGCGAAGCGCTCTACGCGCCATGAGATTGCTTCGCCGCCCTTCGGCTTCGCTCAGGGCGGCTCGCAATGACGTTGCGAGAGATCAGAACAGACTCTTGGCCGCATCCACGGCCCAGTTGTACCACGGCGTGGCCGCCGTTCCGGCGAAGAGGATGGCGAAGCACAGCACGCCGAGCGCGAACACATAGGGGCGCGGGATTTCGATGAGCGGCGCGCCTTCGGGCGCGGGCTTCACGTACACCACCTTCAACACAATCAAATAGTAGTACAGGCCGATGATGGAGTTGATGATGCCCACCATCGCCAGCCAGATCAAATTGGATTGCACGGCGGCGGCGAACACGAAAAACTTGCTGATGAATCCGGCCAGTGGCGGCATCCCGCCGAGCGAGAGAAAGGCCACCAGCATCGCCAGCGCCAGCCCGGGCGAGCGTCGGCTCAGTCCGGCGTAATCGGCAATTTCATCGGAGCCGGCCACGCGCGAGAACAGAATCACCACCGTGAAGGCGGCGAGGTTAGTGAACACGTAGGCCAGCAAATAGAACATCGTCGCCGCCAACCCATCTTTGGAAAGAGCCACGATGCCGAGCATGGCATAGCCGGCGTGAGCGATGGACGAATACGCGAGCAAGCGTTTGATATTGCGTTGAGGCAAAGCAAGGAAGTTGCCCAGCGTCATCGTCACGGCGGCCATCGCCGTCATCAGCGGCGACCACTGCGTTGCGCCCGGATCGAGGGCGATGAGGAAGACGCGCACCAGCACCGCGAACCCGGCCGACTTGGAGGCAACGGAAAGGAAGGCCGTCACCGGCGTGGGAGCGCCTTCGTACACATCCGGTGTCCAGAAGTGGAACGGAACGAGCGCGACTTTGAAACCGACGCCAACCGCGATCATGAGCGCGATGGCAATCGCCGTCGCCGTGGGCACGTCGCCGTTCTTCAGCGATTGAGCGATGGCATACAGATTCGTTTCGCCGGTGTAGCCGAAGAGCAGGCTGAAGCCGTAGAGCATCACCGTGCTGGTCATCGCGCCGAAGAGGAAATACTTGAGGCCCGACTCGGTGGATTTGTCGTCGTCGCGCAAAAACCCGGCCAGCACGTACAGCCCGATGGAAGCCGTCTCGATGGCGAGGTAGAGCATGATCAGATCGGCGGCGGAGGCCATGAAGTTCATGCCAATGACACAGCCGACGAGGATGGCGTAATACTCGCCTTTGCGCCCCAAGCCTTCCACGTCGAGGCTAAGGAGAGCGGTGATGCCTCCGGCGAACATGAAGATGACCCGGAAGAGGAACGAAGCGAGATCGTTGCGCAGGGTGCCGCCGAAGAGGAGAGCGTTCTCGCCGTTGGGAACGGAGAAGACGAGGGCCAGAACAATGGCCGCGAAGAAACCGATGGCGGTCACCAGTCCGAGTTGTCGGCGGCGGCTCTCCGGCCAAATCACGTCCAGCGCCATGATCAACGGGATCAGCAGAATGAGAGTGATTTCAGGAATCAGCGTCAGAATGTGCGCGGCTTGAAAATCGACGAAGTTCATTTACGAGCCTCCAAATACCCGAAGCGCCGCTTCGATGCCCGACTTCACCATCGGGCCCATGAGGAAAGGAAACACGCCGACGGCGATCATGGCGGTGGCGAGGGTGGTGATGGCGACTTTATCCAGCACGGTGACATCGCCGACGTGGTGATCATGCTCTTCCGAGATGTCGCCGAAGAACACTCGTTGAACGGCGATGAGCAGATAGGCGGCGGTGATGACGATGGCGATGGCGGAGATGATGGTGAGCCACGAATAATAGGGGGCAACGAAGTTCGCGCCCGGCTGGCCGGCGCTCCACCCGCCCATAAAGATGGGGAACTCGGCCATGAACCCGGCGAAGCCCGGCATGCCCATCGATGAGAGCGCGGCGATGGTGAAACCCGCCATCACCCACGGCATCTTCTTCGCCATGCCGCCGAGCTCGTCGCGCTGGCGGGTGTGCGCCCGGTCGTACACCATGCCGACGGTGGCGAACAGCATCGCCGTCATCACGCCGTGCGCAAACATTTGCATGGCCGCGCCGAGGTAGCCGTGATAGTTGAGGGTGGCAAAACCCATCGACACCAGGCCCATGTGCGACACGGACGAGTAGCCGATCATGTATTTGAGATCGGTTTGGCGCATGGCGATGAATGAGCCATAGACCACGTTGATAAAGGTGAGGACGTAGATCCACGGCAGGTGAAAGCGCGCGCCTTCGGGCATGAGCATGATGCCCACGCGCAGGGCGGCGAACGCGCCGAGTTTCATCAGCACGCCGGCGTGGAACATGGAGACGGCGGTCGGCGCGGCCACGTGTCCATCGGGGCTCCAATTGTGGAAGGGGTAGATGCCGCCCAACACGGCGAAGCCGAAGAACACGATCGGGAACCAGAGTCGCTCGAACGGGATCATCGAGCCGAAGAGGCTGACGTTGAAGTTGAGCGCTCCGGCGGCCTGCGCTTCGGCAATCTTGAGCATATCGAAGGTGTACACCCCGGTGGCTTTGCCGATGGCGAAATACATCGCCAGCGCGCCGATGAGAGAGAACACCGAGCCGATGAAAAGGAAGAGGGTGAGTTTCATCGCCGCGTATTCGCGGGTGACCTTCCAGCCCCAAATGGCGATGAGCAAGTACATGGGGAAGACGGCGATTTCGTAGAAGAAGAACAGCTGGAAGAGATCGAGCGAGACGAAGACGCCGAACACGCCGCTGGCGAGGATGAAGAGGAAGGCGAAGAATTCGCGCGGGCGGTCGTCGATGCCCCACGAGATGAGCACGCCGGTGAAGATGACGATGCCGGTGAGCAGAACCATCGGGTTGCTCACGCCGTCTACCCCCACGTGGTATTCGATGCCAAGTTTCGGTATCCAGGCAAACTTTTCGACGAATTGATAGCCGCCCGCCGACACGTCGTAAGTGAAGTACACCCACAGCGACAGCCCCAAACAGGCCGCCGCTCCGGCCAATGCCGCCACTCGCACTTCCGATTTGCGATCTTCGGGGAAGGCGAGCAACAGCACAGCCATGATAATGGGCGTGAGAGCGATAACACTCAAAAACGGAAAGTTCATAACAGCCTCACCAAGGGCAAACCCTAAAGGTCTTTGAGACCTTTAGGGTTTAGAGATAAGTTCTAACCCAATAAACTTACGACCGCTTTGTTGATCACGTCGGCCAGCCACCACGGCCACACGCCGATGACCAGCATGAGCGCCATGAGCGGGGCCACGGTGACGATTTCGCGCGCGTTCATTTCCATGCCATGCCCGGCCCACTTGGGGTTGCGCGGCCCGTGCAAAACTTTTTGGATGCCTTTGAGGATGTATGCCCCGGTGAACAACAGCCCCAACATGCCGATGGCGGTGACGGTGGTGAACACCGGCCACGATCCGCGCACGACGGCGAACTCGGACACGAAGCCGTTGAGGCCGGGCAGGCCGAGCGACGACATCGAACAGAAGAGCATCACCGCGCCGTAGACGGGCGCATATTGCCAGATGCCGCCGCCAAGTTCGTTGAGATCGCGCGTGTGCGCGCGTTCGTACACCACGCCGACGAGGAAGAACATGGCCGCCGCGGAGAGGCCGTGATTGAACATCTGCAACACCGCGCCCGTTCCGGCGATGGCCGCGCTCTGTCGCCAGCCTTCGGCATCCACACCGTAGGCCCGCGCCACCACGGCGATGCCTAGCACCACGAAGCCCATGTGATTCACCGACGAATAGGCGACCAGCCGCTTGAAATCGGTTTGGCCGAACGCGGCGAACGCGCCGAACACAATCGCCAGCATGGCGAGGAAAGCCAGCGCCGGAGCATAGGCGGCCGCCTGTTCAGGGAACAGCGGAAGCACGAGCCGCAAGAAACCGTACGCGCCGAGTTTGAGCAACACCCCGGCGAGGATCATCGAACCGGCGGTGGGCGCTTCGGTGTGTGCGTCGGGCAGCCAGGTGTGAAACGGCCACATCGGAACTTTGATGGCAAAGGCGAGGCAGAAGGCGAAGAACGAAACCGTTTTGATCGTGGGCATCGGCACGCCCGCAATCAGTTCTTTATCCAATCCCGGCCAGATGTTGAACAGCCGCACGATGTCGAACGTGCCGGTCGAGAGTCCGATCAACTGAATGGACAGGAGCAGGCCGAGCGACCCGGCCATCGTGTACACGAAGAACTTGAACGAGGCGTAGCGGCGGTTGGCGCTTCCCCACTGGTTGATGAGGAAATACATCGGCACGAGGCCGATCTCCCAAAAGAGGAAGAACAGCAGGAGATCGAGCGAGGCGAACACGCCGAACATGCCAGTCTCCAGCATGAGGAAGAGCATCATGTACGGCTTGATGCGATCTTGAATGCTGAACGAGGCCAGGAGCGCGAGGGGCGTGAGGATGCCGGTGAGCAAAATCATCGGCACGCTGATGCCATCCACCCCGACGTGATACGACGCGCCGATGGGCGCATACCACACCGCTTGCTCCACAAATCGGAAGCCCACGCCGCCCGCCGCATAGGCGAGCCACAGATAGATTGATAAGCCCGCTGGCACAAGACTCCACAAAAACGCCGCCCACTTGATCGCGCTCTTCTGATCGGAAGGGATCAACCCGATCAACACCATGCCGATCAGCGGGGTGAAGACAACGAGACTGACCAAATGCTCCGCAACGAAATTCATGTCACCGCTCCTACTTCACCAAGCCCGACAGCATGAGGTAATACACACCGCCGAAGGCGACGGCCACCAGCATGACAATGAGCAAATAGCTTTGAATGCGCCCGGTCTGAATGACGCGGAAGGATCGACCGAGCCACTGAGTGAAATCGGCCAGCCTGTCCGGCGGATCGTTGATGATCACTTTCTCGGCGCCCTTGAAGAAAATGCCAATGGCAACGGCAACGCGGGCCACGCCGTGCAGAAAGCCGTCGATGATGTTCTTATCCATCACTTGATACACAAGCACTTCCGAAATCCAGCGCGCCGGGCGCACGAAGATGAAGTCGTACAGTTCGTCGAAGTAATACTTGTTTTCGAGCAGGGTGTAGATCGGACCGAGCGGTTTCGCCAACGGATCGGGCTGCCCGGCCTTGAGCGGTTTCCAGCCGTACACGAGCCAGCCCAACGTGAGGCCGCCGACTCCAACGACAATGGACGCGAGCAACGGGAAGACGTTGAACTCCACTGCTTCGGGGTGTTCGATCAACGTGCCGCCGATGAATTCGTGGAAGCGATTCACGTTGAGATTGTGGAACAACTCGCCGAGCGCAGGGAAGTGTTCGGGCACGCCGACGAACCCGGCGAAGATGGCGAAGAACGAAAGGATGACGAGCGGCGTGGTCATCGTCCACGCGGTTTCCTGCGCGTGCTCCGCCGAGTGCGTGCGCGGCTCGCCGAGGAAGGTGAGCGCGATTTGGCGCATGGTGTAAAAGGCGGTGAGGAAGGCTGAGATCACCAACACCCAAAACACAAGTTGATTAGCCACAAACGCATCGGCCAGAATTTCATCTTTCGACCAGAACCCGGCGGTGACGAACGGGAAGCCGGACAGCGCGAAGCCGCCGATGAGAAACGTCCAAAACGTGATCGGCATCTTCTTGCGCAATGCGCCCATGTTGAACATATCCTGCGGATCGATGTGCTCGTGCGTGTGATGCACGCCGTGCTCGACGCCGTGAATGACCGAGCCAGAGCCGAGGAAGAGCAAAGCCTTGAAGAAAGCGTGAGTGATGAGGTGAAAGGCGGCGGCAATATACGCGCCGATGCCGAGCGCGGCGATCATGTACCCCAACTGCGAGATCGTCGAATAGGCCAGCACCTTCTTCACGTCGCGTTGAGCAACGGCGATGGTGGAAGCGAACAGCGCGGTGAAAGCGCCGATGAATCCCATGGCCATCATCGGCGGGGTGAGCGCCTCGCCGTGATGCCAACCCGCCGACATGAGCGGGAACATGCGCACCATTGCGTACACGCCCGCCGATACCATCGTGGCCGCATGAATCATCGCGCTCACCGGAGTCGGGCCTTCCATCGCGTCGGGCAGCCACACGTGCAGAGGGAACTGCGCGCTCTTGCCCACCGTGCCTGCGAACAGCAATAGCCCAACCATCGCCGCCACCGAAAGCCCGACGATGTACGACGGCGTCTCGGCGAGGTGATGCAACACGTCTTCGTTATACAAAATCTCGCGGAAGGACAGCGTGCCGGTGTGAAAGTAGAGGTACACGATGCCGAGCATCATGAACACGTCGCCGACGCGAGTGGTCATGAAGGCTTTGACGGCGGCCTGCCGCGGAGTGATCTTCTTCGGGTCGTCGTAGTTGCGCCCGTGCCAAAAGCCGATGAGCAGATACGAGCACAGGCCCATGATCTCCCAGCCGACGAACATCATAAGCAAATTGTCGGCCACCACCAACAGCAACATGCCGAAGGCGAACAGCGAGAGGAAAGCAAAGAAGCGCGAGTACATCGGCTCTACGCCGTTGTGCGCCGGAGAGCCGGTGGAGTGAACGTCGTGCGGATCGAGCCGGCCGCCGAAGTTGTGATAGCCCACGCTGTAAATGAAGATGAGCAAACAGGTGAGCGGCACAAAGAACAGCATTCCCGCCGTCAGCGGATCCACCATCACGCCCATGTTGAGGGCGCCATCCCCGGTGGGCAGCCACGGCACGCTGTGCCCGAACACCTCTGCGCCAAAATGTTCGGTGGTGATAGCCGTCAGAAAAACGTACAGGCTGATGATCCACGAGATCGCCATCAATACGATGGCAATGGTGTGGCTCAGGGCCTTGTTGCGATTGGCGAACAGCCAGATCAAAAAGAACGATAGCAGAGGCGGTACGGGGATGAGCCAGATAAGGGTTTCAATTGGCATAGATGCTCCGTACCCCCACCCTCCCCTCCCCCATCGCGTGCCGCGATGGGGGAGGGGCGAGGGGAGGGGGTCACCATTTCATCAAATTCATCTCATCGGCGATAACGCTATTGCGGCGGCGGTAAATGGAGATGATGAGCGCCAGCCCCACCGAGGCTTCGGCGGCGGCCACCGCGAACACGATGACGGCAAACACCTGCCCGTTGATGTTCGTCGGCTGGAGATACCGCCAAAAGGCCACGAGGTTGATGATTACTGCGTTCATCATCAGCTCCACGCCCATCAGAATCGCCACAGCATTTCGGCGCGACAACACGCCGTAAAGGCCAATGCAAAAGAGTGCGGCGGCGAGAGTGAGATACCAGTTGAGAGGAACCATTGCTGTAATCCTTCAATTTCCAATTACTGATTACAAATTATTGCCACCGGTTACAGGTAATTGGCAAGTAGTAACTGAGGGTTGGCTATTTCTTCTCGCCCGCCACGGCAATCGCGCCGACGAGCGCGACGGTGAGCAGAACCGACGCGATCTGGAAGGGGACAACGTATCCGTCCGGGCTGGCGAGGGCTTTGCCCAACGCGCTGATACTGAGCGAGGTGTCCACCGACGGAAGCGCAGGCCACACAGGGGCATTGAGCAAGGCGGCCACCGAGGCCAACGCCGCCGCCGCAATCGCCAAGCCCAGCGGCCACTGGCTGTTGGTTTGCTCCGAGCCATCGGCCATCACTCGCCGGGTGAGCATCACGGCGAAGATGATGAGAATAGCGATAGCGCCGATGTACAGCACCACTTGCACGGCGGCCATGAAACCGGCGTCGAGCAAAACAAACAACACGGCAATGGAGAAAAGGGTGGCGATGAGGCACAGCGCGGCATGAACAAGATTCCGCATCGTGACTACCAACACCGCCGAGATCAGCGTGACAGCGCCGACGATAAGAAATAGGATTTGAGAGATGCTCATGCGTTATCTTTCCAACGGATCAATGCGCCGAAGCGGGAGCGTGCCCATGTTCGTCGTGGTGGCCGTCTCCGCCGTGGGAGGCATGTTCTTCGTCGTGGCCGCCTTCGGCTTCCGCGCGGGCCTGTCGCGCCGAGCGGCGGATCAACTCGAACACGAACCACAGCAGAGCCACATTGGCCGCGAACAGCGTCACCGTCCGCGCCATCACACTCGCGCTCGCGGCGAACTCGTTCATCACCATCATCACCAACGAAGTGACGACTAATGCGCCCAGCGCCAGCGGCGTGAAAAATTTCCAGTTGAGCGAAAGGAGATGATCGATGCGGATGCGCGGAAAGGTGGAGCGTGACCACACCACCACAAAATAGACGGCGAAAGTTTTGATGAAAAAGTAAACGAGGCCGAGAAGCGGAAACTCTTTGGCAAACGGCCCGTTCCAGCCGCCGAGAAACAGCGTGGCCGTGAGCGCGGCGATGGTGAAGGCATGCAAGAACTCGGTGAGCATCCACATGCCGAACTTCATGCCGGTGTATTCGATATGGTATCCGGCCACAATTTCGGACTCGGCTTCCAGCAAATCGAACGGCGCGCGGCCAATCTCGGCCACGGAAGTGATGAAGAACAAAGCCGCCGCAATGGGAGCCATCCACAAATACCACATCGAGTCCTGCCGCTCCACGATGTCGGCCACATTCATCGAACCGGCCAACAACACCGGCACCATGAGCGCAACGATCATCGGCACTTCATAGGCCACCAACTGCGCCACCGTGCGAAACGCGCCCAACAGCGCGAACTTGTTGTTCGACGACCATCCGCCCATCATGATGGCAATGGTGCCCAGCCCGCTGATGCCGATCACGTACAGCACGCCCACGTTGATCCGCGCCCCGACCATTGTGGACGCCAACGGCACCACCGCCCACAGCGTCACCACCGAGAGCACGCCCACCAGCGGCGCGAGGTTGTAAACGATTTTGTCGGCGCCCGTTGGGGTGATGTCCTCTTTGCCGAGCAGTTTGATCACATCGGCAAACGATTGCAGAAGCCCGTACGGCCCGGCGCGGTTCGGCCCGAGCCGATCCTGAAAACGAGCCGCCAACTTCCGCTCGAGCCAAATGGTGAAGATGGGGATGAGCAGGGCCATCGTCGCCAGCGACACAATTGCCACCAGCGTGACGATGACCGTCACCCACGGCTCCGGCACCCCGAGCGACCCGATCCACCACCCCAGCAGTTTCCAAAGATAAACAATGATATTGCCTATACCATAGTCATTGAAATCTGGCATAGCCTCTCCAATAGTCCGTGTTGAACACCCAATTAACACTCAATACCCAATACCGGTGCGATCAGTATTGGGTATTGGGCATGATGTCTTCTGTTATACCCACTCCAACGCGCCTTTGCGCCACACGTAAATGAGGCCTTCGGCGAGAAGGAAGATAAAAATGATTCCTTGAATCGCCATGTACAGCGGCAGGGCATTGTGCGCCACCGCCCATGGAAAGAGAAACACCGTCTCCACATCGAAGACGACGAAGACCAGCGCGAAGATGTAATACTGAACCTTGAACTGCACCCACGCTTCGCCCACCGTTTCGATGCCGCATTCGTAGGTTTCGTATTTGGCTGGGTTGGGCTTCTTGGGGGCTAACACATACGCCGCCGCAATGGGCACGATGGGGAAAACGATACCGATGAGCAAAAAGAGTCCAACGAAAATCCAGTCAGCCTGCATAAGTTCTCCTCAGATGTTGGCTGGGCAACTTGCCGAGACTTGGGATTCACAAACTCTGACCCAATTTGTGCCAAACTTCGCAATGGTAGCAGAGGTTTATTGAAACTGTCAAGGATTTACGGCGGCGAATAAAAAGTGATCACGCTCACTTCATCGCCCGGCACAGGGTCACTACTGTCATTGGCAAACGCCACTGTGAACGTGAATGCAGTGGATTTGCATCCGCCCGCCGACGTGCAGGACAAATTGATCCGCACCGGCTTCGACTCGCCCGGTATGTAGTTACCGATCGGAAACATGGCCGACCCGGCGGGCAAAGATGGCTCGCGCAGTGGAGTCACGGTTGTGTCGCCCAACTGCACAGCATAAAAGAATCCGTTGGTCTGTTTGCCACCGGCATTGATCCGCAGTGTGAAACTCTGCGGCTGATCGGTCGTGTTGGTCACCGTGCAATCGTAAAAACTGCGAACTTGGTCGGCATCGGCGCAGGCCAGCGTCACGTTCGACGACGGCGGCGAAACGGCGGCGGGCTGGGCAACAGTGGGCTCTGCCACCGCATCGGTCGAAACGGGCGCAGAGGCAATCGTCGGCAAGCCGAGTCGCGACCCAAAATACAGATACGCCCCTGCCCCACCGATTATCAACAATACAATCAACGCCAGCGCAACATTCAACGCCATCAATCCCCCCAAACGCCCCGACACCGATTTGAGCGCAGTCGTATTCTTCTCCAACTTAAACTCAAGTTCTTTTACTGCCGCCTCACTGCTCCCATTCACCGGCGCGGCTTGCTTCGCGGGAGTCTCCTGCCTCACAACTGAAGCGCGCAGCCACGCCGCAAGATCCTCCAACGATTTGAGCGCGGCCTGCACTTTGGCCTCTTGCGCCTCTTGCGATTTCCTTTGCTCTATCTGCGCTTTGACAAACCACTCCGGCGGCGCTGCCTGCAAATTGTTCAACCCCGCCGCCAATTCCTTTTGCGCCTCTTTCAACGACTCGCGCTGCCCTTCGGCGTGCTCGTCGTACATGCGGATCAACTCGGCGCGCAATCGCGCAGTTTGATCCTCCTGCAATTTTTTGCTGGCCGCTTCCAATCGACTCGCAAAATCATTCTGGAATTTCTCCAGCGCCGACTCAACACTGGCCGACTGCTCCTCCCGACTCTGCCGCAGAGCCTCCGCCTGCCTCGCCCGTTCCTCCTCCCGCGCCTGCCTCAACGCCGCCATTTGTTTTGCGTGCGCTTGCTCCTGCGCCAGCAGAGCCGCGCCCTGCACAACGCTCTTCAACGATTCCTGCTGTTCCGCGAATCGTCGGATCAACTCGCGGGTCAGCGCATCATCACCGGGCGGTTCGCCCTTCTCTTTCGCCAACTGAATCCGCAACCCGGCGGCAGATCGAATCTCCGCGCTCTGCGCGGCGGCAAACATGAAACTGCTCAACGCCGCCGACGAATCGCCGCGACTCAATTCGATCTCGCCGCGCTGATAGGCCCACAACGCCGACTGCAACCGGGCCGCCTCTCCGCTCGTGGCCGGCCACAACATGGCCGCCGCCAATGCCGACCCGGCCCCAACCCAATCGCCATCCGCGAGCGATCTCTTTCCCTCCTCTAATTTCCGCCGCGACATCATTTCCACCAACGCCCCCCGCTCCCGGTCGCCATCCTCTTTCCACAGATCGGGATATTCGCTCGCGGCGCGATCGAACAGTGACAACGCCGTGCTCCAGCCATCGGGCTTTTCGGCGGCGGCCAGCGCGCGGCCTCGCTCCACAAGCCGCGCAAAGTTTGCTCGCCGCGCTTGCTCGGTCGTTTCGCGCCGCGCGGCATACGGATCGCGCCGCCCGTGCTTGCCGTAAAAGTCGGCGATAGATTGGCGCAGTGCGGCAATCTTTTGGGCGCACAACGGATCCGGGCCGTGCAGAACATTGGCCGCCAATCGTTCGTGGCGATTAGCCCGATCCTCGGCCAAGGCCAGCGTGGACTCGGCCTCTTCGAGATTCCAACTTTCGTGGATGGCCGCCGATCCGGATTCGGACAGGGCGAGGCTTTGCGCGCACATCGAAAGAGCCAAAACGCAATCGCGTGCGCGTTCGCGCTTTGCGGGATCGAATTGCGCTTCGTCGAAGAAAGTCACGCCGTGATCCCATGCTCGACGCGCTTGCGCGTATTGGCCGCCGCGCATCAGCGCCAATGCTTCGCCGAGCTGCAAGCGCTGGAATGCGCCGTCGGGGCCGAGGGTGGCGGCGGTGTTTGCCAACAGCGCCCAACGGAAATACGATTCGTCGGGGTGGCGGCGCGCGGCCACGCGCAGATCGAGCACGGCATCGGCGTGTTTGCGCCCGGCCATGTGCTCATCGACGACGGCGGCCATTTCACTTTTGAGCGAGTCGGTTAATCGCGCGCGGGCTTCATCGCTGAGGCCGCCTTGTTTCACTACGGCCATGTCGAGCCAATTCAATCGGGCGAAGCCGCCTTCGGCGAGGCGAGCCTGCCACAGCGGATCGTTGTCGGCCCAGCGCGCGCGCTGTTCGGCGATGAGTTGCCGGAGTTCGCCGATCACAGTGTCGGCGTCCCCGTCGAAGCCGCCGCGCAATGCGCGCCGCACGAGAGTCCGTGTGCCCCACGAAAGCGCGTCCCATGCGCTGAGGGTCGGATCGCCGGGGCGGCCCGCGCCGAGCGAGTCGGCGTCGGTCACGCCGCGCCAGTCGGCAAAGATGTCGGCCATGAGTTGGCCGAGTCGGGCCAGCATCGTTTTGTGCGCGTCGGGGTCATTTGTGGCGTACACATTCCAATCGATCATGCGCGCGGTGATCGCGCCGCGTTCATCGTAGGCAATGATGATGTTGGAGGGTTTGAGGCTGTCGGTGAGGATGACATCGGGCGCGGCTTGGCGCGCGGCGGCGAGGAGGTCGAGGATTTGCGCGCAGATGTCGAGGCCGGTGATTTCGGAGAAGACCGGGCTTTCGCTGATGTTGGCGCCGCTGGCCCATTCGACGGCACAGCACGGAAAGTCAGGCGGCCACGTGGAGCCGGGCTCCGACGGATCCGGAAAATACATTATCGCCAAAGATCACGACGATGGGATCGGACTCTTGCGGGATGATGGCCAATCGCTTGAGGCTGTCCTCCTGCAATTCGTCGGCAAGTTCGCGGAAGTCTTCTTCGAGTCCGCGCCCGGCGAGATAAACGACGACCGCCGCCCCGCCGCTGAGCGGGCCGAGAATGGGGCTGGTCGAAAGTTTGGCGACTGCGTTGCGATATTCGGCGGGAGAGGCGGCCAATTCGGCGTGGGTGAATTCGTCTTCGGAAACGAAGTGAAGAGCGTTGCAACGCAAAAAGGCCGGGAAGCGTTTTTGGACGGAGTGATGAACGATATAGCCAGAGGCAATTTTGAGGGCGGGGCGGGGAGTATAGGGGCTGGTCATGGGCGCGAGATTCAAATCGGCGGCAATGAAATTATAGTCCAGCGCTCCGATTCGGGATACCGAATTTTGGATTGGTATAATGCCCGCGTGAGCGTTTCGATCTCTGCCGCCGAGTGGGATGCGTTTGTGGCCGCCCACCCCGATGGACACATTTTGCAATCCCCTGCATGGGCTGATCTCAAATGCGCGTTCGGGTGGAGCGCGGCGCGGGTGGGCATCCGCGAAGGCGGCCAACTCGTGGCGGGGGCACAAATTCTCTTTCGCCCTCTGCCCACGGCTCTGTTCACAGTGGCCTACATTCCCAAAGGGCCGTTGGCGGATTGGAATAATGAAACGCTGGTGGAGTTCCTTTTCAAATCGCTCGACGAAGTGGCGAGATCGGCGAATGCGGTTTTTCTAAAGATCGAACCGCAAACTCCAAATTCCAAATTCCAAACTTCAAACTTCAAACCGAGCCCGCACACCATCCAGCCGAGGCGGACTCTGGCGGTGGACTTGAGGCCGGACGAGGAATCGATTCTGGCGACGATGAAACAGAAGACGCGATACAACATTCGGTTAGCGGCGAAGAAAAACGTGATCGTCACGCTGTCGGATGATGTGAATGCGTTCTGCGAATTGATGAAAGCCACCGGCGAGCGCGACCGGTTCGGCGTGCACGACGCGGCGTATTATCGAAAGGCCTACGAGTTGTTTCATCCGGCGGGGCGAGCGCAGTTGTTCATCGCCGCATTCGAGGGCAAGCCGCTGGCCGGGCTGATGCTGTTCACACTGGGCAAGCGCGCGTGGTATTTTTACGGCGGATCATCCGACGAGGAGCGCAACCGGATGCCAGCCTATTTGCTCCAATGGGAAGCGATGCGCTGGGCGAAAGCGCGCGGTGTCGAAGAATACGATCTGTGGGGCGTGCCGGATGAGGACGAAGAGACGCTCGAAGCCAATTTCGAGAGTCGGCGCGATGGGTTGTGGGGAGTGTATCGCTTCAAGCGCGGGTTCGGGGGAACGCTGACCCGATCATCGGGCGCATTCGACCGAGTGTATTCGCCGATGCTGTATCAATTCTATTTGTGGTATGTGAGCCGACGAAAGACGAGTGACCGCTTCGCGTGACAAATGACGAATGACGAAAACACCATCATTCGTCATTCGTCATTCGTCATTTGCCAGTTTTGCGTTGCCTCCCCTCCTCATCACCGACCCCGTCCGTTGGGACTCCGCCCTCGCCGCTCTGCCCGCCGCGCATCTTTTGCAGTGCTGGCAGTGGGGCGAGTTCAAATCGCATTATGGGTGGTCGGCGAAACGGCTGTTGTGGAAAGACGGCGAGCGCCCGGTGGCCGCCGCTCAAATCCTCAAGCGAAGGATCGGCCCGCTTTCAATTCTGTATGTGCCCAAAGGCCCCTGCCTCGATTGGGCCGACACGGCGCTCGCTACCCGTGTCCTCTTTGATCTCGAAGCCCTCGTCCGCCGCGAGCGAGCCATCTTCATCAAAATCGATGCGGAGTTCGCCGCCCCACCCTCCACGCTCCACGCTTCACGCTTCACTCCGTCGGCATCGCAGGTGCAATTCAAGAACACCGTGCATCTCGATCTCACTCGCGCCGAAGAGGAGATCATTGCCTCATTCAAACAGAAGACGCGCTACAACATCCGGCTCGCCGAGCGCAAAGGGGTCAGTGTCCGCGCCCCTGCCCCGCTCGATGTTCCCTACGATCTCCTCTACCGCCTCTACGCCGAAACATCGGTGCGCGATGGTTTCGTCATCCGCCACGCCGACTACTATCGCGATGCGTGGGGCAGTTTCATTGAGTCGGGCCGCGCCCAGCCCTTCATCGCCGAAGTCGAAGGCCAGCCCGTCGCCGCCATCATCGTCTTTCATTTCGCCGGGCGCGCGCTGTATATGTATGGCATGTCGAGCGGTCAGCACCGCGAAAAAATGCCGAACCATCTTTTGCAGTGGGCGGCCATTCGCTGGGCCAAAGAGCGCGGTTGCGCCGTCTACGATTTTTGGGGCGCGCCCGATGTGTTCGACGAATCGGATCCGATGTACGGCGTGTGGCGATTCAAGGAAGGCTTCAACGGCGCGCTCATCCGCACCCCCGGCGCATTCGATTACGCGCCGTCGCCCGCGCTCTATCGACTCTACACCCTCATCCTGCCCCGCCTGCTCGACGCGATGCGACAGCGCGGCAAAGCGCAAACGCGCCGCGCCCTCGCCGACTGACACATCTCCTCAACATCTCCACAAATCATTCACACCGTTTGCGATAGAATAGCGGCATGACTCCACGAAAGATTTTGATTACAGCGATAGTTTTGGCATCGATCACGGCCGCTTGCCGCCCGGGCCGATTCCGAATCACCGCCCCGCCTCCCCCGCCGGACTCCGCCGAACCCACCCGAGCCCTCGCCAGCACCCTGCCTCCGAGTCAAACTCCGGCCCCGCGCACGCCCGCGCCCACCTTCGACTTTCCATCGTATCTTCTCACGCAAGCCTACGCCAACCACACGCCGCAAGCCACTGCCACCGCGCTCCCTCAACCCTCCTCCACCCTCCACCCTCCGCCCGACGAAGACGAGAACTCGATCCTCTTCGTCGGCAAAGTCGCCGAATTTCAAGCCGGGCTGGATAACGCCCAACCCGGACAGTACACCGCCCGCCTCGTCATGTGTCCGCTCAACGTCGCCGAATGCAACGAAGGCAAAGGCTGGCAAAACGTCGGCGGCGATTCGATCAACTTCGTGATTACGCCATGAACCTTCCCCCGCGCCTCCGCTTCGCCCACCTCCCCACCCCGCTCGAACCCCTGCCCCGCCTCACCGCGCATCTGGGCGGCGCCGAAATCTGGATCAAGCGCGATGATCAAACCGGCCTCGCCGGCGGCGGCAACAAAACGCGCAAGCTCGAATACCTCCTCGCCGACGCGCGGGCCAAAGGCGCGCGCACCATCATCACCGGCGGCGCGCGGCAATCGAATCACTGCCGGCAGACGGCGGCGGCTTCGGCCCGAGTCGGTTTGCGCTGTGTGCTCGCTCTGGGCGGCGACCCGCCCCGCGAGATCACCGGCAACATTTTGTTGGATGAACTGCTCGGCGCAGAGATCGTTTGGACTCACGATCAGACTCGCGAGGCGGTGATGCAATCGACCTTCGAGAAAGAGGCCGCCTCCGGCAACGGGCCTTATCTCATCCCCAGGGGCGGCTCGAACGTGATCGGCGCATCAGCCTACGCCGCCGCCGTGCAAGAACTGGCCAACCAATTGCTCGACGGGGCAGGGTCCGGGGGCGGGGGTTTCACCCGCATCTGCTTCGCTTCCTCTTCCGGCGGCACACACGCCGGACTGGCCGTCGGCGCGAGGGCCGTGATGCCCAATACCGAAGTGCTCGGCTTCAGCGTGGAGGAGCCACTCGATGAACTGAAATCGAACGTGGCCCGCCTCGCTACCGACACCGCCGCGTATCTTGGCCTGACCTTTGCCTTCGCCCCCGCCGACATCGCCGCCAACGCCGATTACATCGGCGCGGGCTATGCTCTCATGGGCGACCGCGAGCGCGAAACGATTCGGATGCTGGCGCAACTCGAAGGCGTTTTGGTGGATCCGGTGTACACGGGCAAAGCCTTCGGGGGAATGATCGATTTGATTCGCAAAGGCCTCATCGGCAAAAACGAGCGCGTGCTATTCTGGCACACCGGCGGCCAAACCGCGCTGTTCGCGTATGCGGATCAATTGATCGCTCATCGCTGATCACCCTCTCGAATCAAAAAAGCCCGCTCCCAAAACGGAAGCGGGCTTTTTCATTGTCTCATGCTATTTCTTCGTCCCCTCCGCCGCTTGAATCTTGAACTTCATGATCTGCGCCTCGATGAGGCCGTCTACCATCGTCATATCCACCTTCATGCCATGATCATCGAGAAACTTCTTTGCCAGATCGAGCGCGTATTTCTTCTTTTGCTGACCCACCGATACGCCCACGGTCACCGCCGTTGCCTTCAGCCCGCTCTGCTCGGCGGCCAACACCGCGCTCTCCACCGCCTTCTCGATCAGCGCGGCGCGCGTGGCCGGTGAATCCATCGGCGGCGCGGCATGGTTGAACTGCTTGAGCACTTCGGCTTCCAAGACAGTGGCAACCGTGCCCACATCGATTTTGACTCCGAGCCGATTGAGGTAATCCTGGGCCACCTTCAGCGCATAATCCTTTTTGGCCGCGCCGCCCGCCACTTGCCTGCTCAGCCCGGCCTGCTCGGCGGCGCGCACCGCAATCGCCCCGATCGATTCGAGAGTCGCTAACTGCTCTTGCGTCAGTTTACTTTTCACCTCATCGGCTTTTTGCTTCAGCCAATAAGCCGCCGCCGCCACCAGCACCGGAATGGCGACCACCAACAAGCCCTGCGCCAACAAAGTTAGAAAGCTGCTCAATACGTCCATGGATATTCCTTGTTCTCGAATGCTAAAGGGGAATGCGGATGAACGCTGATTGAAAAAGATAAACGCTGATGATTTTGATCAAAAGGAATCAGCGTTCATCTAATCTATCCGCGTTTATCAGCGTTCCCAGATCTACCCGTGCGACAACGAGATCACATGCTGATATTCGACTTCGGCAGGGTGAAGATGAAACGACTGCCCGTGCCCACTTCGCTTTCGCCCCAAATCTTGCCGCCGTGCGCCTCAACGATCTCGCGGCAAATTGCCAGCCCCAGCCCCATGCCGCCGTAACGGCGCGTCGTGCCGCCGTCCACTTGATAGAAGCGATCGAAGATGCGCGCCAGCTTCTCGGCGGCGATGCCGATACCGGTGTCTTCCACTTCCACCCGCACTTCTGAATCCTGCTCCTTCACGCGCAGAGTCACTTGGCCATTGGGCCGGTTGAATTTGACGGCGTTGCTCAACAAGTTGTCGAGCACTTGCCCCAACCGCTCTTCGTCCACCACCACCGTCACCGGCTTCTCCGGCGTTTCGACGACGATCTTCTGCCCGGACTGCCCGGCCGAGATGCGCGCGGCCAACACCGTCTGCTTCACCATCTCGTCCAGTTTCACCGGCCTCCGCTCCAGCCCCGATAACTTCAGCCGTTGCAGACTCACAATATCGTTCACCGCTTTGGTCAGCGTCACGCACTTGCGCCGCACGATCTCCAGCCCGTCGGCCTGCTCTTTAGTCAGCGGACCAATGCCTTCGGTCTGCATCAACTCCACGTAGCCGAGAATGAAGGTGAGCGGCGTGCGCAGTTCGTGCGACACGTTTTGGATCAATTCGTCTTTCAGTTTGTCGGCTTCCTTCAGTTCGGCGTAAGCCTTTTCCATCTCGTCGGCGTGCGAGCGCAGGTTGCTCACCAGCCGCACATTCTCAATCGCCACCGCCGCCCACTGCGCCAGCGTCTCGGTCACATTCAAATCATCTTCGTTGAACTTGCCTTCGGTCTTGTTCAGCAGTTCCAGCACGCCGATCACTTGCCGCCGGATGAGCAGGGGCACCGCCACCACATTGATCGTCACCAACCCGGTCGTCTGATCGACTCCGCGATAGAAGCGCGGGTCTTTGCGCACATCGTCCACCAACGCCGGTTTGCCGTTCTGCGCCACCCAGCCAATCACTCCATAGCCAATCGGCACTTGCACACCCACCAGTTGGGCGCTCTCCTTCGGCCCCACAACGGCCCGAAAGGCCAACTGTTTCGTGCTCTCGTCAACAAGCAGTATCGATCCGGCTTTCGCGCCGAGCACTTGCACGGCCTGCTCCAGGATCGTCTGCGGCGCCGACTCGAAGTCGAGCAGAGAGGCCATCGTGCGCCCGGCGTTGTTGATGGCCATCAATTGCCGGGTTCGGTTGAGCAGATCGGCTTCGCGCTCTTTCAATTCCGAGAGGTCGGACACCACCATAATATCGCCCACGCCGCTGTGCTGGCCGGGCACATGCACCGCCAGCACCGGCAGGGCCGTGCCGTTCTTTCGCAACAACCGCTTCTCGAACGAACTCGTGCCGCTCGTGCGCGCAATCCACGCATCGGTGGATTGCCGGTCGCCGGTATGGATCATGTCCACAATACTGCGGCCCACCAGTTCCGATTCCTCGAACCCCAACATGCGGCACAAGCGGCGGTTGACGAAGGTGATGCGGTTGCTGTGATCGAGCATGATCAACCCATCGCCCATCGTGTTGACCAGCGTTTGCAGGAACATCTTTTCGCGCCGCGTTTCCTGCTCGCGCACTTCCAGCCGCTTCACCAGCCGCAGGTTCTCCACTGCCATTGCCGCCTGGCTCGCCAACACATTCAACAAGCGCGGGTCGGGCGATTCGATGCGGGCATCGCCGCGCCGGGCAACGAGCATCACGCCAAGAATTTTTCCGCGAAGGATGAGGGGCAAAAGGCTGGCCGTGCGCGCGCCGGCGGCTTCCAATCCGCGCGTGAGCACCTCGCCGCCGGGCATGCGGTTGAGCGAGGGCATCGTCTGTTCGATTAACGCTTTGTCAGTGAGAGCCACTTGGCACAGCGGGCTGATCTGCGCCGAGAGAGGGAAGACCACTTCGCCGGGCCCGCCTTTGATGAGCCGCAGAAATGCTTGCGAGGCTTCGGCGCCGCCGAGGCTGGCTACCGCCATCGATTTGAGATTGCGCCCCTCATCGTCGATAGCCAATATCCACGCCAGCGCCGCGCCCGCCGTCATCATCGCCCCGTTGGCGATCTCGATCAACAAACTGCTGGGCTGTTGATCGCCGCGCGGGCGCTGAAGCGCGGCTTTGATTCGCACCGCCAGATCAACCGGGTCAACCGGCTTGGTAATGTAATCGTCGGCTCCGGCGCGCAGGCCCTCGGCGCGATCGCTGGGATGCACTTTGGCCGTGAGCATCACAATGGGCACGTGCGCCAGACGAGGGTCGGCTCTCATGCGCCGGCACACTTCGAGGCCGTCCATATCCGGCATCATGAGATCGAGCACGATCAGATCGGGCGGCTCGTTGGCGGCGACCTTCAGCGCATCGCCCCCCGACATGGCGCTGCTCACCTCATAGCCCTGCCCGCGCAAAATGTAGCCGATCAGTTGTACGGTCTTATCATCATCGTCAACAACGAGAATTCGTTTGGCCACGGCTGTATATTAGTCCCGAAACGGCAAGTGAGCAACCCTCACCACAGCATCCCCAATTTCAATCTCAGCGCCCGACTCGGCTTGCGCCGGGCGCGCGAATCCCAACCCGATCCAACCCCAACGCGGTGAGTGAGTCACACTGGTGATGGTGACTCCGCCGCCGAACTCGCCCATCGTCAACTGGGACGCCGACTTCAGGCCCACCAACGTCTTCGCCAACTTGCCGCGGCTTTCCATGCGGGCAATGATCTCCTGCCCAATATAACAGCCCTTCGTAAAACTAACCTCCCCCCACAGGGCGGCTTCCAACGGAATGAACCCCTCGCCGATCTCGTGTCCGTAGATCGGGAGACCGGACTCCACGCGCATCACTTCATACACATCTGAACCGGCCTCCACCGCGCCGGCCGAGGCCGCCGCCGCCCACCAGCCTTTCATCGCCTCTCGATCCATCACCGCAAAGAAGCCGCCTCCGGCCACCGCATCGCCCCGCCCCACAATCAACCCATCGCGCTCCATCACGCAATAGGGTTTCAGGCTGCTCGCGCCCGGCAATAATTTTTCAGCGACCGACTCGGCCTGCGGCCCGAACAAAACGAACTGCCCCAATTCGGCGCTGGCGTCGGCAAACTTCACATCATCGTTGAAGAATACGTAACTCGACAGCCAACGGCGGATCGTTTCCGCCGCGTCCGCACTGCCGAGAATGAGCGCGCGTTCGCCGAGATGGATCACGATGATGCGATCCACCATTCGAGCCAGCGCAGTGGTGAGCACGGTGGCCCGGCCCTCGTTCACCGCCATGCCGCGCAGATCGTTGGTGGACATGCGGTGAATGAGATCGATCCGATCGCGCCCGGTGGCCCACAACCGCGCGCGATCCGATGCATCCACAATTCCGCATCCATCAACGATTTGGCGATAGGTCTCCAACGACTCCGCGTTCATCAGAAATGTGATGGGTTTATCTCTGCTTTCACTGCCGAGACACAGAGTTCACAGAGTGTTTTTTTCTCTCCGCGTTCTCCGCGACTCTGCGCTGAATCAAACACCGCTATTTCTTCGCCGCCTTGTTTTGCCCTTCGTTGGTGCGCACGAACCAAAAGGCCAGCCCCGCGCCCACCACGACAGTGCCGACGATGATGCCCACCGCGCTTCCAGCCGCGATGAGCCACTGCGTTTGATTCATTAATCGCGCTTGCGCCATCCACTGCTCCCACTGGCTCCACGCGGAAAAAGCCACGAACAACACGAGCACTACAACCAGCCAGATGGCGAATTGGCGAGTCTCGGTCTGCTCCGGAATGGCTTTGTAGGAATACGCCGGAACGTGCGGCGCGGCCGCGTTCGCATCGGGTTTTGGGCCGCCCGGGGCGCTGGGCTTGGCCGATTGCAGTATGCCGCCCAATTGCTTGAAGGCAAACGACAACGCGCCGCCCACGACTATCGTGAGAACAACGATGCCCGCCAGCGAGCCGACGAATATCGCGCTCACGTTGGGATCGCTGGGCAGAGTATAAGTTGTGATGGTATATGAGAACCCACCGGCAATGACCGCCGCGCCGAGGGCGAACAATACTATGATACCGACAATGGTAAGCGTGCGCTGCATCTTCTCTCTCCTCCGTGCCGACAATTTTATACGCAACCGCGTCAAGCGCAATCCCTCACCCCTAACCCCTAACCCCTCTCCCTGTGGGAGAGGGCCGGGGTGAGGGATCGCCAGCGCCTCACCGTTTCGCGGGCCAGGCAGTGGGTGGCGTCGAGCACGGCCAGCCCGTCGGGAGTGTTCGCGCTCACCGCGTTGAGGTCGGTGCAGGCGATGAGGATGGCGTCAACGGAGTCAGATTCCAACATCTCGACGAGCCGCCGCCACGAGTCGCGGGCCGGTTCCAGAGTCGGCGAGGTTTTGATCGCATGCAGAGTCTCACCCACCATCGCCTGCCATTCCTCTTTCACCGTCAGATCGATTCCGTGTTGCGCCGCCCCGCGCTGATACAACCCGGACTCTGTGGTGAGGCGCGTTGCCAACAGCGCCATCTTCTTCGCGCCCGGCGGCATGGCCCGCAGGGCAACGTCGATCATATTGATCAGCGGCACGCTCACGCAGGCGGTAACGTCGTCGAAATATACGTGCGCCGAGTTGCAGGGCATGGCGATGAAACTCACGCCGGTCGATTCCAGTTTTTGCAGTCCGGCGCAGAGGGCGCGTTTCATTGCCGCGTGATCGATGGGGCGGTCGTCGTAGAACGGCGTGGGCAGTGAATAGATCATCATCGGCGGGAAGTCGAGGTCTTCTTTCGCGCCGTACTGCCGCTGGCATTCGGTGACGACCAAGTCCACGAACGGCGCGGTGGAGCGCGGCCCCATTCCGGCGAGGATGCCGATGGTGGGCGACGAGTCAGTGATCATGGCATTCCGGAAAGCGTCATTGCGAGCGCCCGAAGGGCGCGAAGCAATCTGGAACTTCGGCGGGAGATTGCTTCGGGCGCGTTGCACCCTCGCAATGACTGTTGGCTTGGAATCAAGTTATGCAACGCCTTTCCTTTCACAACAACCCCGGCTGTTCGTTCGCTTCCGGCTTCACCCTTCCGGCTTGCTTGAAGGTGACGGACGAGGGCGGCATGTTCACCGTTTTGCCGGTGAGCAGTTCGGCGATGGAGAAGATTTGCAGTTTGGGGTAATCCTTATCCCATCCCGGCGAGTGATACACTCCGGCGCTGGCCGCCTCACGTTCCATTTCGCGGGTGGGGGTTTCGAGGGTGATGAAGAGGCCCATCGCCGCGCCCTCGCGCTCCACCGCGCCGCGCAAGTCGCGCACGTCGCCGCTTTTCACTTTGCCGCTCTTCACTTGCGCGAGCGCGCGCTTGGCTTTGCCGCTCGCGTCGTCGATGAAAGTGATCACGCCGTCGATGCCGCGATCGGCGCCTTTCTTTCCCGTCTTCGCCCCCACCCGACGCGGCGCGTCACCCTCCCCCGCAAAGCGGGGGAGGGACAGGGTGGGGGCGCCACCCAACGGCCTCGCCTTCACCAGCGACAGCGCCCACCATTGGAATTGATAGCGATCATCGTGGGCGAGTTGCTGCGCCGAGGGCAGGTCTTCCGGTTCGCCCCGCACGTCGTAATCTTTCTTTTCGTCGAGGCCGAACGAATCTTTGAGCCGGTATTTTTGCAGGGCGATGGAGAGGTGGGTGATGTCGATGCCGATCCACTGGCGGCCCAGCTTTTGCGCGGCGGCTACCGTCGTGCCGCACCCGCAAAACGGATCGAGCACCACATCGCCCGGATTACTGCTGGCGTTGATGATGCGTTCGAGGAGGGCGAGAGGCTTTTGGGTGGGGTAGCCGAGGCGCTCGGCGGCAGAACCTTGTAGCGGAGGAATGTCAGTCCAAACATCCGGCACTTTGGGGCCCTGTTGCTCATGCAAATAGACTTTTCGCCGTATTCTTCCATCCTTCGTTGGAGGGAATATCAATCTGCCATCCGAGTCTAGTTGTTTCATTATTTCTAGGCTGACTCGCCAACCATTTGTCGGTGGAGGGTAGCCTTTGTATTCATACGTCAAGTTGGGGCGAGGGTTCGGACTATCAAGCGGGGCGCTCTGATACGGGCCTCGCCCATTATTATCGTCAAACTTGAATCTGTCGTGATACTCGCCGTCCGGTTCAGCGAATACAGAGTTGAATGCATACTGGTTGGATTTTGTGTAGCGGAGAATCGAGTCGTGCACATCGCCAAACTTTCGGCGGACATCACCTTTGACCGCAGTCCTTTGCCAAACAATCTCGTTCGCAAAGTTCTCTGGCCTAAAAATCGTATCCAGCACAATCTTGAGATAGTGACTCGCCGTCGGGTCGCAATGCAAATACAAACTGCCGGCGGGTTTGAGGGCGCGGTGCAGTTCCACGAGGCGGGCGGCCATCATCACCAAATAGGCCATCATTTGATTCGCGCCGATGAACTGGCGCATGGCGCTGATCATCGCCGAGACGTTGGCCTCGCCCAGCGTCACGAGGTCGTGATACGTCTGCTCGGTTTTGGCGTTCCAGTGCCAGGTGTCCTCGAAGGCGGTGATCTGCGCGTCGGCTTCCCGCCCGCTTTCGTCTTTGAACAGCACGTTGTACGAGCGGTTGGAATTGAACGGCGGGTCGAGAT
>Ga0194120_10001936_pt1 | contig 36483 bp, 49 predicted proteins | sample TA2MahCa65mmetaG_FD_148642 | JGI IMG/M metagenome (GOLD analysis project Ga0194120, IMG submission 148642) | Freshwater microbial communities from Lake Tanganyika, Tanzania - TA2015019 Mahale Deep Cast 65m | ecosystem: Environmental > Aquatic > Freshwater > Lake | place: Tanzania: Lake...
TATTGAGATAGATCACCGCAGGCATTAGCGACGATCCATAATGCCGTGAGGCCTCACGGTTTACGGCACATTCCTCATAACAACCGATAGCATCACAAGTTTGCAATGTCATGTTCACGTTCTCCTTCATGAATTGTCAGTTACCAACCGCGCTCCGCGCCAATCGCCGCCGATCTTGTAATAGTTCGGGCTTGACCAGATAGGCCGGGCTTCCATAGCTCTCTTGTGAGCTGCGTCGGCTGCGTCATTGATGAGGTGCTTGTCCCACAAATGGTTGAACGCCCTCCGCCGCTGGTTCCTGCGGTACACCTTCCCGCAATGCCGGCACAGCGAATACAGCGCGTAGTTCCTCTCGGTGAACGTCGGATTCTCAAAGTAGCAGATATCGCTCTTGATCGGCACGAACCGCCCCCGCCTGCTGTCCCATGCTGCGCCTGCAAAATCTCTGCAGTACCAATTGTGAATCGCTGTAGGTCTCATGTTCGCGCCCTCCTTTATTGGTTGGACCGTCAATGTACTGTACATTACTACAAGAGCCGGTGAGATGTCAAGAATTATTTTTACCTGCGTTTACAGGGACTTGCAGCGGATATTTCCTGATCTGAAAGTTCCGGCTCGGCCCGTGGAGATAGTACGGCGTGTAGGCCTTATCCAGCGCGCGCCTGTCGTCATAGGCCTGCCGATAGCTGCTATACGGCCCGGACATGAACCGGAACTCGCTACCGCGCTGCTCGTATATCGCGCATGCGACGTGTCCCTCGAATTGACTGCGATGTCCGAGCGATACCCCGGGCTGATATGCGCGCAGGTTTTTCCGGAGCGACTGCGCGGCCTTCAGCCAGAGCCTGTACACCACGCCGCGGCCGACCCGCAACTCCTCTGCGACCTGCAGGATCGTCCGCTCCTCTAGCGCCAAAGCGGAAACGACACGGCGCTGTACTTCCGGCAGCGTCATCAACGCGCGCTGCACGTCGCGCCTCAGGTCAACGGTAGCAAGCTCGCGATCTTCGCGGCCGAGAACGCTTGGCTGCTCCGGCTGCGCCAGATCCGCGACATGATCGTGCTCCGCGTCGTCGGCGACGAAGATGGCATCTAACGTCGAGATCGTGCGATTCCTGGTCACGTCCCGTCGGAACAGGTCGATCGCGTTGAACCTCACGGCCGTGGTCAGCCACGTCTTGACAGTTGCCGGCCCGTCTTCGTCGAAGTCCTCGCAGTCCTGGATGCACTCCACGATCGCGCCCTGCACGGCCTCGCGCGCACGATCAACGTCACGCGTCAGGCGCAGGGCCGTGTTAACAAGGTAATCGTAGTTCGTCTTGATATGCTGCTCGAGATTCGCCTGCCTCATGGTCACCGGCCTTTCTAGCGCGCCACGCGCTCTTTGAGTTCACGCTCATGCGCCCTCTCTTTTCTCTTCTGCTCGAAAAACTCAGCCTTCTTTTTTTCTCGCTCTTCTGCCGCCCGACCAGGCCACGTCCCGTGCCTGCGACATCCGGCGTACTCCTCTGGCGTCTCCCTTGAGATCTCCGGCACCTCCACGCCGCAGATCCTGCAGCGCACGTAGCCCCGCGGCCCGTGTCGTTGTTGTTTCTTCGCCATAGCAGCCTCCCTTCTAAAAAAGGTTAATCGCGTCGAGTTAGCGCACTGTACCGTACTGTACATGCCATTGTCAAGACAAAAATTGTGCGGCCGTGTATCTATGTCTTTTTTGGGGGTTGCGCGGTCCGTGCTTTACAATGCCGTACGTTCCATGATAGCATACGCACTCGGCGGACAGGCTGCTCCATCGCCGGGAGGTGACACCATGGTTAAGCGCAGGTACATCGGCGAACGTCGCCGCGATAATCCTGTCTCGGTGTACTTCAATCCAGACGTCATGCGAAAGCTCGTCAATTACGTGGAGGACCACCCGCACATCGAATCCGTGAGCCGTCTCGTGGAGACGCTCACTGACATGGGCATCGATCGCCTGCGGCAGTACGCGGAAGCCGGCCGTGGGCTGCAGCGCGTGCTCGAGGCAGACCAGATTGGGCGGGATAAACAACGGGTTAGGCGCGTAAAAAGATCGTGAAAAACCAGCGCGTGGCGCGAGTAATTAACTGTGAGGTGCCGACTATATGCCGTCAGACGATTTTGATTCTCGCCAGCCCTTGGTTCCTCCTGGTACGCCGGTCGTCCTGAAAATTGCAGTCCTGCAGCCGTACGGCGTAGACACGAAGCTGGCCCTGCCGGTCGAGCCGCTGTATGACATCGGCGTGGTTGCCGATCTCATCCCCTGCACCGAGCCGGCCCTGCGCTCTATTCTATATCGCTGGAAAAAGCACTTCCTTCCGCGGTACCGACTCGACGGCCAGCGCCGACGACGACGGCTCCTGTCCGCCGATGAGGTTAAGTTCATCCGACTAAAGATCCTGCGCGGACCAGGCAAAGAGCACTACACACACATCCCTTAATTCCGGCAGCGCACTCCTCGGTGAGGGGTGGATAGGCCTGGGTCGCTCATGGAGCCTGGCCCTGTCGCTGGCTCGCGTCCATGACACAGCGAGCAGCCTGCAGTCTCACTGCACTGCCGTGCCGTCTAGCATTTTAGGTCGTGCGTCGATTCGCCGCGACGGTTGTGGCGACGTTGCGCGATCAATTGTGTGACGACGGCTGATCTGCCCCCGCATGGTTTCGATCATGCAGCGCCCCTCGAGGATCTCATGTACGATGATGCGCCTCGCGATGCACGACACGGATGCGTGGGCGTGCGTCATGAAAAGTACGAAGATTTATTTTTTTATGACCCGGCTGTAGCTCGGCCCGGAAGGGTTTGTGGACGGCGTGCAATCGCGGAGCGCGAGCCCGACATGGGTGCAGGAAGGTGAGTGCGAGCGATCGTCCACGCATTGTCAACCCAACGTCCAGACAATTGTCAAAGGCTGTTGACTGCCTTCCACTCCCATGCCATGGCCCCGTTATGACATGACATGACATGTTAAGAGAAGAGAATGAGAAGAATAAGAGAAGAATAAGAGAAGAGAAGAGAAGACATATCGCTGGTGCAACTTGCTAGCATGTTTTATTGCGGGTTTAGGTCGTGAATTCACACGACACCGAAAGACTGTATGATTATTGAACCTACGGCCGGCCAGGTCGCGCCGTCGACCGGACGGCACGTGCCTGCACAGAAGTTAAGCCAAGAAAGGTTCCTGGGAATTACACGAGCCGAGCTGCGCGATCGGCTGCTCAAGTCAGCGGGGATCGACGACCCGGAGCGCGTCAGGCTGCTCAGGCTGGCCATCGACAAGTACGTCGAAAAGCTCGAGGCGAAGAAGGCCGGCACGGTCGTTTACCGGGACGGCGAGCCCGAGATCGTCGAGTATGCCGACCACTTGGCCCAGCTAAGGGCTGCTGACGCCCTGACAAACCTCGTGGATGCGCTGCCTTCCAAGGAATCTTCGTCTCAGAATTCTAAACTGATAGTGGAGATCGTGCTGCCCGATTGGGCCAAGCCGGTCGAGGTGGTGACTAATCAAGAATCAGTTATTGGCGGCGAAGTCGTTGATATTGCTGAACAATAGACCCACCTGCTACCAGCCTGCTACCAGCCTGCTACAGAGCATGGCCTCCTCTCGGCCTCCTTGGGACGAGCGTATGATCCCTCCGAAGTCGTTGTATTTATTGAAGACTTGGAAGGGGCAGACGATTATTCAGACCCCCTTTAACCCCCCGGCACCCCATAAAAGTCAACAGCGCGCACGCCGCGTGGGAATCCATTCTGTCGGCTACCAATTTTTTGAAACTATCCCCGGTCCTGTACGGCACGGTACATCCCCAGAACAGGCCCTAGTTCGCACAGGTTTGCCATAGGACGTGCGATCGCCCACGAGCCCAGGGCGGCCAGCCACTTTCAGTGAGCGGCCCCGCTTCAACGACCATTGAAAATAGACCGTGAAATCTTCCGGCCTCGTACGAGTAATTACATGAGCGATATCGCGATCCCCCTCCAGGTTAAGTTCCGGTATAAGCCAAGGCCTTACCAGCGCGACTTCCTGCAGGCCATGGCGCGCGGCATCAAGCGCGCGGTCCTGGTCTGGCACCGCAGAGCCGGCAAGGATCTCACCGTGCTCCAATGGCTGGTCATCGCGGCCCTGAAGCGTGTCGGCACCTACTATTACTTTTTTCCGACATTCAACCAGGGACGGAAAGTGCTGTGGGACGGCATGGACCGGGAAGGCGTGAAGTTCCTTAACTACATCCCCGCCGAGATCGTCGCCGACAAAAACGAAACCGAGATGCAGATCACGTTGAAGAACGGATCGATCATTCAGGTCGTGGGATCCGACAAGATCGACAACATCGTCGGCACGAATCCCGTCGGCTGCGTGTTCTCTGAATTCTCCATTCAGAACCCTCGCGGCTGGAACCTGGTCTCGCCGATCCTGACCGAGAACTTGGGGTGGGCGGTGTTTGTGTTCACCCCTCGCGGCAAAAACCACGGCCATGACATTTACGAAGTGGCGCTCAAGAAGATGCGCGAGGGCGCGTCATGGTTTGCACAGCTCCTCACCGTGAGCGACACGCGGCGTGACGACGGCTCGCCGGTCGTGACGGCCTCCGACATTCAAGAGGAGGTCGATCGCGGCATGGACGAGGATCTCGTTCAGCAGGAATACTTCTGCTCCTTCTCCGGCTCACAGCAGGGCTCCTATTACGGCCAGCAGATTGTCAAGCTAAGAAACGAGGGCCACGTCTGCAAGGTCGACTGGATTCCCGCGCTGCCCGTGTTCGTCTCCTGGGATCTCGGGTTCGGCGATGCAAACGCGCTGTGGTTCGCACAGCTTCCCCAGCCGCAGCGTGTGAACGTCATCGATTTCTACTTAGCGAGCGGACAAGGCTTACCGCACTATGCAAAAATCTGCAAAGAGAAGCCATACGTCTACGCTCGCCACTTTCTCCCGCACGACATTCGACAGCACGAACTGTCCTCCGGCCTGACGCGCGAGGAAACCTTTCGCGATCTCGCAGTCGGCCCGTACACGGTCCTGAAGAAGGTGCCGGTCAAGGAGGGCATCGACGCGAGCCGCAAGATCCTGCCGCTGTGCTACTTCGACGACGAGAAGTGCGATCGCAAGAAATGGACGCACGGGAAAGATCAGAGGCACTCCGGCCTCGACGCGCTGCTAGATTATCATAAGGAGTACGACGACGAGCGCTACTGTTTCAAGGACACGCCCGAGCATAACTGGTCGAGCAACCCTGCCGACTCCTTCCGGTATCTCGCCCTCGGCGTGCGACTAGACGGCGAACAATCGCGCCGGCAACTCACGGCCGAGAACGACTACGCGGTCTTCGGCAAGCGCGAGGTGCGGTTCAGTGACAACTCCGACAACCCCGACAACCCCATCGCCGAATCCGACTACAGCATCTTCGGACGGTAAGCCGCCCTATCACGCCGGGGTGTACGAATACGTGCCGGGCCTGCGGCTGATTGTGCATTTCGAATGCGAGCCGACATGTAGGGGACGACCCGCGCTCGAGTATTGCCGGCGCGGCCTGCAGATGGTGTTCGACAACTACGACGTCGAGGCGGTCTATGCCGCCACGTACCTGCGCCATGCGGCCATGTTCATGGCCTGGCTCGGGTTCGAACGAGTCGCCAAGCTTCCGCGCTTCACGGTAGAGTGCGGACAGATTAGGGACGTATACATATACCGACTCACGAGAAAAAAATGGACCCAGTCACATCGATACCCAGGCGCAGCCGTTGCAACAGCCTGCCCACGTGGAGATGCCCATGACACCAGCAGAATGGGCTTTGATAGCCAAGGTAGCCATAACAGCCGCGGCAGCAACGACGACGGCGGTACAAATACACCAGGCGGTCAATGCGGGGGACGAAGATAAACCACCCGCGCCTCCCGAGCCTGAACCGCTGCCGGACCCCAAAACTCCGGCTCAGGAAATCGTTGAAAAGGTCGCGCCAAAGACCGCCGAGTCGATAAAAGATCTGCTGCCAGATTCGATTAAGCAAGCGCGCGCTCGCGTCCTCAGGACGAGCCAGCGCGGCGTTGAAGGGCTGGCCACCACGGCCAAACCGGTACTCGGGTCACAACCGGCACTCGGCTCGATGCCGACCCCGCTCGGCGGATTCGCATCATACTTAGGTCGCTAATGCCAGCCAAATCAGATCAGATCCACAAGCGCTACAAAACCATGCGAGAGGCTCGTCGGAACTGGGACAACCTCTGGCAGGAGCAAGCCGACTACATCATGCCGAAGCGCTCGAACATTACGGTTCGCAGGGCTGACGGCGCGAAGCAGACCGAGAAGCTGTTTGACTCTACGGCGATCAAGGCGAACCGTGATCTCTCTGCGTTCATCTCCTCCGCGATGACGTCGCCGGTCGTGCGCTGGTTCTCGCTCAAGATGGCCGATCCGTTCCTGAATGAAATTCAAGACGTGCGCGAGTGGCTCGACGGGTGCGCGAACATTCTCTACGGACTGTTCCAGGCATCGAATTTCAACACCGAGGTGCTCGAGTTCTACCAAGACCTCGGCGCATTCGGCACCGGCAACATGCTCTTCGAGGAAGCACCGCTCAAGCGCGGATGGTTCGGCGGATTCCAGTTCCGGTCGATTCCAGTCGGCTGCTACTGTATCTCCGAGAACGCCAGCGGCCGCGTCGACGTCTGCTATACATACCTTCCCATGACGCTGGATGCAGCGGCTCGCGAGTGGGGCCTCAAGGCCTTGTCCGAGGACTCGCAGCGCAAGCACGAGAAGAATCCCTACGAGAACATAAATATCCTCCATGCGGTCGAACCGCGTGAGGGCGTGCCTGGATACACTTCCGGCCGCAAGCCGTTCATGTCCTGCTATGTCGAGATCATCAACGATAACCGCACAAAAAAGATCGAGGAGGGCGGGTTTGACGAGTTCCCGTTCATGGTCACGCGCTGGTCAAAGACGTCCGGCGAACAGTACGGACGCGGACCTGGCGACATTGCCCTGCCTGACATCAAGACGCTGAATAAAGCCGATGAGTTGACGCTCAAGGCCTGGCAGAAGGCGATCGATCCTCCGATGACCGCCCTGGACGATGGCATCGTCGGCCGTATCAGTTTCGTGCCGAGCGCGATCAATATCGTGCGCGAGAAAGACGCGCTGCAGCCGATCGGGTTCGGGCATAAATTCGAGGTGAACGCCGCGCTGACCGAGCAGCGCCGGCAGAGCATTCGATCGATCTTCTTTTCCGATCAGCTACAGCTTCCCGACAAGACCATCATCACCGCCACCGAGGTGGAGCGCCGGCTCGAGTTAATGCGAGAGGTGCTCGGGCCGGCATTCGGCAGTCTCGAGTTTGACTTCCTCGGTCCTATGGTGGACCGCGCATTCGGCATCGCCTTCCGCAACGGCAAGCTGCCGATGCCTCCCGCGCAGGTCTACGAAGCCGGCCAGAACGGCGGTCCCGTTGATATAGACGTCGAGTATGAAGGCCCACTCGCTCGCGCACAGCGCTCGGGCGACGTGACGGCGATCAGCAAGACGATGTCCCTGGCTGCGTCTGTGGTGGGGGTGTCGAGGGACGCCTCGGCGCTGGACGTGCTGGACACGGATGAGATGATTCGACACGGCGCAAACATCTCGGGCTTGCCGGCTAAGATGATACGGTCGAAAGATAAAGTGCAGGAGATCCGCGATACCCGCACGCAGGCGCAGATGGAGATGGTCGAGAAAAACAAGCTCGCCCAGGCTGCACAGACCACGAAAACAATCAGCGCTGCAACGAAGGATTTTGCGGCAGCGCAAGAAATGGCCGGAGAGCCGGCAGGAGTGTAATGGACACGCGCACGCCAGGACAGATTCTGCGTGAGCGCGCGGAGTTGATGCGCGCATACAAGCAGACCCTTGGGACCACGTCGGGCAAGCGAGTGCTCGCCGATCTGATTGCACGATTCAGCGAGCGTACATCGTTCGATCCAGTCAATCCCTATGTCACCTCCGAGAAGGAGGGCGAGCGCAAAGTTGTGTTGTATATGAACAGCCAAATTCACGGAGATCCTGCCGCCCTAGAGCAGGACATTCAGGATGAGGAGAAGTGATGCCAGAGCCAGGTCAAGCGCCAGCCCCTGACAGTCAGCAGCCCAACCCCAACCCGACAGACACCCCACAGGCGGTCAATTGGCAGGATCATATTCCGGCCGACCTGAGAGGTGAAAGCTTTTTTCAGGGTTTCAAGGACAAGCCCCTCGGTGAAGTCCTGAAGTCGGCCAACGAAGCACACAAGCTCGTTGGCGCGTCGATCAGGCTCCCCGGCGAGAAAGACAAGCCGGAAGAGCGGAAAGCGAAAATGGACGGCATCTACGGCAAGCTCGGTCGTCCCGAGAAGCCGGAAGGCTACGACGCCAAGATGCGGATGCCGGAGTACATCAAGCCGAATCTAGAGTTTGAGAAGTCGCTGCGCGATCACTCGCACAGCCTCGGGCTCTCGAAAGATCAGCACAGGGGCATAGTCGAGCACCTCTCGAAATTCATGACCGATAATGTACCCGACCCGAAGAAGGCAGCAGACGATGGCGTCCGCGCGCTGATGGATGCGTGGGGAGATGCAGCGTTCGATCGCAACTACGGCCTGGCGATGAAGACGATCGCGCACTTCGGTGGCGCGAAGCTGCAGGAGAAGATCGCAAACAGCGGCCTCGCCAACGATCCCGAAGTCATTCAACTCTTTTATAAGTTCGGCAGGGAGCTGCAGGAGTCTGGCGTCGTCAACCTTCCTCCCGATAACGCCGGCTCCAAGGAAGAGATCCTGGCGAAGATTAACGCCGTCCTCAGAGATACTAAAGATTTATACTGGTCAAACCCTGGCACGACCGGGCGCGATGAGCGCATCCGGGAAGTGCAGGCCTGGTACCAGTTAATGAACTGAGCGAGACAACCGATCCGGCCTCGCTGATTGCGGACAATTCCGCACGACAAGGTGCGCTCGTTAGCGTGCAAGGTCGGGTCTCGTCGGAGACAACCCGCCGCCACAATTTTGTTGTTCCCGCCACTTTTTAGGTAGGTATAGCCACCATGGCAAACTCTGTCACAACTTCATTTGTTCAGCAGTATAAGAACAATCTTATTATGCTGTATCAACAGAAGGCTTCGAAGCTTCGCGAGACCGGCCGGATCGAAATGGTCACGGGCAAGCAGGCCTTCTTCGAGAGACTGGCTGCTAGCGAGGCGCTGCAGAAAACGTCGCGTCACTCCGAGCAGGACATCGTCGACTCGCTCCACACTCGTCGGATGGTCACTCTGGCCGACTACTACTGGAACGATTACATCGACAAGGAAGATCGGCTGAAGATGCTGATCGATCCGCAGAGCCCGTACGCGCAGAACGCGGCGTCGGCGCTCGGCCGGAAGCTCGACGACGTCATCTACGATGCGCTTCGCGGCAGTGCATACAGCGGCGAGACTGGAACCACGACCGTGACGCTTCCGTCCGCCCAGAAGATCGCACACGGTTCAGCCGGCATGACGCTGGCCAAGATCCTGCAGGCCCATCGAATGCTTAATGCGGCCGAGGTTCCGATGGATAATCGGTACTTCGTGATCGAGTCGAACGGGCTCGAGGATTTGCTCGGCGTGTCTCAGTTGACCAGCGCGGACTTCAACGCGGTTCGGTTGCTGACCACGGGCGAGATCAATTCGTTCATGGGCTTCCGGTGGGTCGTCTACAACTTCGCGGCCGAATCCAACGTGTACTACGGCCTGGCGTTCCACAGGGACAGCCTGGGCGTGGCGCTGGCGCAGGACGTGCAGGTTGAGATCGATCGTCTGCCGACCAAGCACTACCTCACCCAGGTATATGCGTCGACGTCCATAGGGGCCACTCGCGTGATGGAAGAGGGTGTGGTCGAGGTTGCGTACCAATAAGGTACGCACAGTAACCTGAATTGCGGAGGGCTGCTCGTCCTCCGCTTTAACTTGGGAGAAATCATTCAATGGCAGTCACAACCGAGAAATCCACTCAGGTGACGAACCAGGACGCCACTCCTGCGGTGATGAATCCGTACTTCGAGGAGGGCGCATCCGTTCGGTATCTGTATTTCAAACACACGCAAGGCTCTTCGGCCGGAGACGATGGCAGTTCGGCCATCCTGACCCGCATCCCTGCAGGCCAGGGCCACATTCTGAAACAGCTTTCGTTCTGCCGGTTCACGGCGTTTGGCACCTCCCGAACGCTGGACATCGGGCTGGCGGCGTACACTGAGCGGGACAGCGATTCCGTGTCGGCTCAGACTGACGTCCTCGAAGACGGGCGCGACATTTCCAGTGCCAACGCGAAAGGCGTTGCGCTCGGCACGGGAACGAACGCGGCGTCGGCCTTGCTGCTCACCTACGACAGCAAAGCTCCGATCGACGTGAAGGCAATCGTGGCCGGAGGCACCTGGCCGGCAGGGGCGGTGCTCGAGGGCTGGATCGCCTGCGTTCCGAACAAGGGCTAGGGCGATATATGGGGGGCTCAGTGATCCTGGGCTCCCCATTCTCTTTAGGGAAAGAACATGGCCACAGTCACGGAAGTTTCTATTTGCAGCAACGCCCTCGCCAAGCTCGGCGAGGATGCGATCACCGCGCTGACCGACAATACCGTACGCGCCAGGCTGTGCAATCGGCTGTACGAACCGACCCGCGATGCCGTACTGCGCGACCACATTTGGAATTTTGCGCTCAAGCGACAAGAGCTCGCGCAGGACTCGGATGAACCCGCCTGGGGCTACAGCTACTCGTACACGCTTCCGTCCGATTGTCTCCGCGTGATCAAAACCGATCTCGACGAAGACAAGCTCGAATGGAAGGTGGAGGGCCGTGCCATTCTCACGGACGAATCGTCCTGCTCCATTCTCTTCGTCAAGCGCGAAACCGATCCGCAGCAGTTTGACGTGCTGTTCACCGACTGCCTGCAGGCTCGACTGGCCTTCGAACTGTGCCATGGCATCACCGGCAAGCAGAGCCTCGCCGCGGAGAAGTGGCAGGAATACAACGACAAGCTGAGGCGCGCCAAGGGCGTGGACGGACAGGAAGGCACGACGGAAATCATCGAATCCAGCGAACTGTCCGACGCGCGCACATAACGACTGTACGGTACGCTACGATGTCGACCTATCCGATCCAGAACAACTTCACGTCGGGGGAGATAAGCCCCCGCCTGTCGTCTCGCGTCGACTTCGAGAAGCGGAACCACGGGTGCGAGACGCTCGAGAACCTGCTCCCACTGCCGCACGGTGGCGTGACGCGCCGGCCAGGGCTGCGCTTTGTCGCGGCCGTCAAGGATTCGACGAAGCAGGTTCGGCTCGTCCCATTCGAGTTCAGCACCACGCAGGCCTACATCATCGAGATGGGCGATGAGTACATGCGCTTCTACAAGGACGGCGGCATCATCACGAACACGGCCGTCAATATTTCTGGCGCAACGAAGGCCAACCCATGCGTCATCACCTCTGTCGCTCACGGCTTCAGCAACGGCGACCGCATTGTCATCACCGGCATCGTCGGCATGACTGAGCTGAATAACCGTGAGTTCACGGTGGCCGGCACGACGACAAATACGTTTCAGTTGTCCGGCGTCGACAGCTCGGCCTACACGACCTACGTCTCTGGCGGCACGGCTGCGAAGATTGTTGAGATCAGCACGCCGTACGACGAGACGGATCTATTCGAGATTAAATTCGCGCAGAACGCCGATACGATCTACTTTACACACCAGGATTACGCACCTCGCAAGCTCACGCGCTCGTCTCACACGTCATGGACGCTGACCCAGGTCGACTGGATCGACGGCCCATACATGGACGAGGAGACGGCGATCACGATCACGCCGAGCGCAGCAAGCGGAAGCGGCATTACACTCACTGCGTCGGCCGCGCTGTTCAACGCAAACCACGTTGGATATCTCTGGCGGCTGAAGCACGGGAGTACGTGGGGATACGCCAAGGTTACAGGCTTTACGAGCACGACCGTCGTCACCGCTGACGTTAAGTCGGCATTTGGCGGAACCACTGCGAGCGCGGTCTATCGCGAGGGGGCCTGGTCGGCGCATCGCGGCTTCCCCGCGGCCGTGACGTTCCACGAGCAGCGGCTGGTGTTGGCCGGCTCAAAGGAAGAGCCTCAAAACATATGGGGCAGCAAGTCTGCAGACTTTGAAGACATGACGCCTGGCACGGCTGATGCCGACGCCTTTACATACAAGCTCGCCTCGAACAAGGTGAACGCTATTCGCTGGCTCTCGTCCTCCACGACCTTGCTTATCGGGACCGTTGGCGGCGAGTTCTCGATGGGCGGCGGTGGCAATGACGACCCAATCACGCCGAGCAACGTGCGCGTACGTCCCGAGACGCGGTACGGATCAAACACTATCTCTCCATTACAGATCGATACGTCGACGCTGTACGTGCAGCGAGCCGGCAGAAAGCTGCGCCATGCGAGCTTTGTGTTCGACACTAACGCGTACGAATCTCCAGACCTGTCGCTTGTCAGTGAGCACATCACCGAGGGCGGGATCAGCGATATGTCCTACCAGCAGGAGCCGGACAGCGTGATCTGGCTGGCTCGAGCGGACGGCGTGGGCCTGTCGCTGACCTACATGCCAAAGCAGGAAGTGGTCGCCTGGGCTCGCCATATCACCGACGGCAACTTCGAGTCGTTTGCATCGATTCCAGCGCCGTCCGGTGACGAGGACCAAACCTGGGCGTTGGTGAAGCGCAATATCAGCGGCAGCGACGTCCGATACGTTGAATATTTTGACACTGCGCTAGCGACGGACGCTGCGCTGACCTACAGTGGCACAGCGGCCTCGGTCGTGACCGGCGCGTATCATATCAGGTCGGAGACGGTCGACATCGTTGGAGACGGCGCGGCCTATCCCAGCGCGACCGTGACGTCTGGCGGCAACGTCACTCTCGACGGCAATTCGTCTACGTCGATCGAGATCGGCCTGCCCTATACGCCGAAGATCGTGACACTCGAGCCCGAAGTGCAGCTACAAAAAGGCACGTCTCTTGGTCGAAATAAGCGTTGGGCGCGCATTGGCGTGACGCTGGTCGAGACGCTCGGCATCACCATTAATGGCGATCTGTACGAGTCTCGCACGTCAGACGACGAGATGGACAGTGCGCCCGAGCTTATCTCGACCCATATTAACGTCGCGAACGTCGGGTGGTCGCAGAAAAATCAGATCACAATCCAGCAGACTCAGCCATTGCCGTTTACGGTCCTGGCGATCTTTGGATTGCTGGAGGTTAGTGACTAATGGCTGAGTCTGAATCTTCACCAATGCAAATGGCGGCCGCTGCTCTTGCGGTTGCGTCTCTGGCCGGAACGGCGACAGCCGCAAAGGGCCAGATCGATGCCGGTAACGCACAGAGGGCTGCGGCGTACGAGAACGCCGTACTGCTTGAAGAGGATGCGAAGCAATCGAAGGTTTCCGTCGCCGATCGCATATCCGGATACGACCTGATTGCACGGCGCATGTACATGAAGCAGCGCGCGGGTGCCGCGAAATCCGGAGTCGACATGACCGGCAGTCCGCTTGACGTGATGCGCGAGTCGCTAGATCTCGCCGAGAAGGACGTCATGTCCATGTACCGTGCCGGCGAATACGAGTCGGCGCGCTACATGCGGTCAGCCGAGATTATGCGACGGACGGGCTCGACCGCGCAGGCGCAGTCTCGGTGGGCTGCGGCTGGCACGCTCATCGGCGGAATCGGCAACCTCGGGATAGCAGCGGCGTACGGGAGGTCAGGATTCGGGGTCGATCTCGGTAACTTCTTAGGGTTGAGGAATGCCACCTCGTCAACTCCTTAGGGTTGAGGAATAATGCCACGACTTGAACTACACAAGCGGGAAGTATTTGAGCCACCCGCAACAGGACAGCCGCCGCAGCCGATCGACACCGGCATAGGTGCCGGCATGGTGCAGGCAGGCTTAAGTGCGAGCAACACGTTCGCGCGCGCCACACAGTTGTCCGTGCTCTTTTCCGAGCAAGAGCGCAAGCTTAAAGATTACATCGCAGGCGAAGAGTTGCAGCACGCCTTATCTCAGAATATACGCGATAAGTACAGTTCAATGTACGACCGCATGCGGCAAGTCGGAACCGAAGGCGGGAACTGGGAAGAACAAGAAAAGGAAATAGAAAAGAATGCAGGTGAACAGCTCCGACCGTTCTTGGGTCGCCCGGCCGTCTACGCGGCAGGGCTGGCAGCAAAAAACAAGATAATTGAGGGGGAGCACCAATGGTTTAAGGAAAACCGCCGCAAGCAGTTTGTCGGCGAGAGCGCGTCTAGAATCAAGGCAATGGCCGACGAGAATAGAATTGAGGCTATCAGAATGCTGCGCGGCGGCGACCAGACCGGCTTCTACAAATATCGAGAGCGGATCTTCGAACTATTAAATAACCAACTCGTCTTCACTCCGGATGATATTCGAAGTTTAACCCAAGAGTACGACCAGACGCTCCACCGTGGCGTAGCCGCGATGTTAGCCAACGAAGATCCAAAACGGTTTCTGAATATGCGGAATGAAGGCTTTTTCGACAGACTGCCAGGGCCGGTTGTCTCGGATTTTTCCAATATGGCAGATCTCGCCATGAGGCGCGAACGAGCGGAAAAGAAGGGAGAGGAGGAGGCCGTCTTGGCGGCGCAGGAGCGGCATCGGAGGGATGTGGCCAACGATTTTTATGTCAGGATCAGTCGTAGAGACCCAGGTCTTCGACAAGAGATCGAAGATAATTCCAAGTTGCTAGGCGACTACTACAAGCCAGTCAGGGATTATTATGACCACATCCAGGAGCACGATGAAACCATCCGCGACAACCCGTCCGCTTTGATAGACGTGTACGATAAATGGCTTTCTGATCCGAATAGTAAAAAACTCATTCCTCTTGTTATGCGATACGCACTAGATGGCTATATCTCGACCCCTACGCTGAGGAGTTTTGTTGAGGCAATTGCTGGGCAGCAAAGGGCGGTCGAGACAAAGGCAGACCAAGATCGTCAAAATGACGTGTCAAGGGGGGCGGCACACCTGCGAGCGCTTTTCCTGCCACCGCCCGGAATAATGGGGAGAATAACCAGCGGTACCCTCGGCCTCGCGCAGGCTGGGGCATTAAAAATGTACTACGAGCTTACCGTAAAAGACAAGAGGACCGACGTCTACAAGCTCGCCGAACAGGCCCTTGGTGCTTTCTACGACGTGATAAAACCAGAGATCGAGGACACCTTCAGATCGGCAACACAAGCCTTCCCAATGAAAAGTATCGACGAGGCCCGGAACGCCTTCAACCGCGGAGATATCTCCCGCGATCGGTTTAATGCATTTGTCTGGCTCAAGAAACTAGAAGAGCGGCTCCACGGCCAAGGACAGGGTGGACAGTAAGTAAGTTCCGTAACCGCAGTAGAACCGGCGGCAAGCAAAGGACTAACCCATTTCATGAACGTGACCAGGAAGAGCCCGGCCGGCGAAGACATAACTGTAGTAACTGAAATATGGATCGTTCCCAAGAAGCCCGACGACGTAGGCGTGGCCCCTCGTGAGGGCTCCAGCGAGGCCAGTGCATATCTGTCCATGCGCCGGCAGAAGATTGACGAAGAAAGCCCGGCCGGTATGGCTCGGGCCAGGAGTGAAGAGATTGAGGCTGCCGGCGGTTTTGGATTTAGAGACCCGCTTCACCCTGAGAGAGACCCGCTTCACCCCAGCTTGACGCAACCCATGAGGGGTCGCGACGAGGGCCTGTTCGATCCCGCGAACCGCCCTCCCGGATCTGAGTTAACGGGCGAAGCATCGCAAAAACTGGTCGACATGGTTCTGGCCATGCCGGCAGATTATGTTCGTGGTGCTACCGCCGCCAAGCTCGGCGATCGCATCAACGCTCAGGAGTGGGCTGAAGCCATCGCGGGGGGGCGAGATTCCGTCGAGAATTTCCTGGCGAACCATCCAGATATCGCACCAGCCATTATGACCGTGATCGCCACGGTCGGCGAGCTTGTGGTCGATCCATGGAACTTAGCCGGCACGGGCGTCACCAGGAAGGCTGTCAGCGGTGCGAGGGCCGCGAGGGATCGCGCTGCCGCAGCGCTGAAAAAGCGCGAGGAGTCCGCCGGGGAAGTTGCGCCACCCGTCTCGTTTAAAGATGCTAATCCCGAAGAGTTTCTGGAGGCTCGCAACAGTAGCCCACGCAAGCAGTACCTCACGACGATGCTGCCCGGAGATGTCAATAATGTTCTGTTAGAGGGCGGACACGTCAAGATGTCGCCTGACGGCAAGGCTGGCTATCTCGTTACAAAGGACGGCGACCTGCAGTCGGTCTTCAACAACAGCGACGTGAAAGGCCTAGGCGCGCTCGCGATCAAGGACGCGCTGCGGAACGGGGCGAAGAAGCTGGATGCTTTCAGCGGCTTCCTGTCCGACTACTACAAACGCTTTGGCTTCAAGACGTACGAGGTGGTGAAGTTTGACGAGAAGCTCGCGCCTCCGAACTGGAACCTAGAGCGTGACGGACGTCCCGATGTCCATTTCATGCGCCTCGAGGAGAAGGTCGGCGAGAATACGCCTGGCGCATTCAGCGCAGACAAGAACGCCAAGGGCCACTCCTACGTGCCGGCAGAAGAAATGACCGGGCGGGATCTGGCGGATGCCATGATCTACGATCGTGCGCCAGTCCTGGATCATAGCGCGGTGCCAAAATGGGACGCGCTTCGGGCCGAGACTGATCGGCTGTTTCCTACCGTGGCGAAGAAGTACCGGCTTGAGAAGGTCACCGGCCAGCCATACAAGACGGCCGAGGAGATGTTCAAGGACATGGAGAACGGCGTCCTGAAAGTGACGACCGATAACTCCGATCATCCACTCTTTGGGCTCGAGGATAACTGGAAGTTCCGTGCCGTGCATGACGCGATCCACTTCGAGGTGGGCGCTGACTTCTCGCTGGCCGGCGAGCGCAAGGCGTTTGAAGCGCACGCCAAGAAGCTGAAAGTGCCGGGCGCGGTCGATGCGCTCGAGGTCGAGGTGTTCTTGCAGGCAGCCGCCGCGGTCGCGCATGGCGGGGAGTTCCAAGTACAAAAAGTGTTTGACATTGCGCTCGAGCGCGCCAAGCATGCGCCGGCCGAAGGTGCCTCGGAGCACCGGACGCTCATGGAGAGCCTGTCCGGCTTTACGTCGGCCGCGAGCGACATCATCAGCCGAGAGGCTGTGCTCACCAATCCAGACGCTCCGCTGTCCGTCGCGCTCAGGAACAACCTGGCCGCAGTCGGTGCGGGTGTGTTCGCCGAACATCACGGCACGACCAAGATCACGTTCCAACAGTTTCGCGAACAGCTACTCAGCCAGCTTCCGGACGGGATCGCCGATCGCATTTTGCCGAAGGACATGAAGGCCGTCTACGAGAAGGCGAAGGTGAAGTATCGGGAGATCCTTGAGAAAGCCGATAAGCACCTGCCATCGACCGACGAGTTGACGCGCCTATACCAGCGCGGAGAATTCCTCAAACACTGGTACGATGACGCGCGCAAGGAGATCGAGCGCCTGTTCGGTCCAGACGCGCCGATCTTTATGCGCTTCCTGGCGGCAACGTCGCCACGGACTTCGGTCGCAGGGGGCAAGAACAGCAACATCGAAAGGGCGATGAACGCTTACCTGGACTGGAAGCTCGGCAACCCTTTTACTGACCAGTTTAACAAATCTAACCTTGAGCGCGCTGCGGCTGGCCTGCCGTTCGGCGATGATAGCCCGAAGGTGTCGAGCTTCTTTGCGAATCTGTGGGGCGACCTGAACGCTGTCACAAACGACGGCTGGATGGCCAAGATCTTCGGCTTCGACCCAAATGCTGGGCTGACGCCATCGCAATACCAATATATGACGGCGGTCGTCCGTCGAGAGGCTGATAAGCTTGGTATCGCCCCGCGCGAGTACCAGGCCGCGCTGTGGGTAGGTGCCAAGCTTGAGGCTGGCCTGAGGGCTGGCGAGGCGGTCGAGACAATGGGCGCGTCGTTGAAGCGCCTGATCGAGAAATCTGAGGCGGAAGGCACGCTGGATCTCCCATTCAAGGAAGGCCTGGGCGAAGCCGGCAAGGCCAGCTATATGACGACCATGCTCGTGGCCCGTATCGTGGCCGGCGCAGTCGTGGGGCCGTTGCTTGGCGACGAAGAAGACCGCCTGCGGAATGCGTTTATCGGTGCAGGGCTCGGCGCTGCCATGACGCCAGAGCTACTCAAGAAGGTCACCGACCTGGTCGTGGAACAGAAGTCCGCGCTGACGAAGCCGGCTCGCACGGAAGGCCAGAAGGCGGCAATCGCGGCAGCACAAGAAGCCTCGAAAGAGAGATCCTGGACGCCGTCGCAGTTCCGCGCGCTCTACAATAAAGAATTGGAAGACTACCATGTGGCCGGACATCACACGCGCCATGACAACGAGGTGAAGGCGGGGGGCTATTTAATGGTCGAGTTAGGCCATATCTCGCCCGGGTCCATTCGCCGGATGATGCCTGGCACGACGATGAACGATGCCGAGATCTATGCCATGTCCCGCGTGATCGCCAAGTCTGGCGAGCGCGTGATGACGCTGGCACGGCAGATCGATCCGAAGAATCCAGACAAGGAAGCACTCGACGAGTTCCTGAAACAGCTATACTACCACGGGCTCGAGCTCGACCCGAAGCGCCGAGCGGTTCGCTCGGAAACGGGGCGCTCGATGCGGATCTTCGACAGCGAAGATCCCGACGTGGCCGGCCTGAACAGGTTCCTCGATCAGTTCTCCGGACTGATGGGAAAGCTGAAGTTCGGTCAGTCGCCCGAGCGGATCGCGCAGTTGGCCTCCAGTCTGAAGAGCCAGGACGAGCTTGCGGTCTTCGCAAAGGGCATGGTGCAGCCAGGCCTGTGGGACATGTTCACCGAGATGTGGATCAACGGCCTGCTCTCAGGACCGAAGACGCATATCGTGAATATCGCGAGCAATCTGACCGTCATTCCTATCGGTATTGCCGAGCGTGCGCTGTCACGAGTCTTCGGGAGCAGCACTGCGCCAGGCGAAGCCGCCGCCATGGTTCGCGGCACCATCGAAGGATTTGTCGACGCCCTCGCGGCAGCGAAGAAGGCCTGGCTTGATGACGCCCCTCAGTTCGGCGCAGCGAAGATGGAGGAGCGGCGGAGGGCGATCTCGTCTGAGACGCTGAATCTGACCGGCGTGCCTGGACGAGCAGTCGATTGGATAGGTACGGCCATCCGCGTCCCCGGTCGCGCGCTGCTGGCCTCTGATGAGTTCTTTAAGGCGATAGCCTATCGCGCCGAACTTCGCGCCCAGGCGCTGCGCGATGCCTACGAGGAAGTGAGCGTCCTTGGACTGACGGGCAAGGAGGCGGCAAGCAAGATCAATGAGATGGTCGAGCACGGCCTGGCCAATCCGAGCGAAGACATTAAGAGGGCCGCAGAGGAATACGCGACCTACGCGACCTTCACCCGAGACCTTGGAGAGACAGGCCAAAAGATCCAGGCCGTGGCTTCCACGCCACTCGGCCGGCTGGCCATGCCGTTTGTCAGGACGCCTATCAATATCTTTAAGTTTGCCGGCGAGCGCACGCCGATGGCCCTGGTGACAAAAGGATTTTGGGAGGAGATCCAGGCTGGAGGGGCTCGCGGTGAGTTGGCGCTAGCCAAGCTGTCATTCGGCAGCATGGTCATGCTGACGGCCGGAGCCTACGCGGCCGAAGGGAAGATCACGGGCGGTGGGCCGAAAGATCCGGTCCTGCGCGAGCAGTGGCTGCTGACGCACCAGCCCTATTCGATCAAGGTCGGCGACAAGTGGTACCAGTACAATCGCCTGGAGCCGGCCGGTTCTTTGGTCGGCATGGCGGCAGACGCGGCCGACATCATCGGGCAGCATGACGATGGTGAGGGCGACGACGAGATCGCCGTGGCTCTGGCTGTGGCGGCTGCGAAGAATGCCACCAGCAAGACGTACGTCAAGGGGCTCGCTGAAATCCTGATGGCCGTATCAGATCCTGAGCGCTACGCCGAGCAGGCGATCAAGCATCAAGTGTCAACGGCGCTGCCATTCTCGAGCGCGGTCAAGGCCGTGGCGCAGTTCAGCGATCCCGTCCTGCGCGATGCGCGGACGATCGTCGACTCATTCTTGTCGAAGACGCCAGGATTCTCCGAGACGGTCAAGCCGAAATACAACCTCTTCGGCGAGCCGATCCTGAGACCCGGTGGCGCGTCATGGGGCAGTATGAGCCCGGTCGCAACGTCGAGCGTCACGCACGATGCCGTGGCCGACGAGGTCGTGAAGAACCAGGTCGCGATCACGCCGATCAATCGCTCGCTGCACGGCGCGAAGATGACGGAAGAGCAGTACGAGTTCGTCCAGGTGCAGGCAGGCCGCGGCATTCGCATTAACGGCCGCACGCTCCATGATGGGCTCGAGCACCTCATGGCCTCTGGCATCTATCGGTCAGGCACGGAAGGTCCAGATGGACGTCGCGCGCTGCTGATTAAAGAGATGGTGGACATGTATCGTCAGCGCGCCGAGCTACTCGCGCTGAAAGAGTATCCGGATCTGAAGTATGACATCAAAGAGCTTCGGCGCTTGAAGACTCAGATGATGAAGTCGGTCCCGTTCTGGCGCAACCCAGATATGCCTGACGATCGACAGATTGATCGGGCGTCTCAGTCGGTCAACATCGACGTTCAGTGAGGGCGCTGTACTGCACGGTACAGCCCCTTGCTCCATGAAGGATTTCAAGGCATGTCAATATCTACGACGTCAAACCGAAAGTCTTACAACGGAAACGGCTCGACGCTGATCTTTGCGTACGACTTCCTGATCACCGACGAGACACATCTCAATGTGTACAAGGTCACGATTTCGACCGGCGCAAAGACGCTCCTGACGATCGCCACGGACTATACCGTGTCCGGCGTGGGCGATGGGTCCGGCGGAAACGTGACACTCACGGGCTCTGGATCGGGTGCTGCGCCGACGACGCTCGAGCAATTGTTGATCGTGCGCGAGGTTCCGCTGACGCAGTTGGTCGACTATGTCGCCAACGATAAATTCCCAGCGAACACGCACGAGGGCGCGCTTGACAAGTTGACGATGGCCCTGCAGCAGCATGATGAGCTGATTGACCGATCGGTTAAGCTGCCGATCACATCAAGTCAGACCAATGTTGACTTCCCCGAAGGCACAAGCGCCAGCAATCGCTCCCAAAAGCATATTAGATGGGATTCAGCAGGTACAGCGCTCGAGCTTATCACGGTGCAGGACGTGCAGACAGCTATCCAGACGAAGGGCGATCTCGTCCAGGGCGGAGATAGCGGTACAGCCGAGAAGCTGGCGGCTACTGCGCTCGGCGCGATACTGTACATTGCGTCAACCGTCAAGGCCGCGTGGCTTTCAGGAAACACGACTTCGACGAAGAAGTTCCTGACGCAAACAGGAGATGGTTCCGCCTCTGCCGCTCCGGCCTGGAATACGCTGGCCTCTTCAGACATTCCAGATTTAGGCGTTACAACAGCCAAGATTGATGCTTCCGCTGTTACGACAGCTAAAATCGCCGACACGAATGTTACGACAGCCAAGCTTGCCGATTCTAGCGTTACAACAGCTAAAATCGCCGATACGAATGTTACGACAGCCAAGCTTGCTGATTCTAGCGTTACGACAGCTAAAATCGCCGATGCGAATGTTACGACTGCCAAGCTCGCTGATTCTAGCGTTACGACAGCTAAGGGTGGCACCGGCCAGAACTTATCCTCGACAGCACAAGGCAGCACACTCTACTTCTCGGGTACCGGGACGGTGGCTGCGCTCGCCCCCGGCACATCGGGGCAGTTCCTCAAGACACAGGGTGCGGGGGCTAACCCTGTGTGGGCTGATGGTTCCGTGTCAACTGGGAGTATGATCCTGCGTACGACATCCGACGCCGAGGCCACGACCACGAGTAGCACCCAAACGACGCTCAAGACGCTTTCCAGTCTGAGCATCCCCATGACTTCCTCGGCGGTCTTGATCTTTTCCATTCGGAAAGCGGTCGGGGCGGCTGAATCCATGTCCGGGCGGCTGACCATCAATGGTTCTGTGGTTGGTACCAACCGTGGTTGGGCTGCCGGAAACAATGCCACAGGTGTCGGGCAAGTCGTCTTTATCATCGGCCCGCGAACAGCCAGCTATCTCCGCGGGCTGACGACTATCGTAGCGTCCTATGACGGGAGCAGTACTGAGTCCGTGTACTCTGCTGGTACGGATGCGGCTGATTTGCCCAATGCCACGATCACGAGCATTGGCATTCAAGCTGCCAACTCCGGCGGAACCGTGACAGTCGGCGTTGCGAACGTGAAACTATATGAGCTGCTTGGGGTTTAATGCACGCTGGGCAGCGCGCGCAATGGGGCCGATCAAACATAAACTCTACGACCTCCTGGGAGCCTAACACATGCAACGCTACGCCAAACGTCCGAGCGATGGGGCCTATTACAACTGGCAGTATGGCTACACTCCGGCAGACCCGGCCACGGTCTCGGCTTCGACGCACCAGGCCGAGATTGCCGCAGCCTGGGGCGTGCCGCTCGAAGAGGTTGAGATCGAGGATAGAGCGGATGGGGACGCGCCGCCGACCGCCTCGATCCCTGCGCCGCCGCTGACCGGCCATCCTGACGGACCCGCCTTCATCCGCGCGGTCCAGGCCGAGGCCTTCGCCAACGACTTGGATCGGATCGACGCGGTGTGGAAGCTCTGCCCACTCTGGTGGCCAGCGGCTAAGGAGGAGAACTGGTCGATGGTTCAGGGAGTGACGATGCGCGCCCTCTCACGCCGAGACATCACGCAAGCGGAGTACGACGCGATCAAGGCGTCGGCTTCGGCGCACCACATTCCAGTCACGCTCTAATATAGTAAAGATGGAACTGAAATGACGCTCCGCGAAGCACGCTGCCAGTTCACGGAATGCCTCGCCAAGCTCATCCTCTATGCTCGCAGTCTCGGGTATGAGGTTGCGTTTGACGAGGTGACTGAGCGCCTGACAGAGAAAGACAAGACCAGCGACCACATGCCAGGGTCGCTCCACCACCTCGGGCTCGCGGCCGATCTCCTGCTGTACCTGGCCGGCAAGTACCTGACGCAGACCATAGACTATCAGTTCCTCGGCGAGTGGTGGGAGAATCTCGGCAAGCAGCTAGGCCTGCCGCTGGCCTGGGGCGGACGGTTCAAAGACGGCAATCACTTCAGTTTGGCCTGGGAAGGGAAAAAGTAAATGTTCGGAGTTGACGCAATCTCGAAAGTCATTGAGACGGGGCTCAATAAGTTTATCCCCGACGCGAACATTGCGGCCCAGGCCGCTGCCGAGGCTGCGAAGACTGTGATTCGCGAGATCGAGCTTGAGGTCCAGGACCGCGACAGCGCACGCAAGCGCGAGATGGAGGTTAAGGACTACACGCCGTCCGTGCTCGTGTTCGTCATCACGGCGCTGCTCGCGGTCGATTTGTGGTATTTCAATACGCATCCACCGCACGCCGACATTCAGACGCTCGTGCAGGACGTGACCACGGCGCTGCGCGACGGATGGATTATGGCGATTGCTTACTATTTTGGCTCGAGCTACAGGCGCTCTCCGGGAGGTCGGTAATGCAAGGCATGACTCAAGGCGAAGCCCAGCTCATTATATCCCAAAACGAAGAGACGCACAAGATGATCCGGTGTCTGGATGTCAAGGTCATGGAGATGAAGGAGCGCGTCGATGACCATGCGCGCTTCATCGACACCAGCCGGAAGGTGCTCAGGGCGACGGCAAAGTACGCAGTCCATGCAGCCTGGATTTCGGTCGTGGCGTTCCTCGGCTGGATCGGGATCAAGGTTAAATTGCCTTGACGTCCTCTTTGCACAGAACCGGCCCAATAAAAAGGCCCCTACCTGGAGATGTCACTCTCAGAGTAGGGGCCTTTCTCTTATCAGCTTATCAGCTTATCAGCAACAGCAATAGACTCGCTTCTCGCCACAGATAAAACACGGCTGCATCCAGACGTTGTTCCGATCGCAGATCGGGCAGCACGATTGGAATGGGCCGCTTATGACCTCACTGCCGCAGCGGCTGCAGTGTGGCTCGACCAAAACGCTCTCCTCCTCGCTTCCAGGGGGAAGGTATTCACCGTCCCCTCCCGCTCCGGCTTCTGCTATCTGCATGTCTTCGCCGCCTCCTCGACTCGGCCCTGCCATTCGTAGACGCCACGCCAATCGAAATCACCATGCGCCGATGATATCTCGCCAATGACCTTAAGATCCTTGCGGCATTCCACGCCAGCGGTCTGTGCGGCGAGATCCTCGGCGGTGAATAGTCGCTTCGCTTCTCCGCGAGAATGTCTGCGGCCAGCACCATGAGGAGCAGAGCAGAAAGACTATGCATTCCTGAGCCAGCGCACGATGTAGCCTCGCGCGCCCATCGAGCCTGGAACGATGCCCACGTCTCCGACCCCGGCGCGACTAGCGCCCGTACGAGTGATGAATACGTTCGACCCAAAGTGATCTCCTTGCAGGTCACGCGGGTTTCACGGACTGGTATAGCTTTACGATAGCACGACTGATCGCTTCGATCGCCTGCTCCTGTCCAACCCCCTCTGATGTCTCGCTCTCACGTTGGAAGGGGGTGAAATGCAAGTGTAACAACTCATGTACAATGTTAAGATCGTAGTCCCGCTCTTCCCCGAAGAGGAAGTTCATGCTAACAGTATCAGTGTCCATTGGGTGGAGGAACCGCATGATCGCATCCTTGCGGTGGACGAACGCCTCGGTCTGTGCAATGGCCTGGCGGTCACCACGCATCTCGTGTGTGCGACATAGGCGGACATCTATGTTCCAGTCCTGAAGTCGCAGGACTTCCTGCCAGTACCTAACCCGCTCGGCAAGGGCCTGAAGGGCCTGCTCTGAAGCTGTGGTCACGACAGGGTCAGCAGACATTACCGCCTCCCACTGAAGCCCTCCGTTGGTCGAGCTTCGCCTTGTTCTTCTTTATAATGAATTCCAGGCTCACGCCCAGCTCGCGGCAGATCGCTACCAGGTACCACAGGACATCGCCAAGCTCGGCGTGGAGATTGTCTCGGCGCATCGGCGTCAGTTCCCCGCCATCGTCACGCAGCGCCTTCTTCACTTCGTTCGCGAATTCGCCTACCTCGCCGGACATTGCAATGGTCAGGTACTGCAGGCCCTCGAGCGGTGCCGTGCGCGGGTAGCGCGACCCCTCGCTCACATATTGCTCGTATGCGTGTAGATCCAGGAGATCCCCCCCTCCTCACATAAGGATGACGCCGATCGTCAAGATCGCCGCGCCAAGAAAATAAACGGCCTTCCCCGGCTGCATGGCGATACCGAAGCAGATCGCCAGCAGCGCATACCACGTAAAATTCGCAATGAGCAGCTTCGGTGCAAGCCAGGCCATGAACGCCTGCATCACTGATCCTTATCCTCCATCATGCGCTGCTGCACATACTCAGCACCGTTAATGTTAAAATAAATGGCCGCAGCATGATCCTCGTCGCGCTCGCCCATGAACCACTGAATGAAATGCCGCAGCGCTGACGCCCTAAAGCGCAGGTGCTCGACGGGACTGCAGGCCAGCGTCCAGTTCGCCACGCCGGGCGCAACGTCTGGATACTTGGCGGCACCCATCGTGAGATGCTCGGCCCATCTCTTAATCATTGGCCCGACGAAGATGCGCTGCCATTCGATCTTGCCGGCTTGCGTATCGCGCACCATGCCGGAAGAAAACTCCTGGCGCTGGCCGCTATCCTTGATCATAAAAGCCGCAGTACCTGTAGCTGTTTTCTCCCCCACTTCCTTGCCTCCCCTGGTGTGTCGAAGTACACGTCGATGTGCTTACCCTTCACGCCGTTGCCAGTGTCGTGTGCAACGCAGTAGCCGTATCCAGGCACCAGAAACCAGGTGCCAACTGGATATACCGTCCTGTCGACGGCGCAGATCCCGACGTGCGCCTTGATCATGGTGGCCGTCAGCCCATCAACAACCCCGCGCTTCGTCACGCATGGCGGTCCAGGGCAATAGCCCGTCACGGTCACCGTCTCGATGATCTGGCGGCTCTCCTGCGATTTCGGCGCTGGCCGCTGATGCGTCAGGTCGTGGGCGACAACGCCGGCACCGAGCACGATCCCGGCCATAAGAGAGATGATAATCGCCGAGCCGTGATCACTCAGCACATCGAGAGCGTTAGCGATGGTTTCGAAAAACGCCTTCTTCATGCCTCCCCCCTGACGGTTGCCCTCGGCCGCGAGTCTTTCGGTTCCTCGTGCGGCACGGTGAAATCCTGGTACAGCACGATGTCGTCGCATCGGCCCTTGCCAACCGTATCGATCAGTGAGACGTCCGCATATCCATCGTAGTTGTAGTCGATGATGTAGAACAGCGGAAACGGCGCGATCGTGTATTCATCCTGGCTGCCGTCGGCCTGCACCATCACGGACACGACTGCATAGTCGATGAGCCTGTCGCCGTTCCTGTCGTACTCCTCGAAGACCAGTCCGGCCCCGGCGTCAGATCTTATAGTCGGAGCAGGAAGGGACGCTGGCGCTGGCAGCTTGCCGCACGCCACGCCGCCCCTCCCGCCAGGCCCGGTAACGGTCACGCAGCCGGCCAAGCAGATTATTATTGCAAGCCATAATGCCCTCACGGGTGCCTCACTTGCGAAGCGGCGTGCTGTACTGTGCATCACCGTAAAAAAATACCTTCCTGCTGCCCCGCACGAGGATTGGAATCTGCTGCAAGCAGAACAGCCCATCATCAAACACGTCGACCACGCTGAACCCTTGCTGCCAGTCTGGATCGGCGCAGTATTCGATCTTATTCACGTCGCACAGGTGGCCGTTTTCGTAGGATGCATACGGCCCGGTGATATTCGTGTGGAAGAACGAGCCCAGGCGATGCGTGTGTCCGGTCAGCGTCGAGCAGCCGTATTTTTGGAAGTGGCCCATCGCGGTCTGCGCGCTCCACTTCCGAACGATCGATCCATGCGTTACCAGCAGCTTGCCGAGCCAGATCTTCCCGCCGCACGGCGTCCACCGAAATCCATGGTCGGCCAGCCTGAAGACCTTCTCGAATTCCGTGATGCCCGTCTCGACCAGCGCCGGGGCCGAACGCCACAGATAACGACGCATACGGTCTTCATGGTTGCCGCAGATCCAGTGCCGGTGCTTTTTGACTGCCCTGCCGAAGCGCTTCATCAGTTGGCCAGACTGGTCGATCTCGGCCTTGAGCCCCTCCTTGGTCAGCGGATTCTTATCGAAGTCCGAGATCATGTAGCAGTCTGTGATGTCCCCGTTCAGCACCCCGCCCTCGGGCTTCAGGTCTTCAGCGAAGCAGAGCACCATGTCGAGCGCCTGCCGATCCTGAAACGGGATCTGAACATCGTTCAAAACAATATACCTCTCCATCGAGCCTCCATTGATAGCCCACATTGAATTACTCGCACGTACCGGCCAAGGTTCACGGCCTTAACGCTGCTACCGCGCGCTACCGGAACAGCAGAAATCTGCCGATAAAACGAAGGCCCAGGGGGACAACGATCCGGCCTGGGCCATCACAATCTGTCTATGTATTCGCGCGGTTACATCGATGTGCCTGAAGTTTCGGCAACTACTCCGGATTAGTTCCAGGTGCGTCGGAACCGTTGATTTATTTTGGCTTTTCTGGGGCTACCGGATGATCTGCTACCGTTCTGCTACCGGCCGGCTTCATGCGCCGAACCGCTACCACACGGATGCGGTAGAGATTCATGGAGCACCTTGAAGTGTTGCAGGCGCGCCTTCCTCGCGCAGTCAGCGCCAAACGAAAACCATCCCTGAGAAAGACTCTCAGGCACGCCACTGTCAGTATATGTAAACGTTTTAGTATTCAACTCAAGCCAAACCTCTCTATTCGGCTTGAGAATCTCTCTACACTTTTGGCATCTATTCATAATCATCGTGCCACCTCCAGCTTGCCGGCTCCAGCGTCGAGCCTATCCACCGCCCCGTTCCCGGGCTGGGGGATCCACTTGCCGTACGTGTCGATCGTGATGTTAATAGACGAGTGTCCAAGCTGCTGCTGTACATACTGCGGCGGCACACCGTCGGTTAAGAGCAGTGTTGCGTAGGTATGGCGCAGGCAGTGCGGGGAGAAGGTGCTCGCCAGCCCTGCACGCTTGAGCACGCAACCGAATGCATGTCCTACAGTTGAAACGTGCAGGTACTTGCCTGCGTCTCCACGCGCGGTGAATACCTGCCTCGCCGGCACGCCCAGGCGCAGGGCGTCCTGCTTGACCTTCGCGAGATGCCGCCGCACCACTTCGATGCAGTGCGCGCTCAGATCCACCGTCCGGCCGGAGCCCGACTTCGGCAGATCTTTGACGTTCGCGTAGACCGTGCCTGCCACGCGCAGCCTGCCATGCTCGAGATCAAAATCGTCTACGTGCAGGCCGATGGCCTCGCCGACCCTGCAGCCGGTCGATGCCATGACCGTGAAGAGCGGATACCAGTCAGGACGTTCATTTTTGCAGACGTTCAGAAATCGTGAACGCTCCTCCGGAGTAAACGACTTGATCTCCTCCTGCACCTGGCGCGTCGACCTGTCAAGGCGCAACTCGCGGCCGAGCGATGAGAAGGGGTTTACGGAGATGACGCCGTCCCGTACCGCGCGCGCGAATACGAGTCGCGCGACACGGTAGTAGTAGAGCACGCTGCTGTCCTTCAGCTTGCTGCCATCCGCGCGGCGGAGCGAGCCGAGAAACGATACGGCTCGGGCCGAGGTGACGTCGCGCAGCCGGAGCCGGCCGAGCGCAGGCTTGAGGCGCTTGTTGAGCGTGTCGGTGTAGTAGTGCCGAGTTTTAGCCTTCTTAATCCACTGCAACCAACTTCCCACGTAGTGGTCACAGTATTCGGCCACAGTGATGTTCGGATCGAGCGCACAGACCACGCGCTGCCCACCTTCTGACAGCACATGGCCTAGCTCTTTCTTGGCCTGCTCTAGCGTGTCGCGCGTGATCCAGCGACGACGTCCTGCTCCATCCCGGTAGTCGACGATCCACTTCCCCGGCCGGCCGCGCTCTTCGCCCCTTACGATCTTGGCCATGACAGCCTCCTAGTTTTTGACAGTACCGCACTGTCATGTACCGTAGTCTACCAAAAGATAGGTGAGGCGTCAAGAATTATTTTTACCTGCGTTTACATAGGCTTGCAGGTCTTCGGGCCGAACCCGCACGTACTTCGGCCCGACCTTCACGGACTTTATTTCTCCGCGCCTGGCCAGCTCGTACGCGTAGTTCACCGGCACGTTCAAGATCTTCGCCGTCTGCGGGATCGTCAGCAGTGTCTCCACGTCAGCTCTCCTCGTACCGACGACGATCCCGATCAGAACAGGAACATCCCCATGCCGAACACGCGTACTCGTTATCGACTTCATAGATCCTGGTCACAGGGCCGCGCAGCGCCTGGCTGATCGAATCGTCGATCTGCCGCACGCCGCGCACCATGCTCTCCACTGGGAGCCCGACCACAATCATATCGGACACGCGCCTTGCCCACTCTTGATGCGACCTGTTCATGACCTCTCAACCTCCTCGAGAAAGTCCTCCACCGTTTTCACGCGACGGACATGGCTGCTGCCAATCATCGTCGGATCGGCGTTATATGGATAGTCCCTTAGATACGACTTGCACTTGCCATCGGTGAACCAATGCACGCACCAGGCATTCGTCGCCTTGTCATCGATACAGAAATGCGCGCCCACGGCCTTGGCCAGCTCGCCCTTGGCCTTCGTTAAAATGACAGTCGGATTGTCGATTCCGCGATCGCGCAGCCAGGCCTCGGTCTGCTCTTTCGCCCTCACGCCGTGGCGCGCGGTCACGAAGTACGCGACGTTGCCTTCCTGCTGCTTTATGCGCTCGATCTCATTGAACACGTCCTGGCTCGTTGCTGCCGGCATCGTCCGCCAGAACTCCGCGCTGTTATTGATATGCTTCCAGACCTCGCCGTACTGCACAGGCGTCATACAGTCAAAAACGTCCCACGCCCGATGCTGATGGGAAGTGTAGATCGACGTCCCGTGCAGTGTGTGACCGAGCGTGGTGAAGCTCAGAATAAACTCTGCCAGGACGCCGTCCACGTCGAACATGATCGTCTTCATCGCACCTCCTCCCTCCCATACGCCCGGCACGTCCTCGTGACAGCTATTCATGCGGCGATTAATTATCATTCGTCGCGCGGCAACCGTCGGCACTCTTGTCATTTGTCATGCCAGATGACGCCCTGTCTGAGCAATGAGGTGGCCTCGCGCACGCACTCGACTTTCAGCGTGCCTCGGTCGCCTTCCGAATCCAGACCCTGGCCTGGTTGCCCGTGAAGTTCGTCTCGCGCGTCTCGCCACTGTCCTCCAGGATGCCCTCCACGATCAGTTCCTTCCGCCGCGTCCGCACCGTGCTGTGCGTGACCGGCCCGTAGAGTTGCTCGTAGCGCCGGCACAGTTCCTCGTCGGTCATCCCGCCGCCTATATTAAACAGGCGCTCGACACGGTCACGGACGGTCGACCGTACCGACGCCACCCTCCTTGCCGCCCGGTGGGACGCGACTGGATCTGTCCTGCGAGCACGAGCCAAGGTCGTTCTGCCCATTGCCACCACCTCCATTGCCTCCTGAGATGAAGTATTCCTCAAGGCGGCGCTCGACGCCAATGTAGCTTGGAAATACGAACGCCTGTTCCCGCTGATGCTCGGGCTCATCCTCGTCGCCGAACTCGCTGGCCGTGTTCAGTCGCACGATGTAGCCGTTCTCACACTGAGTCACTGTCGCCTGCTTTTCGTGTGTCTGCATCGCTCGCTCCAGTTAGCTTGCACTGGCCTAAAACCAACCACACCTCTTTTGTGCTCTTGCTGGTACGTTTACTGCCTACCAGGTCGACCTTCATGCCTTTTCCGCAGTGTTCGCACGGCCTGTCGAACGTCCCCTTGCTGCCTGCCCCGCGAATCACCGCGAATCCCGCGTTCCGCAGAGCCGTGCGGATCTCGTGTTCTAGCGCGCGACCGCGGTGATAATGAGCCATCACTCCTCCCCGCTCAGGATGCGCCTGAGTTGGTTGGTGGTGGCATCGCCCATCTTGTCGCTGTCGATCAGTTGATGGAGGCGATTCTTAATCCTCTTCAGCTCCGTGGTCGCGCACTCCGTCGCTGTATCCAAGCGCAAGATTTCGTCCCACGCCCTCGACAAATCCGCCAGCTTCTCCGCCGGCACAAGCCTGAGCAGCCTTCGCAGTTCCGTTTCTGCCGGCAGCACGTCCCGCCTGCCTTCTTTCGTCAACGCGACCACCTTCATTCCTCTCCTCGTAGCGACCGTTAAGCCCGTTCCAGTGCAGGGTTACAACGCCGACCCGCCCAACTTCCCTGAAGCGGACCTTCTGAACGTGGATATCGCTGCCCCTTGCATCGTCTTCCAGATCCCGCCATACGCAGATGCAGTTGTCTGCTTTGTTTCGCCAGTGCGCCGATCCGCTCACGTCGTACGGCGTCGGGACGGGATAGCTGCCGTCCAGGTTGCGACGGAGTTTCATGGGATGCGCCACGACCCACATATGCACGCCGTACGTGCGGCCGAACTTACGGATCTTCGTCAGCGACTGGCTGATATACTCAGTCTCCGACAGCGCGGCCGGCCGCGAGTGATCGATCTCGTTCCAGGGGTCGACGACGAACCCGTTGATGCCATAGCGCACGACCATGCCGCGCGCCTTTTCGATTATCGCATCGACCGTCAGCGCCTCCTCGCCATGCACGGTCATATAGAAGTGCCGGTGTAGCCATTCGAGCGCCTGCACCACCTCCACCGACGTCAGTCGCTGCGGAGGTCCGGAACGGAACGGCTTGCCCGTGTATTTTTCAACAAGGCTCGCGATATGCCGCTCGGTAGGCATGTTTTCCGGCGAGAAGATGCCGAATCGCCAGCCGTGCTCAACCGCCAGGTTCACGATCAGCGCATCCAGCCAAGTGCTCTTGCCGTGCGCTGGCACGCCGGTCACAACCGTGATCTCTCCAGGTTTAACGGTGTAATGATGATCTATCGTTTTCCACCCAGTGGCCACACCGCCAGGCAGGCCCCTCAGGTACAGCGAGATCACGTCTTCTGCGAGATCCCCCACCTCAAAGACGCCGGCAATGGGCCACGGCGTTGCACGCTCAATCGCGTCAGCGACGGCCGATGGGCCTAGTCGCAGGAGTACGTCGTTAGCGTCCTTACATTGATCCTGCCAATTAACTCTAAGGCAGCGCTCCGGCCCCAGTCGTCTGGACAGCTCGCAAGCAAGCTTTCGGCCAGGCTCATCAGCATCAACTGCGAGCACAATTCGCCGGAAGCCATCCAGGACGCCCTTGCAATTGTCCAGAAAGTCAAACTTCGCCGCGTACTCCTTGGCGCTAGGCGACGGAGCGCCGTCAGGTACAGAGCACACGCTCGAAATACCTGCAACCTGGACCGAAAGCGCATCGATCTCGCCCTCCACGATAACGGCCGTATCGCCCCCGAGATTATCCAGCCCATAGAGGATCTTCTCCGCTCCGGAGGCTTGCCGAAAACATTTCGATGCCAGGCCACGGTACTTGATGTTGACGACTTCTCCGCCCTTCATGAACGGAAACTGAATACACTCGATGCGATCTTCCTCTTGCGGCATGTAGGCGATGCCGAGCGAGATCTTGTTCCGCTCGACGATCTCCCGTGGAATCCCGCGCGCAGCAAACCACTCGACGAGTCGTTCGTCTGCCTTTTCTGGGACTTCATACGCAGGTCGGGTATAGATCGGCCTTTTTACCGCATCGGACTGTGTACGGATGCCCTGGAAAACACTCCCGCTCCACCCGCAATGGTGGCAATTCCATAGTCCCTTTTCGGTGTTCGCAGACAGGCACTTGACGTTTTTCTTTTTTCGGCTCGACGAGCACTCGGGACAGGTCGCCAGCACCTCGACGCCAGATCCGCCGCGGAGATCGATCCCGAAGTCGGTGAACGTCCTGTTCATTGCTATAGCGCGACCCTCTTGGGCGTTGGTCCCGCGTGGTGTCCATCGTCCCATCGTCGTTGGTTTAGATAGGTCGAAGCGTGCGGGATAAACTGCCCGTTGTCCCGTATCCATTGATCGCTCTTAACGCGCCGCCGCACGTCGGCCACGATCTTGGCGAACAGCGGCATGTCTGGATCGATCTGCGCCCACGCGCGCATGGCATTCTGCTTGCCATCTTTGCGCGGGTAGATCTCCCAAAACGCCAGCCACTGCTTATCGTCGCTCCAATCCTTACTTTTTTCCTTTCGTTTGTCCGGTTCGGAGGGTACTGCGTGCTGTCCGGGCGCGCACGACTCTACGAGGCCGGCCTCGATTAGTCTAGAAATGTCCGCGCTCTCGACGCCGAGCAGGCGCTGGAGCTGCACCGGGTTATGCTCGATGCAGTTGTCGTATCGACTCGACAACAAGAGCACGCCGATCCAGATCCACCGATCATGCACGTCCAGCGACATGACCTTCATGTCCTCGAGGAGATCGTTGTAAAGTTTGATCCAGGTCGGCCGGCGGTCACGATAGTGCTGGTAATGCTCCAGGTTCTTGACCCTGAAATGCGTCAGCATCTCGCCGCATCCTCCCGCGCGGCCCTGTCCCATGCCGCCAGCGCGCAGTCGTAGCACTGGCGCTCGCTCATAACCACGAGCGTTTCCTTGACCAGCGTCATTCGACCGCACTTCGGGCAGCACGTCTCGGGCTCTTTCTTCTTCGCCGGCATCGCTACCTCACCACTATCCAAACGGGCTGACCGTCCTGGATCTCCATCTGGACGTCAGGCCAGCAGCGCTGCTTGTACGCGCAGTACGCGCAATTGACCGGCAGCTTCTTGCGCCCCGTGAGCCATGCGTATCCATAGGCTTTGCCGTTGCGATCGTTGCGCCAGATCGGCTCGCCATATGCAAGGTGCTCGGCCTTCACGGTTTTGCCGCGCTGAAACTCCGTCTCCGGCACGGCCTCGAACGGCACCATTGGCAGTTCCTTGGCCTGCCGTAGCTCACGCCGGGCATGCCAGCCATCGACCTTGGCCTGATCGTACGGAAGAATGAACTCCGCGACCGAGCCCTGCCGGCTCCCGGTCGACACGGCCACAAAGCAGGTCCGGGTCACCGGAAAGCCAGCCTCACGCCATGCCGCGATCTCGTTCGACGCCTGAGTCTCATAACCCCACTGATCGCCAGGTCCGCCCTGCTCCTGCCAGCGGTCAAAGGTCTTTGAGTCGCACGACTTAACCTCGAGGTTCAGCGGCGACTCGTCAGGCACCATGAGCAGCCCGTCGGGGTGGACGGGAATTTTGCGGCCGTCCATGCCGGTCACACTCAGATCCACGTTATTCGCCCCGATGCTCACACCGGCTAGTTTTGCGACACCGAGCACGCACAATTCAACCAGGTCTCCGAGCAAAAACTTGAGAACGGTACGCGCCTGCAAGGGCTCGCCTTCGACGCCGTCGAATGTTAGTCTCGACTTGCGCGCGCATGGACCCGAGTACAGGCTGTTTGATTCGTACCCCTTTCGGTCTTCTCGCTCGGCCATCAACTGCCTGATCGTGGCCCTCCGAAATGCGTTCAGCATCTCTGCAAGCACAACCTGGTTCAGATCTTTCTTCGGCCGCTCCAGGTACTCGCGAATCCGCCCGGCCACGAATCCGTCCGTCACGACGTTCATGTCGAGTCCTGGTTCGAATCGCATCAGACGGCTCGCACTGCTAATCCGCCGACCCTCTTCCCGCCGAACTGCACGGTCGGATCGACGTAGACGCCAATCTGCTTGCCGACCCAGTGATCCATTTCATAACCGTACTTTTCGGCGATCGCAGTGCCGCGTGTTTTATTTAACGGCAGCTTCTCCTCGATCTCATCGAAGTGGAGTACCCACTTCTGGTCAGGCTGCTCGTCGGTGCCGACGTCTTCCTTTGCGTAACCGGCGATCGTGAGTGTCAGTTCTTCGCCGTTTTCGAACGTCTCCTTCTTGAGATAGGACGACGTGGTGAACTTGGCCATAGAAAAGATACCTCCTGGTTAAGTGTTACGTGTAGTGGCGCGGCCGTGACTCATTCGATATTTACTCGCCAGATCAGGACACTTTTCTCGCGTGAAAAAGCAAAGGCCTGCGCGAGTAAGGGTCAAGTATAGTAGCGCTATACTGGGGCGACCTTGCCCGTGAGAATGTGAGCATCGCGCTGCTCCACGAGAAGCTCCAAAAGATGACATTCCCCGTTCTGGTCTCGCGCGTCTTGCTGCGCGGCCCTCCTGATCGCGACAGCCTTCGCACGGTTTCCGCCCAGAAGATGGTGTCGGTGCTCCCTAAGTACCTGCATCTCCTGCATGTCTAGCTTGGCTGCTGCGCTGCTCATGTCAACCTCCTTTGTAGCCAGCTTACGTGGTTTTCTTAACACGCTGTCCTGTGACCAGCCAACAGAACCGTGTACCCCTCTGCCCTCAGCCCGAGCACGATGTCGTTAATGTACCGATATTCCACCACCACGGCACCGCCGAACTCCTGGCGATCTGCCGACAGACGATCCTCGATCCAGATCTCTGCCGCGTCCGTGCGTGGCCTCAGGAGGAAGAACGAGCCGTTGTTTTCTGCTGTGAAATCGACTGTGCTGCTCATGGCGCTACCTCCGTTCTGTGGTTTGAATCCACGTAACTGCCACGGTGGATCCCCTTAGCTTGCCAGACGTTCTGCTAACCACGCAGGCTCAATCCTGGTCACATCCGCCATATCAATCCGAACGCGATACGACGAAAGAAAAAAGCCGGCCGCATGACGCCCCGCGCAATCGAGCCACTGCGCGATCACCTTGCCGCACTCGATGCGCCCGTCCCGCAGCGTGACGTACACCATGTCTCCCGCAACGGGGAGCTTCAGCGACGTGAAGTCGCGCAGCGCGCAGCGTCCGACGAGGGGGGTCCGACGGGACCACGGCGCAAGCATCGCTTCATACATACCCGCCGTGTCGCCTCCCCAGTAGTGCATGCAGTCTGGTTTTCCCTCCTGCATCCTTGAGGCGACGAATTCCGCCGTCTCGTGATCGAACCGCTCGTGCTCGATGTACCAGTCGCAAGATGCGATGCCGCCACCCCAGTGGTCGCTCTCTCTAACCACCGCGTCATGTTCGTACCAGTAGCGCGACCCGGAAGCGCTTTGGTAATCTGGCTCGCGCGCTGGTCGTGAGCAGCGCGTGAAGGTCGCCTTTGTCTCGTTAAAAAAATTACCGAAAGTTATTCTTCGCGCGTTCGTGTGCATGGCTTACCTCACCTCTGCCTTGGCGATGGCGTCTTGCGCGAGATTCTTTGCCTTTTGAAGGCATGCCGCGTTGCGAGCATCGTCACACGGATGCAACGGCAGCACATAAATTTCTCTCAATGCTTCGATCAGATCGGCGAT
>Ga0194120_10001948_pt1 | contig 36369 bp, 33 predicted proteins | sample TA2MahCa65mmetaG_FD_148642 | JGI IMG/M metagenome (GOLD analysis project Ga0194120, IMG submission 148642) | Freshwater microbial communities from Lake Tanganyika, Tanzania - TA2015019 Mahale Deep Cast 65m | ecosystem: Environmental > Aquatic > Freshwater > Lake | place: Tanzania: Lake...
GAGGCATTGCTGCCTTGGCTACTCGTCAAGCCAAAAACCACAAATTAAACTGTTACAACTTCGTCATGAAAATCAATGACGTGATTTAAAAGTCGCTTACTTTGCACATAAACGACAACCTACTATGGTCCAATAAAGCCTATACAAATACCTACAAAGACCGAAGATTTACCCGATTTGATGCTTGTTGCGCTCAAGTAGAACGTGATAGAGATGAGACTCAATACGGAGCAATCACATCACTGACCTACCATCCTGTAGTGAAATGGCTGGATGACTTCAGCCTAGAGTCGGGTTTCGATTTCCAACAACAAGACAATCAATATCAACAATTTAGAACCGACAACACAATTAGACGTATTGCCAGCGCCAGCAACATCAGAAATGATGAATCATGGAATTTTCTGAACTATGGCGGATATATTCAGGCCGTTATTAAACCTACCCGTTGGTTAAAACTGACGCCTGGCTACCGAGCTGACATTATTGATGGCGATCCATTAATTAATCTCAGACCAGGTAGCACAGGTAGCTATCCAATCAATAATTACGGCACCATTTCACAACCCAAAATAGGCGCTGTTATTACACCGATTGACGGATATAGCCTTTATGGTAACTGGGGCAGAACATTTCAGGTTGGCTTGGGGAGTGCAACTTTTAGAAACCCCAATGCTTTAGATATGGCTCCCTCGATCAATGATGGGTGGGAAGTTGGTGTTAAAGTTAAGCCAACTGACTGGAGCGAGGCAAGGATTGCGTACTGGAAACAAGATGCAAGCAATGAAATGAGTCGTAACTTAGCATCAAGCAATTCTACTTTATTGGGTGCCACAACACGTCAGGGTGTTGATGTTGAAGTTAAGGTGAATCCAATCGATCGTCTGGGGCTTTGGACCGCATACTCTCTTCAGGAAGCCAAAATTCATAAAGCAGGTATATATGATCTAAACAGTTATGAATATAGTGTAGGAAACTGGATTGTGAATACACCAGACTATATATTTTCAGGCGGCATTGACTACCAACTAACACCTGAGCTGCGCTCCTCATTGTGGACTTCAGGGCAAGGCAATTATTTTGTGGATCAAGCCAATAGAGAAGGAAAATTTGGAGAATACGCCCTTTTGAACTTAGATTTAGGCTATCAGGTCAACAAGCATGTTGATCTACAATTTCAGGCTAAAAACCTAACCAACACCCATCGTGAATATGTATGGTATTCCGAAACTTATGGGACAGGACTGCGTCATCCATATTTTTCACCCGGAGACGGCATAGCTTTCTATGGTGCCGTTAACGTTAAATACAATTTTTAATCCCCATGCCTGCGCTTAGAAAACTACGTCAGCGCTGGCTCTCAATTCATCTTTATCTAGGTTTAATTTTTGCATTTTTTCTAGGGATTGCCGGTATCACCGGCAGTCTGCTAGTTTTTTACATCGAGCTTGACGAATGGATTAATCCTAAACTTATCGCTAAAGATACCTCTTCACCTTACCTAAGTTATCAAAAAATTTTCGACGCCATCAAAGCCAGCGAACCCAACAGATCAGGTGCCTGGCGGCTCGAAATACCAGAACAAAAAAATCGCATGATATCAGCACGTTTTTATAAACCTACAGAAACACATGACCATAACTTTGCTCCCTTAATGCTTCATATAGATCCTTTTACGGCAGAGATAGTCAGCAAACGTTTATGGGGACAATATCTGATGACCTGGATATATGATCTACATTACACACTGTTGTTAGAAACACCTGGCAAATGGTTAATGGCATTGACAGGCTTAAGTTTACTCATTTCCTTGATAAGCGGACTGTATCTTTGGTGGCCAAGTCATCATAAATGGCTGACGGCAATCAGTTTAAAACGAAATAGTAGCAAGCAAAGACTGAATTACGACATTCATAAGCTATCTGGAATATATAGTTATTTAGTTTTGGTAACCGTTGCTGTGACAGGTATAGCTCTTGAGATACCTGATTACATTAACCCAGTAATCAATCACTTTTCACCCATTGAGAGAATAATCAAACCCTTATCAAATGGCAGCAAGGGTGACACACCAATTAGTTTGGATCAAGCTGTTGCCAAGGCACAGGAAGCCTTTCCAGAAACACCCGTTAGCTGGATAGAGACACCAGACGGTGATACCGGAAGTATTCGGGTAAATTTTCGTCAGAAAGGCGAGCCCAGCCAGCGTTTTCCTAAAACCAATGTTTGGATAGACCAATACAGCGGAAACCTATTGTCCATCCAAAATCCTTTCAAACAGACAGGTGGAACACAAATTATCCACTGGTTACACCCTCTACACAGTGGTGAAGCATTGGGGCTAATTGGTCGGATTCTAGTTTCTTTATCGGGACTAAGCTTAACAGCTTTGATTATTACAGGAATGATTCGCTGGTTTAATAAGCAGGCAATTAGAAAACAAAAAACACCTTAAACCCGTTATTAAACCTCCGCCAGATTACCTCTATCCTCCAGCCAGCTTTTACGATCCGCTGCCCGTTTCTTGGCTAACAGTTTATCCATTTGCTCAAAGGTATCATCCTCTTCATCTATCACTAACTGCACCAGACGCCGAGTATCCGGATTCATGGTGGTTTCACGTAATTGCGAAGGATTCATTTCCCCTAGACCTTTGAAGCGCTGGATATTAATTTTTCCAGATAACTTTTCCGCTTCAATGCGCGCCAACACACCCTGACGCTCAGATTCATCCAGAGCATAAAACACTCGCTTACCAACATCGATACGATATAAAGGCGGCATGGCGACAAATACATGCCCGGCTCTGACTAGGGCATGAAAGTGTTTAAAAAACAGTGCACAAATCAAGGTGGCGATGTGGTTACCATCAGAATCTGCATCCGCAAGAATACAAATTTTGCCGTAGCGTAAATTCTGCAAATCTTCATTATCTGGCTCTATACCCAAAGCCACGGCAATATCGTGCACCTCTTGGGATGCCATGACTTCCGCGGAATCGACTTCCCAGGTATTCAGAATTTTGCCCCGTAAAGGCATGATAGCCTGAAATTCACGGTCTCTGGCCTGCTTGGCTGAACCACCCGCAGAATCACCTTCAACTAAAAATAATTCGGTGCGATTAATGTCCTGAGCAGAACAATCAGCCAGTTTTCCTGGTAAAGCCGGGCCTGCCGTGATTTTCTTGCGAATAATTTTTTTACCCGCACGCAAGCGTTTTTGGGCGTTAGATAGAATAATTTCAGCAATCTTTTCGCCTTCCAAAGGATGCTGATTCAACCACAAACTGAAACTGTCTTTCGCAACACCAGAGACAAAGGCTACACATTCTCTGGAACTTAAACGTTCTTTGGTTTGTCCAGAAAACTGCGGATCCTCCAGTTTTACAGATAACACAAAATGGCAGCTTTCCCAGACATCTTCAGGGGCAATTTTGACCCCACGCGGCAACAAATTACGAAAATCTAAAAACTCCCGCATCGCTTCGGTGAGACCTGCTCGCAAGCCATTCACATGGGTTCCACCCTGCGCGGTCGGCACTAAGTTGACGTAACTTTCAGCAATGGTTTCGGACAAACTTTCTAAAGTCCAGACGATGCCCCATTCAACCGCCTCGCTTCGAGCTGCCATTTGCGCTAAAAACGGTTGTTGCGGCAAAAACTCTACATCACCAATTCTGTCTAACAGATACTCCTGCAAACCATTTTGATAACACCATTCAAAACGTTCATCGCTCAATTCAGAATTGAGGACGATGCGTAGCCCTGGGCATAAAACCGCTTTAGCTCTTAAATTATGTTTTAACCTTGAAACAGAAACCTTGGCTGAATCAAAATATTTGGCATCCGGCCAGAAATGGACACTGGTACCCGTATTCGCCTTTCCAATATTGCCTGTTTGCTGTAATTCGCTCAGCTTGTCACCGCCAGCAAATTCCATGGCATAGACACCACCGCCACGTCTGATTTCGACCAGCAACTTCTCGGATAAGGCGTTCACGACAGAAACACCGACGCCGTGCAAGCCACCTGAAAACTGATAATTTTTGTTCGAAAACTTCCCGCCCGCATGCAACTGGGTCAGAATCACCTCGACACCAGGAATACCCTGTTCGGGATGAATATCGACCGGCATGCCTCTGCCATTATCGACCACCTTGACTGAACCATCTTTGTATAAAGTCACTTCAATTTGATTGGCATGCCCGGCCAGCGCCTCATCAACACTGTTATCGACTACTTCCTGCACCAAATGATTAGGGCGAGTAGTATCGGTATACATACCGGGACGTTTCCGCACCGGATCCAGACCGCTCAGAACCTCAATCGCGGCAGCGTTATATTCATTACTCATGGGCGTGCTCGTTCCTGAAAAGCGATAGTGTTATCCATTAGTTTGACGACGTTCCCGTATGGCTTCTGCCAGCTGAAATACCGCCATCGCATAGAGTGGACTATGATTGTAACGGGTAATGACATAAAAATTATCGGTCACCAACCAGAATTGCTCCTGATCCCCCATGTCATAGCTCAACAAGCGGACAGGTAACTGATCCGCTAAAACCTTTGGGACTTTTATCCCTGCGTGCTTGATTTTACCGACTGTCGTATCCGGCTTGATCCCTTTACCAGAAGCCAAACGCGTATGATTCGAATTGGCATCAAGCTGAAAAGCAACCGGTTTTCCAGTTTGCCAATGATTATGTTGAAAATAATTCGCCACACTGGCAATGGCATCGGCAGGGTTTTTCCAGATATCCCGATGCTGATCATGCTCAAAATCAGTGGCAAAACTTCTGAAACTGCTTGGCATAAATTGAGGAAAACCCATCGCCCCAGCGTAAGAGCCGTTTAAAGATAATGGATCGATGCCTTCATCACGAGTGAGCAACAAATACTGCTCGAGTTCTTTCAAGAAAAATTCGCTGCGTTTGGGATAGGCAAAACCGAGTGTCGATAAAGCATCCATGACTCGATATCGCCCGGTATTCGTGCCATATTTGGTTTCCACGCCCAGGATAGCGATAATGATTTCGGCAGGCACCCCAAAGCGCTGTTCCACAGACTTCAGTGTGTCCTGATGCTGATTCCAAAAATCTACCCCGGCACTGATTCTGGATTCCGTCATAAAGATTTGCCGATAGGCAAACCAGGGTTTCGCTTCAGCAGGTTTAGACATTGCATCTAGGATCGCTGGCTGAATCTCTACACGCTGAAATAACTGCCGTAACTCGCTTTCATTATAGTGATGCTGACGCACCATCTTGGCAATGAAGGCATTAAAACTATCGGTATTGGCGATTTCAGACCAGGCTGTCTGTGTAAAACACAGTAAAACCAAAAATAAAAAAGAGGATGTACGCATTAGACCGGGTGTTTTTTTCCGTGAGTATGAATGGACATCAGAATGCCAAATCCCGCCATTAAAGTCACCATAGAAGTTCCACCATAACTCACCAGAGGCAATGGCACACCGACAACCGGTAACACGCCAATCACCATACCAATATTGACAAATACATAGACAAAAAAAGTAAATGACAGACTGCCGGCTAGTAAGCGATTAAACGTGTCGTGGGCCTGAACGGCAATATAAAAACAGCGCATGATCACCAGTAAATACAACACCAGTAAACTCACACAACCAAACAGGCCAAATTCTTCGGCGAAAACCGCAAAAATAAAATCAGTGGAACTTTCAGGCAAAAAGTCTAATTCAGCCTGACTACTACCCAGCCAGCCACGACCATTAATCCCGCCTGAACCAATGGCAATTTTGGACTGAATAATGTGGTACCCAGCCCCCATAGGATCCGCTTCCGGATTAATAAAAGTTAGGACACGCTTCTTTTGGTAATCATGCATAAAATGCCATAACACCGGCAACAAAGCGACGCCAATCACACCGCAACCCGCCATAAACCACCATGACAGACCCGCAAAAAACAATACCGCAGCGCCAGAACTAGCCACCAGAATAGCAGTCCCTAAATCGGGTTGCTTAGCAATTAAAAGTACGGGTACCAGTAATAAAGCCCCAGCAATCCCAACATGCTTAGCTTTAGGGGGTAAGCTTTGTTCGGCGAGATACCAAGCTACCATCATAGGAGCACTGAGTTTAGTAAATTCAGAAGGCTGAAATCTGAAAACACCCAAATCCAGCCAGCGCTGAGCCCCTTTACCAATCTGCCCCATCACGGCAACCGCAATTAATAACAAGACACAGCCGGCAAAAAACAGGGGGGATAAGGTTTGCAACTGCTTAGGGTTAATGTGAGCCAGCATAATCATCAATGCGATCGCAAACCCCATGCGACTGGCATGACGAACTAAAACTTGCATATCCTGACCTCCAGCACTGTACAAAATCACGAAGCTCAGTCCACCAATCATCAGTAAACCCAGAAAAAGTGGGATATCGACGTGTAATCGACGCAGTAAGTTCCCTAGCAAAGAGGGGGAATCAAACGCTTCTGCACGACTATCTTTCATGGTGACCACTTTTCTGTAGTTTCAGATAGGCTTCGATAATATCGCCGGCAATTGGTGCCGCCACTGTACCCCCATGACCACCGTGCTCAGCAATCACGGCCACCGCAATTTGCGGATCTTCAACAGGTGCTAAGGCAACAAATAAGGCATGGTCACGCATTTTAAAATCAATTGCATCTTCGTTATATTTCTCTTCCTGCTTAACCGAAAAAACCTGTGCCGTTCCAGTTTTCCCGGCAATATGATAATGAATCCCTTTTGCCAGACTACCCGCTGTTCCTCGCGGCCCATGTACGACATTGGTCATAGCCGTAATAATATTCTCGATATTTTGTTTATTCAGACCCAAAGTTTTGGGTTCCTGGTCACCAATGTAATCTGTGCTGTCCTTACCCACCACTTTTTCAACCAGATGCGGAGTAATTTCACGTCCATTATTGGCAAGAGTTGCTGTGGCCTTAGCCAACTGTACCGGTGTCGCTTGCATGTATCCCTGACCGATACCGGTAATAATCGTCTCGCCCGGAAACCAGGCATGTTTACGAAAACGTTTTTTCCATTCCCGAGAAGGCAACAAACCGTCAACTTCCCCGACTAAATCAATACCGGTTTTGCGACCGAACCCGAATTTATCCATGAAATCATGCATCTTATCGATGCCCATTGCCATAGCGAGATCATAAAAATAAACATCACAAGATTGCATAATGGCTTCATTCATATCAACTGAACCATGCCCCCATTTTTTCCAGTCACGGTATTTATGTTCAGAATTGGGCAGTCGGTAATAACCAGGACAAAATAAAGGATGGTTGAAATCAGTCACCCCATATTCAAGAGCGGCTAAGCCCAAAAATGGCTTAGCGGTGGATCCTGGCGGATATTGTCCCCGCAAAGCACGGTTATACAGTGGCTGGTCATCTGAATCTTGTAGCGCTTTATACTCTTTGGCACTGATGCCGGATACAAAGGGATTAGGATCAAAGCCGGGACGACTGGCAAATACCAACACACCACCGGTTTTAATATCGATTGCTACAGCAGCACCGTTATAGTCACGCAAGCCTTCATAGGCAACTTTTTGCAAATCAACATCCAGACTTAAATAGATATTGGCACCAGCGATCGGATCAGTAGTGGAAACGGTATGGATGGCCCGAGCCTGGGCATTGGTCTCAATTTCTTCGTAGCCTGCCGTGCCATGCAACTCGGCTTCATAAGTTTTTTCTATACCAATTTTGCCCACATGATCGGTGCCGCGATATTCATCTACAGGTAAATTCTTAAGCTCCTGCTCACTGATTCTTGCTACATAGCCCACTACGTGCGAAGCCAGTTCACCATAGGGATAATGTCTTTCCAAACGCACATAAACATCGACGCCGGGAAAATACGGTCTGACCACAGAGAACTTGGCCACCTCATCTTCAGTTAAGTTTTGCAGCAAGGGTGTGGGCGTAAACGCTTTATTCCGTTTACGTTGTTTATTGAACAACTCAATTTTTTCGTCAGAGATATTCAGAAGTTGTTGCAAGTCCTTGAGAGTCTGATCGATATGTTCAATCCGTTCCGGGATCAACTCTAGGGTGTAGGTGGGGAGATTTTGCGCCAGCATCCGGCCCTGACGATCATAAATAATGCCGCGAGTCGGGGGCAAAGGCGCAATTTTGATACGATTATCTTTGGATAAGGTCGCGTAGTGTTCATGACCGACGATTTGTAGATAAATCAGTCGAACCACCAAGCCTAGCATCAGAAGAATGATTAATACAAAGGCGGCAACCACCCGGCTTAGAAAAATACGACCTTCTAATAGCGGATCTTTATAACCGAAACGTGTGTCCATTTAATCAGGCAATACGGGCGAGCACCCGAATATATCGCAAAACCAAAAACACCGCAGGCCATGCAAGAACACTGGTAAATACCGAATACCAGTATTCAATTCCAAAACGATTACCCGCCTTGAGACTTTCCAGGCCAAAAACCAACAATTTAGAAAACATTAAAAAATAAAAAATAAAAACGCATTGATGCAAAACCGGAAACTGTCGCAAACGTCTATGTTCCTTGACCGTAAAATAAGCAATGACGGCATAAATCAGCGCATATTGTCCCAGCATTCGCCCCGTTAAAACATCGGTTAACAGACCCACCATAAAACCGCTAAAAACGCCAAAACGCTCTGGCAAGGCCATCACCCAATACACCATCACCAACATAATCCAGTCCGGATTCAGCAGATCAGAGATAGGACCCAGAGATATCAGGCGCAGTATCATGGCAACGCCCAGAGTTACAAAGAAATAGATGACCGCAAACGCGTTATGGTTTGGCATGATCAGCCTCCGAAACTTTCGGTGCACCACCCAATTCCACTGCAGCCATATCATTCCAGACAATCAAAAATTCGCGGCTTGTTTCTAGTTGGGCTTTGGGGGTTGCGTAAATGGTCGCGAATGACTTATCGGGACGTGCTTCAAATTTATCCACCACGGCCACCGGATAACCAGCTGGAAAAACGCCGCCAATTCCCGAAGTGACTAATAAATCACCTGGCACGATATCGGCATTATTGGCCAAGAAAGGTAAATGCAAGCGATTAGACTGACCGGTTCCAAAAGCGACGGTTCTGAGGCCGTTGCGATTCACCTCAACCGGAATGGCATGATCGGGGTCGGTAATCAACATCACTTCGGAGGTATTCGGTAAAACCCGGATCACCTGCCCGACAATGCCGTTCGCATCCAGCACCGGTTGCCTTACATGGATACCAAAGCGAGTCCCTTTATTGACCATGACCGTATGCTCATAAGGGTCGAGTTTGACCGATAATAATTCAGCCACCAATACTTGCTCACCTAACTGAAAAGAGTTTTCCAGTAACAAACGGAGACGAATATTTTCTTTTTCCAAGGCAGCCAGTTTCAATAACCGGGCATCATTGATGAGCTGGTTTTCTTTCAGTTTTTGGTTCTCTTTAAGCAGTTCAGTGGAACTCAACGCTAAATCACTCAAGCCATGATAAAGATCGACCGGCAAACTGGCTAAAGATTGTAAAGGATAAAGGGTAACGGCCAAGAAAGCGCGCAAGGCATCAATGCGAGTACCCCGGTAATCAGCAATCAACAAGGCTATTGATAGCAAAACGGCTACCAATAACCGGGTATTTAAGGATGGGCCAGTGGCAAATAAGAGTTTGATGACAAAACCCGCAGAGTTTTATTCAAGAGAAAACGCCGAAACACCCTTAGAGTCCAGCATTTCCAAGACCATGCCACCACCACGGGCAACACAGGTTAACGGATCTTCAGCAATGTAAACGGGCAATCCGGTCTCTTCCGAAATCAGACGATCAATATCTTTTAGCAGGGCCCCGCCACCGGTTAAAACGATGCCACGGCTGGCAACATCGGCACCCAGTTCAGGTGGTGTTTGTTCCAAGGCGACTCTGACGGCACTGACAATACCTGACAAAGGTTCTTGTAAGGCTTCCAGAATTTCGTTGCTGTTCAAGGTAAAACTACGCGGCACACCTTCGGCCAGATTGCGGCCAGTCACCTGCATTTCACGGACTTCGCTACCTGGATAAGCAGCGCCGATCTCATGCTTGATTTTTTCGGCCGTCGATTCTCCGATCAGCGTACCGTAATTGCGACGCACATAACTGATAATGGATTCATCGAAACGGTCGCCACCTATTCGCACTGAGGCCGAATAAACAATACCGTTCAGGGAAATGACGGCTACTTCTGAAGTACCACCACCAATATCCAGAACCATGGAACCATGCGCAGCATCAACCGGCAAACCAGCACCAACTGCAGCGGACATGGGCTCTTCGATCAAATAAACCTCGCGTGCACCGGCCATTGCAGCTGATTCACGAATCGCACGTCGCTCGACCTGCGTAGAGCCACAGGGTACACAAATCAGGATTCTCGGGCTTGGGCGCAGTAATTTGTTTTCATGCACTTTCTTGATGAAGTGACGCAGCATACGCTCGGTCACAGCAAAGTCAGCTATGACGCCATCTTTTAAGGGACGTATGGCGGTGATATTACCCGGTGTGCGACCCAGCATATTTTTGGCATCGGCGCCAATCGCTGCAATGGTTTTTTGACCACGAATCTTATCCTCCTTAATGGCTACCACCGAAGGTTCATTCAGGACTATACCTTGACCGGGTACATAAATCAGCGTATTGGCTGTCCCTAAATCGATGGATAAATCATTGGAGAAAAGGCCGCGAATGCGTTTAAACATGTTTACACCTGAGCGTACTGGAAAATCGGGTTACTTTATCAATCAAGCGGGCAGTTGAGCAAGATATAAAGTATTATATTCCGATTACAGAACACGGAGTTTAAACAATGTCTTTGACGGCCAATGACGTAAAAAAAATTGCTCACCTTGCTCGACTGGGAATAGAAGAGTCGCAGATTGAACATTACGCTCAGGACCTTTCCAAAGTACTCGATCTGATGACTCAAATGAGCCAAACTGACACCCAGGATGTCAAACCGATGGCACATCCTTTGGACCAAATCCAGCGCTTACGCCCAGATAGCGTCAGCGAAACCAACCAACGCGACAACTTTCAAGCGATTGCCCCACAAACCGAAGCCGGATTGTATCTGGTTCCTAAAGTAATCGAATAATTCTCCTATGCATAACTTAAGCCTTACCCAACTGGCTGCAGGACTGCGCAGCAAACAATTTTCCAGCCTGGAACTGACACAGTCTTTTCTGAACAGAATCAACAGCTATCAACAACTGAATGCCTATGTCACTGTCAGTAGCGAACTCGCTTTGCAGCAAGCTGAAGCGGCGGATCGCCGGCTTGCCTCTGGAGACGCAACTCCGCTGACAGGTATTCCACTGGCTCAAAAAGATATTTTTTGCACCCAGGGCATCAAGACCAGTTGCGGCTCTAAAATGCTGGATAACTTTATTGCACCCTACAATGCCACCGTAATTGATCACTTTAATCAAGCCGGTGCGGTGATGCTGGGCAAACTGAATATGGACGAGTTTGCCATGGGCTCATCCAATGAAACCAGTTTCTACGGTCCCAGTCTCAACCCTTGGGCGACTGACTGTGTACCCGGCGGTTCTTCTGGCGGCTCCGCAGTTGCTGTTGCAGCCCGACTCGCAGCAGCCGCGACCGGAACTGATACTGGCGGCTCTATTCGCCAGCCAGCGGCGCATTGCGGGATCACAGGATTAAAGCCGACTTACGGCCGCGTGTCACGTTACGGCATGATTGCTTACGCTTCCAGTCTGGACCAAGGTGGCCCCATGGCCCGCAGCGCTGAAGATGCTGCGCTGCTGATGCAAGTCATGGCCGGCTTTGACAGTAAAGACTCAACCAGTGTCGATCAAAGCGTTCCTGACTATAGCGCCAGTCTCAATGACAGCCTGCAAGGTTTGAAAATTGGTCTGCCCAAGGAATTTTTCAGCTCAGATCTAGACAGTCGCATGGCGAGTACTTTGCTGGCTGCCGTGGACGAATATCGTAAACTCGGTGCCGAAGTGGTTGAAGTGTCAATGCCGACCTTGGCATTAGCGATCCCCGCTTACTATGTCATTGCCTCAGCAGAGTGCTCATCTAATCTCTCCCGTTTTGATGGTGTGCGTTTCGGTTATCGCTGTCACAGCCCGGCTGATTTGACTGATCTTTACACACGCTCACGCGGAGAGGGTTTTGGTTCAGAAGTTAAACGCCGGATACTGATGGGCACTTATGCCTTATCCGCAGGCTATTACGATGCCTATTATCTGAAAGCCCAACAAGTTCGTCGTTTAATCAGTGAAGACTTTAAACGCGCACTCAATGAAGTCGATGTCTTGATGGGACCGGTGACCCCTAGTCCAGCATTTAAAATCGGCGAAAAAACAGGCGATCCGGTTCAAATGTATTTATCGGACATTTACACTATCGCGATTAATCTGGCGGGACTGCCGGCTTTAGCGCTTCCTGCCGGTTTCATTGACGACAAACCGGTTGGCTTGCAGGTCATCGGCAATTATTTCAGCGAAGCCAAATTACTCAATATTGGCCACCGCTATCAACAAGTCACCGACTGGCATTTACAACAGCCACACGGATTTGAATAAGCGAGGAATTCACTGATGCATTCACAATGGGAAGTCGTTATTGGCTTGGAAATCCACAGCCAATTATCCACACACTCCAAAATTTTTTCGGGTGCGGCCACTGCTTATGGTGCTGAACCCAACACGCAAGCTTGTGCGGTTGATTTAGGTTTGCCAGGCGTTTTGCCGGTACTTAACCAAGACGCAGTGCGTAAAGCGGTGACTTTTGGGCTGGCAATCGACGCTGAAATAGCGCCTTACTCTGTTTTTGCCCGCAAAAACTATTTCTACCCTGATTTGCCCAAAGGCTACCAGATTAGTCAGTTTGAACTGCCCATCGTAGGCAATGGCCATCTGGATATTGAAGTCGATGACGAAACCAAACGCATTGGTATTACCCGCGCCCATCTCGAAGAAGATGCCGGAAAATCGCTGCATGAAGATTTCCAAGGCTTGACCGGCATCGACCTGAATCGTGCCGGCACACCATTACTGGAAATCGTCTCGGAACCGGATATGCGCTCGGCCAAAGAAGCAGTCGCCTATATGCGCAAACTGCATGAACTGGTGCGTTATTTGGAAATTTGTGACGGCAATATGCAGGAAGGCTCATTCCGTTGTGACGCTAACGTATCGGTTCGTCCCAAAGGTCAGGCAGAGTTCGGGACCCGCACCGAAATCAAAAACATCAACTCCTTCAAATTTGTCGAAAAAGCCATCAATTATGAAATTGAGCGTCATATCGACGTTCTCGAAGGTGGCGGGAAAATTGTGCAGGAAACCCGTCTGTATGACGCCAATAAAGATGAAACCCGTTCTATGCGGAGTAAGGAAGAAGCGAATGATTACCGCTACTTCCCTGACCCTGATCTATTGCCAGTATTTATCGACCCAGCATTAAAAGATGAATTGCGCAGTCTGTTACCTGAATTACCTGAAGCCAAAAAACAACGTTTTATCCATCAATATGGTCAGGACAATGAGAGCGCGACTACCCTCACCTCTTCACGCGAACTGGCTGACTTTTATGAACAAGTCGTCAGTCTAGCTGGTTGTGAAGCACGCTTAGCCACTAACTGGATGACCGGCGATGTTCTGGGGGCTCTGAATAAGGCAGGTCTGGAAATCAGTGAATCACCGGTTAGCCCTGAGCGTCTGGCCGGATTACTGAAGCGTATTGCGGACAACACCATTTCCGGCAAAACCGCTAAACAAGTTTTCACTCTGATGTGGGGCAGCCAAGATCATGCTGACAGCATCATTGAACGTGAAGGTTTGGTGCAAATGACTGACACCGGTGCGATTGAAGCGATTATTGACGCAGTAATTGCCGCTAACCCGGTTGCGGTTGAACAGTTCCAGGCCGGTAAAGAAAAAGCTCTGGGCGCTCTGGTTGGTCAGATCATGAAACAGACCCAAGGTAAAGCTAACCCTGCCGATGTCAATAAACTGCTGATTGGCAAATTGAAGCCTTGATAGCCCATATCTCAGGCTAAGCGAAGCGCTTAGCCTGATGAGTATTTGCTCAGGCGAGCAGTTCCCTCTAAAGAACCCAGAGTTTTTGCTAAGTTTACTAATTTTTATAACCGTTTAATCCCAATCTAATCCGTTCAAGCATGGCTCAATCTAAACACATCATTATCGTAGGTGCCGGTCCCGGTGGCCTGTGCGCTGGCATGTTACTCAGTCATCGCGGCTTTAAAGTCTCGGTCTATGACCAACACGATCGCGTCGGTGGTCGCAATCGTGCCATCAAAATCGGCGATTTTACATTTGATACCGGTCCCACCTTTCTACTCATGAAAGATGTATTAGATGAAATGTTCCGTTTATGTGATCGTCGCAGTGAAGATTACCTGCAATTTCAGGCTTTAAATCCAATGTATCGCCTGCAATACGATGATCGCTATCTGAATGTTTTTTCGGATCGCGAAAATATGAGCGCTGAACTGGAACGGGTATTTGATGAAGGCAGTGCAGGCTATCTGCGTTTTATCGAGAACGAAAGACAACGTTTTAACAAACTCTATCCCTGCATTACCCGCGAATACAGCTCCTGGCGCTCTTTACTATCGCTGGATTTATTAAAAGCCATCCCTTGGCTGGCTTTTCCCAAAAGCGTATTTGCCAATCTGGGCCAATATTTCCATCAGGAAAAAATGCGACTGGCGTTTTGCTTCCAATCTAAGTATCTAGGCATGTCGCCTTGGGAATGCCCGGCTTTATTCACTATGCTGTCCTATCTGGAACATGATTACGGCATCTATCATGTCAATGGCGGTCTGAATCAGATTGCAGAAGCGATGGCTAAAGTGATCACGGAAAATGGCGGTGAGATACACACTGATACTAAAGTCGACTCATTATTAATTGAGAACCAAATCGTCAAAGGTATCCGCCTCACCGACGGCAGTGAGGTTTTAAGCGATGAAGTGGTGATCAACGCCGATTTTGCGCACGCCATGACTCATCTGGTAAGTGACCAGCAGCTGAACAAATACAATAAACAATCGCTTAAAAAACGTGAGTATTCATGCTCCACCTTCATGTTGTATCTGGGCTTAGACAAGGTGTACGACTTACCTCATCACACCATTGCTTTTGCTAAGGATTATCGTGACAACATAGACAAGATTTTTCACAATAAAGGTTTGAGTGCGGATGTATCTTTCTACGTCCACAATCCTTCAGTCAAGGATGCTAGCCTGGCCCCTGCCGGAAAATCCGCCCTCTATGTTTTAGTCCCCATGCCGAATAATGATGCCGGTCTGGATTGGGACGAACATTGCCAGTCAGTACGCGAAAGGGTTTTGGATACACTGGGAGACCGTCTGGGGCTGACTGATCTGCGTGAGCATATCGAGTGTGAAAAAATAATTACCCCGCAAGACTGGGAAACCCAGGAAAGCGTGTTTAAAGGCGCCACTTTCAGTCTGGCACATAAGTTCAGCCAGATGCTGTACTGGCGCCCACATAATCAATTCGAGGAACTGGAAAATTGTTATTTGGTGGGTGGCGGAACCCATCCGGGCAGCGGTTTACCGACTATTTACGAGTCGGCGCGCATTTCTTCCAACCTGATTAGTCGCAAGTACCGGATCAATTTTACCGATTTGCCGCAAAATACCTGGCTGAAAAAAGCCGGAGTCTGATAGATGGCACAATTGCAGGCTTTTTCAGCGTTTGATCGCAGTCCTTTGGGACACTATGAGATCACCTCGCCTGAACAAATCCTGCAAAGCCTGCAAGATTCACGCTTGGCTGCCCGACAATGGCAGCAGTTGAGCGTTAAGCAACGTCTAAAAAAACTGGCCAAACTCAATCAGTTGTTGATAGAACAAGCTGACAGCATTTGCCAGTTACTCACTCACTGTTCCGGCAAAGTTGCCACAGAGGCCTTATTGGCCGAACTGATTCCAGTTCTGGATCTAAATCGTTATTATCAACAGCATGCACCGGCCATCTTAAAAAACCGACCCATCGCATGTTCGCCGTTTACGCATCCCTTTGCCACAGCCGAAATCAGCCGCCAAGGCCACGGTGTGGTGGCAATTATTACACCTTGGAATTATCCGCTACAGTTAACGCTGTCACCCTTATTAACTGCCTTGGTGGCCGGTAATAGTGTCATCTTTAAAGTATCAGAACTCAGTTTACCGGTCGCCGATTTAATTCTGGCGTTATGCCAGCAACTGGAACTGCCCAAAGATTTAGTGCAGGCAGTGATTGGTGATGGCGAGACATGACAGCAATTGATTGCCGCAGGCCCTGATCTGGTGTTTTTTACCGGCAGCCTGGAAACCGGACGGGCAGTCATGCAAACCGCAGCTCAACACCCCATTCCGGTGATTCTGGAACTGGGCGGCAAAGACGCTATGCTGATTCTCGCCGATGCCAATCTGGAACGAGCCAGCCATGCAGCACTGTATGGTGCGTTCAGCAACAGTGGTCAGGTCTGCATGAGCCTGGAACGGATTTACGTCGACAGACGCTGCCATGATGTTTTTCTGCAAGCCTTAGTCGATAAATTAGCTACACTGCAACCAGCATCAGGATTGGACGGTGACTACGGTCCTTTGTGCACTGAAGCACAGTATATCCGGCTGCAACGTCAATATGAGGATGCAATTGCCCAAGGTGCAATGGCTTCTGGCCCTTTGATTCGAACCGGCAATTTCATTCAACCTGTGGTGTTATGGAATGTCACCCCCCAAATGCGGATCATGCAAGAAGAAAGCTTTGGGCCGATTGTAGCGGTCATGGCATTTGACGATACTCAACAGGCGGTCGATCTGATTAATGATTGCCAATATGGCCTGAATGGCAGTATTTTTAGCCGAAATATTGCGTTAGCCAACGCTCTAGCCAGACAACTCGAATTGGGCAACTGGGCGATTAATGATGTGATCAAAAATGCCGGTCATGCTGGTTTGCCTTTTGGCGGCGTCAAACACAGCGGCTTTGGCCGTTATCGCGGTGCGGAAGGTTTACGTCAGTTTAGTCGCACTGTGTCGGGTCTGAGCAATCATAGCTCATTGGCCCAAGAACCGAACTGGTTCCCTTACCATAGCGAGCGTTATGCTTTATTCAAAGCCCACATCGATTTTGTTTATGGCCCCGGCCATTTTCTGCTGCGTATGTGTCGGCACTGGCGCGCTCTAATATTTTTTCGCGACTATGCCAAACCTGACCTGAAACAGATCTGGCACAATTTAATTCAATCTCTACCCTGGAAGCAGGATTACTGATATGCAAAAACCCCATGTAATTGTCATTGGCGCCGGTCTGGGCGGCTTATCCGCTGCCATATCCTTGGCTTCTGAAGGTTTCAGTGTCGAACTGATCGAAAAGAACGACAAAGTGGGCGGCAAGCTCAATATCGTCACACAAGACGGCTTCACTTTTGATCTGGGCCCCTCAATTCTGACCATGCCACATATCTTTGCGGCCTTGTTTGAGCGAGTCGGCAAACGTATGGAGGATTACGTCAAGATTCAGACCGTGACCCCCCATTGGCGTAACTTTTTTGAAGATGGCACCGTGGTTGATCTGACTCCGGATCCTGAAGAACAACGTCGCGAATTCGACAAACTCAGTCCGACTGCCTATGAGGAATATTTGCGTTTTATGGCCTATGCCAAACAAATTTCCGATGATGTGGAACGGGGCTATTTCGCTAAGGGTTTGGATAGTTTCTGGGAATTGATCAAGTTTTATGGCGTAACAGACAGCCTGTTGAAATTCGATGTCTTTCGCAGCATGGACCAGGGTGTGCGCCGTTTTATCAAAGATTCTCGTTTAGTCGACATCCTCAACTACTTCATCAAATATGTAGGGGCATCACCCTACGATTCACCTGCACTGATGAACCTGTTGCCCCATATCCAGCACGAATACGGCCTATGGTATGTCAAAGGCGGCATGTACGGAATTGCCGAAGCACTGGAAAAACTAGCATTAGAATTGGGTGTGACGATTCGTCTGAATGCCGAAGTGGTGGCTATTGATCATCAACAAGGTAAAGCCACCGCAGTGCGCCTGGCCGATGGCAGCATTCTACCTGCCGGAATTATCGTGTCTAATATGGAAGTGATTCCTGCTATGCAACGCTTATTAAAAAGCCCGGCCAGTGCTTTGAAAAAAATGCAGCGTTTTGAACCTAGCTGTTCCGGACTGGTCTTGCATCTGGGTGTTAACCGCCGCTATCCTCAGTTGGCCCATCATAATTTCTTTTATTCTGCCCATCCTCAACATCATTTTAATGCAGTGTTCCATGAGCATCAATTATCCGATGATCCGACCATATATCTGGTCGCGCCTGTGAATAGTGATCCCAGTCAGGCACCGGAAGGTTGTGACATTATCAAGGTTTTGCCACACATCCCCCACCTGGATCCAACTGCGGAAGATTATCTGGCTCTGAGAGAGCGGGTTCTCGACAAACTGGAGCGCATGGGACTCACGGATTTGCGCCAACATATCGTCACCGAAGATTACTGGACTCCTCTGGATATCGAGCGTCGCTATTACTCGAATCAGGGATCTATCTATGGTGTAGTAGCCGACCGCAAAAAGAATCTTGGCTTTAAAGCACCCCAAAGAAGCCACGAGCTGAATAATCTTTATTTTGTCGGCGGTAGCGTCAATCCGGGCGGTGGAATGCCAATGGTGACTTTGTCAGGTCAATTAGTGCGTGACAAGATTCTGGCCGATTTAGCCAAACAATGATTAATGCAGTGCTTCTTTAACACTTAAACGCATGGCATAACGCGCCGGCCAGTAAGGCCAACACCATCAAGACCAGCAGCCAGGCGCCAGCCGCTTGGCTGGCAAAACAGTAATCCAATTGCAGTGACAACATAATTTGCCCCAGCTCAGCAGACAAAGGCTCAGCCAGGCACCAGGCAAGCGGCACCGTCAATATCCAAGCCATCAATGCATGCCACAGGCCTTCGAGCATCACCAATTGTAATAAGGTACGACCCGAAGCACCGATGGCTCTTAACACCCCTAACTCGCGTTGACGTTGCAACACGCCTATTCCCAAGGCACCTGACAAACCAATACCACCCACGGCCACCACCATGGATGCCAAACCCATCAAGGTCCCTATCACAGAACGGAACTGATTTCGGGCAAACTGCCTCTGCTGGAAACGCGATTGTGTTGTATAAGCATCAAGAGCGATGCCCTGCCCCTCAAACGCTGCGCCAAGTTTTCGCAGATATTCCGTTTCTTGTTCCTCGCTGTTAATGTCGGCCTTGATCAGGGCATAACTTGCGAGTCCTGGGCGATTGCTCAAGGTTTGAACGGTCTCCAAAGGCGCATACAAAGGCTCTACCGCAAAATTATTGCCCGCCAACCAACGGTAAACACCAATAATTTGCCAACTGGAAAGCTTAGACCCTAGACTTAATTCCAAACTATCACCGGGTTTTAAGTGATTCAGTCGGGCTGTATCCGCGCTAATCACCAGACTGTTCTGTCCCTCATCTGTTGCATTCAACCAGCGACCTTGTTCAAGATAAGGCTGGTATAGCTGGCCGTTGACGGGTACAGCCAGCATTTGCAAGCCTAAACTGCCTTTTTGTTGTAAGGCTTGACCTTGAAACGAAACCAACACTGGTAAACGCTGCCAAAGTTCAAGCTGGCCGCTGGCGACAGACACAGCACTGTGTTTCTCAATATCGACTTGTGACTGATCGCGGTTAAAGCCCAGTTTTACAGAATACGCGGTTCGCGCTAATTCATTGTCCAGGGTCAGATTGAGGGAAGTAATCAAACTCATCAAAACCAGAAACATAAGACCAGCAATGATTAACACCAGTTGCGTTAATAGCAAACGTGTCTTACGTCTAAACAAATTCCCCAGCGCTGCTGCATACACGGTGGGTAAAAATTGTATGCCTATAGACTCAATGAGCCTGTCCAATTTATGACTGCCAAAGTCGCTGCCAAGACCATAACTGGCCAGTGCTTCTCGGACAGTCATCCGTGCCCCGCTCCAAACTGGCCATGCTGCAGCGATCAATGGCACAAACAAACCACCCAGCAACATAATCACAAGTGCCTGAGGCGAATAACTCCATCCCTGGCAGGCGATATTGAACAAACCTAATAAGCGACAAGCACTCCAGTTGGCCATGTAAATACTAGGTAACAGGACTATGGCAATCGCTAACAAAGCCATCATCATGACTTCTAGCGCATAGAGTTTGCTAATCGTGATGAATGAAGCGCCTAAAGCCTTCATCACCCCGATTTGTTCAGCTTGCTGATGGATATGGGCGCTAACTGTATTGACAATTAACACTGAGGCCAGTAACAAAGAAACCAGTGCCATCCATTGCAAAACCTGATCGATTCCGGCAATAAACGGTCTGCCCCAATGCTGTTCAGGATCTTGTAATAAGGTGACATTGACATCGATGGCTTGTGTGGCCAGCCAGGTTTTAATGGCTTGGGCACACTGGCGAATCTGCACGGCATCCATACTTTGGGTATGTATCAATAACTGCCTGAAACTCTGATCATTTAAACCAAAAACCCTGGCTTGCGAAACATCCGCAAAAAAGTGCGCCTGCCCCCCAAAGCGAGGTGGCTTAACGAAAGGATGTCGCACCACCCCGCTGATCAGGAACGGTTTTATCCCGCTTTCGTCACTTAATTGCACCGTATCACCGGGTTTTAGACCGGTCACTTGAGCGGTAAGATTTTCAATCGCAACCTCCCCTTCTAGCGGCCAATGTCCGCTTACCAGGGTACTCAGATCATAACGCTGCAATTCAGGCGCAGCTCTGAGCATCAGCGTCGCAATTTGCCAGTTTTGACTTGCTTCGGCGCGAAAGCGCAGACTCAAGGGGGTGAGAGTATCGACACCCGCTACCCCATCAATAGCTGGTAAACGCTTAATTAAAGCAAGATCCGCCGATTGTCTGAGGATCAGATTGATATGGGACGGTTGGGATTGATGATGAGCTTCATCCATTTTGGACAACTGCAAAGCAATCATGCCAAACAGGGTGCCAACACAAAAAACCCCGGCAGCAATACTGGCAACTGCCAATAAAGTTCTGGAACGGTTGAGCCATAAATCAGACCAGACCTTATGCCACAGGGTATTCAAGCCAATATCTCCAAACAAAACAGCCGCACATATTAAGCCAATTAGCTAGAATCTGGGAAAACGATGTCTGTACCATCATTCATGCTGTGGAACATGGCTGTCGAATTGCAGTGTATTTAAGCTGACTTACGTACCCGGGCCAGACAAGATATGTTATATTATAACATCTCGTAATCTAGAGTTTTAATCATGGATAGAAAACAGCCCTCCATCACTTTAATGCTTGCATTCAGCAGTTTTGTGATGCCTGCAATTGCCGACGATCTGAGCAATGAACTGGATGAAGTGATTATTACGGCACCTAATAAGCAAAAGCTTTCGCAAAGCGCCTTGCCGTTTACGGTATTGACTGAAGACGACTTGCGTATGAAATCGGCGCGCAGTATTGGTGAAACCTTAAAAGACGAATTAGGCATATCCAGCCAGTCGTTCGGACCAGGCGTGGGAACACCCGTGATTCGTGGTCAGTCTGGTCCAAGAGTACGCGTCTTAAATAACGGTAGTGGCGCCAATGACGTTTCGGCGATCAGCCCGGATCATGCAAGCAGCGTTGAGCCTTTGTTAGCCGAGCGTATTGAAGTCTTACGAGGGCCGGCGAGTTTGTTATATGGCAGTGGCGCGATAGGCGGCATCGTCAACGTAATAGACAATCGTATTCCTGGCAAAACCTTTGATAAAAACCTTAACGCTGCTTTGGAGCAGCGCTTTGATTCAACTAGCGATGAAACCAGCACGACTATGAAGCTGGAAGGCAGCAAAGATCAGCTTGCCTATCACGTGGATGGTTTTTATCGGCACCGGCATAATCTGGATATTGGCGGCAATGGCATAGATACCGCCAAAGTGGCTATTACCGATCCTGAACTGGCTGTTATCGACAATCCTAAAGGCTATTTAAACAATACCGGTGCCGAGGCCATTAGTGGCTCAGCCGGCTTATCCTGGATAGACGATTTTGGTTTTGCCGGCGCCTCTATCAATAACCTCAACAACCAATACGGCATAGCACCTGACGGCACAGGCCAAGAAATGGTTAAAATTGCCATGCGTCAAAACAAGTATGATTTTAAAAGCGAATGGAATAAGCCCCTCGCCTTTGCCAAATCATTACGCACTCGTCTTGGATACACCGATTATCAACATACCGAAATAGCTAATGGCCAACCCGGGGCCTTTTTTACCAATAAATCCTACGAAGGCCGCTTAGAACTTAATCATCATGACATTGGCCCTCTTAAAGGCGCAATTGGCTTACAGGCACAATCCAGTGATTTTAATGCGATCGAAAAACTCAGTGGTGCCCAGATAGTCCCTCGTTCTGATACTTATAGCTATGGCATTTTTGCCTTGGAAGGTTTTGACGTGGGTGCAGTTAATTATCAGTTCGGTAGCCGTGTCGAACAAACGAGTATCCATCCGGATGGCGTTCAAAGCCTGAGTTATACGCCTGTCAGTGCCTCCGCTTCCAGCGTCTGGAAACTGGATACGTACAACGCAATTAATCTCGCCATCACACGCTCGGCTAGAGCACCTAATGTTCAAGAATTACTGGCGAATGGCTATCATGATGCCACCCGCAGTTTTGAAAAAGGTAGTTTAAATCTGAGTCCAGAAACCTCTTACAACCTGGACCTGGGCTATCGCTTTAAAAGTGACTGGTTACGTGCTGAATTTGATTTATTTCATAATTGGGCCAGCGACTATATTTATCAGGCCCGTAGCGGTGAATTTTTGGATGAGGAAGGTCATGCCTGTTCCAGCAACTGTAAGCCGGTATTACAAAGCGCTCAACAGAACGCTATTTTTAAAGGCTTTGAGAGCAAACTCATCATCCCGATGCTGGAAAATCATTATGGTCTGCTGGATCTAACGCTGTTTAGCGATTACACCCGGGGTGAATTTGTTAAGGGTGGAGATGTTCCGCGTATGCCGCCTTTGCGTTACGGTCTGCAGTTAGATTACAGCCAGCACAAATTCTCCAGCTACATGCGCTTAACCCGAGGCGATGAGCAAACCCATTCAGGGGCGTTTGAAACTTCAACCGCCGGTTATTATCTGCTCAACCTCGGCCTTTCCTACCAGCTTAAAGCCTATCAAGACAGCAAACTGCTGTTATTTGCTAAAGCCAATAATCTGCTGAATGAGAACATCCGCAATGCGACCTCATATTTGCGCAACTTTGCACCAGAAGCGGGTCGTGGCGGCGAAATAGGGTTCAGATTAAGCTATTAAGCCCCAACCAGGGTTTGTGAATCAGCAAACAAGCGGCCGTTACGAATTTCCAGTTTGCGACTGGCGGCATCAGCAAGCGCTTCATTATGAGTAACCATGACTAAAGTCTTACCTTGATCGCTGAGGTGGCTGAATAATTCGAACACCACATCGGCGGTTTCACTATCCAGATTACCAGTCGGTTCGTCGGCGACAATTAAAGGGGGATCATTTGCCAAGGCCCGAGCAATAGCCGCCCGTTGTTGCTGACCACCCGACACTTGACTGGGTAAGCGCTGAGCTTGGTCAGCTAACCCCACCTGCTCTAATAGTGCCATAGCCTTTTGTGTACGTTCAGAGCGTGATAATTGCCCCGCAAAGTCCATGGGCAAGATCACGTTTTGCAGCAAATTCAAAGCGGGCAATAACTGGAAAAACTGAAACACAATGCCTAAGTTCAAGCGCCGCCACTGGCTCAGTTGTTCGTTATTCAGCTTATGCAAGGCAGCACCGTTGACCCAAACCTCTCCCTGACTCGGATGATCGATTCCAGTGATAAGATTTAAAAGTGTCGATTTGCCATTTCCGGAGGGTCCGACAATGGCGACAAACTCACCGGCGTTTATAGCCAGATTTATATCCTGCAAGACAGAATTCTCGGTCTCAGCATGTGAATAGGCTTTATAGACGTGTTTAAGATGGATGATAGAGGACATTAAGACTGATGAAGAGGCAGAGCAAAAATTAGCCGTCACTGACAGGGAATAGCATGGCGTAGCCGATACATAACACGGCGATTAAAAAAAACACCGCGAGTATGGCTTTGAACAAATCGTCAATTAGCTTACCCATCTGCGCACCCTCTATCAAAAAACTGCTAAACGATAACCGATACCGACTTCAGTTAACAAGTATTTAGGTCGAGCCGGATTAATTTCTAATTTATGGCGTAACTGGCCCATGTAAATTCTCAGATAATGTTGGTCATTAATATGCTATTGAGCTCTGGTTGACAAAACGAATATCGTTAAATCCCAAGAAAACATCAATTTAAGCTTTTGTCCATAATGTTCCATATCCGGCAAAACCAGATAAAAGAAAGCCTAAGGCCTGCAAGAAGTTTTGTAAGCAATTCAAGAGCATTAAGTTGAATGCCATATTGCCCCATATAGCTGGTAAAATAGCCTCACTTTTTATTTACAGTAAGTGTTGTATATGACTACCCAACCCAGTTCTGATGTAGGCTCTTTTGAAAACCCCAGACCCGGTCGCGATTACACTATTCGCATCGACATTCCTGAGTTTACCTGTCTATGCCCCTTGACCGGCCAGCCAGATTTTGCCAAATTGACTTTAGAATACGTTCCCGATCAGTTATGCGTAGAACTAAAATCACTCAAACTTTATATGTGGACTTTTCGTGAACGCGGTGCATTTCATGAGGCCATCACCCATGAAATTCTGGATCACCTAGCATCAGCAGTTAAACCCAATTTTATGCGCCTTAAAGCTGACTTTAATGTCCGTGGCGGCATCTATACCACTGTTGTCGCTGAACACCGTAATCCTGACTGGCAGGCACCCCAACTGGTTAATCTTCCTTGATTGACGGAGGTTCTGTTCAGCTTAATGAACAGAACCTCGAAACCTTCTTAAATTTCTGTAAGCCGTTCCTATGACTTTAAAAACTGCTTTGAGCGTCTGGCCTCAATATGTGTTGCCTCATCATGCCTTGTCGCAATTCATGTCTAAATTGACGCATTGCGAAAAAACCTGGTGGAAAAACGCCTTTATCCGATTGATTATCAAACTCTACCGAGTCAATCTCGCTGAAGCGCGCCACCCAGACTTGAGTCATTACCCAAATTTCAACGCCTTTTTTACCCGTGAATTGGCCGAAGGGGTCAGACCGATCAACACCGAAGCCCGGGGTATCGCTTGTCCTGCAGATGGTGCGATTAGTCAGATCGGTCGTATCGCGCAACAACAAATTTTTCAGGCCAAAGGACATCAATACAGCATTGAAGCTTTATTAGGTGGGGACCAGGAATGGTCTGAGCGTTTCAGTAATGGCAGTTTTGCGACGATATACTTATCACCCAGGGATTATCATCGTCTCCACATGCCTGTAGATGGGGTCTTAAAACGTATGATTCATGTCCCAGGCAAACTGTTTAGTGTCAACAATACAACTGTCAGCGCAGTACCGGAACTATTTGCTCGTAACGAGCGCGTGGTTTGCTTATATGAAACTGCTCAGGGCCCTATGGCATTAATTTTGGTGGGGGCGATTTTTGTTTCCAGCATAGAAACCGTCTGGCACGGAGTAGTTACCCCCCCCACAATCACACAAGCACGCAACTGGGATTACCCTGAAAATACCATTCAGTTGGCTAAAGGCGCTGAAATGGGTCGATTTAACATGGGCTCGACCATCATTGTCTTGTTTGGCGAAAATCAAGTCGACTGGCTGGAAAACCTGATAGCCAATACCCCGGTAAAACTTGGGGAGGCAATCGGACATTACCGATGACTGCGAGAATTCATGCTTGTATGGCATAATGGGCGATTATTTATTTAAGTACATGACTAGAGGATTTTTATGAGCTTTTTGATTTCCGACGCCATGGCGCAAGCCGCACCTGCAGTTCAACAACCCGGCTTTGAGGGCATGCTGTTCCCGCTTGGTATTTTGGTGTTTTTTTACTTCTTGTTCATTCGTCCACAGTCAAAACGAAATAAAGAACAAAAACAAATGCTGTCGGCTTTAAGTAAAGGTGCTGAGGTCGTTACTTCTGGCGGCATTTTGGGAAAAGTCGTGGAATTAGATGACAACTTTGTAAAACTGGAAGTTTCTGACAATAGTTTTATTCAAGTTCAACGTCACGCCATTGCTAATATGATGCCTAAAGGCACATACAAAACTCTGAACAAGAAAAATTAAGATCGCCACGTTTTTGACGGAATCAACATGCAAAACCATTTCCCGCTCTGGAAAAATATTCTGGTCCTGACTGTTTTGGTCATTGGCGCCCTATACGCTTTGCCCAATATTTACGGAAACGACCCTGCCGTTCAACTGGCTTCCAGCAATAACACACCACTGCAACAGACGCAGGCTGATGCGATTGCCGCCAAAATTCAAGACGCGGGTTTTGCACCTCTATCATTTGAGTTTGAAAACGGGAAAATCCTCACACGTTTCAGCAACACCGATGAACAATTAAAGGTGGCTGATTTGTTGAGAGATCAACTGGCCGGTCAGGCGACTGTCGCCTTAAATTTAGCCCCTGCCACCCCGGAGTGGCTTAGCAAATTAGGCGCTAAACCCATGTATCTGGGTCTGGATTTGCGTGGCGGCGTGCATTTCACTTTGGAAGTGGATATGGACACAGCCATCAAACAAGCCGAAGAACGCTATATCAATGACATTCGTACCGTTTTTCGTGATAGCAAAGTCCGTTATCAATCGGTCGCAAAAGAAGATGGCGGTATCAAAGTGGTGTTGGCTAATGAAGAAGCTCGAGCTGCTGCCAGTGAAGTTTTGAACAAAGATTTTCGGAATCTGGATCTTGATGAAACAGCGCCCAATGAATTCACATTGAAGGTTACCGAGCGCGAACTACGTGAGATTAAAAAATCTGCCTTGGCACAAAACATTACCACCCTGCGTAATCGGGTCAATGAATTAGGCGTAGCTGAGCCCATTATTCAACAACAAGGTGACAGCCGTATCATTGTGCAGTTGCCTGGCGTGCAAGACACCACCCGTGCCAAAGAATTATTAGGTACCACTGCCACTTTGGAATACCGCCTGGTCGATGTGGAACATGATACTCAGTCAGCAATTGCTGGTCATGTTCCGGTCGGCAGCCGTCTTTACTACGACAAAAATGGTGCACCGGTATTATTAAAACGTGCGGTGATCGTCACCGGCGACCAAATCACTGATGCTTCTTCGGGTATGGATCAAGACGGTGCTTCAGCGGTATTCATTACCCTGGACGGCGCCGGCGCCAAAAAAATGGGCAAAATGACCCAGGAAAATATTGGCAAACCGATGGCCGTAGTGTTTATCGAATACAAATCGGAAACCAAAGTCATTAATGGTCAACGCGTTCAGCAAAAAGAAAAAGTTGAGAAAGTGATCAGCGTTGCCACCATACGCGACAGTTTCAGCAAACGTTTCCAAACCACTGGTTTAGACAGTCCACAGGAAGCGCGTAACTTAGCCTTACTTTTGAGAGCTGGCGCTTTAGCGGCACCAGTAGAAATTGTAGAAGAACGCACCGTAGGTCCAAGTTTAGGCCAAGAAAATATTGACCAAGGCATGACTTCCATTACCGCTGGCTTTTTCCTGGTAGTGTTTTTCATGGTTGTTTACTACCGCGCCTTTGGCTTGATTGCCAACTTTGCCCTGATCTATAACGTCTTGTTATTGATTGCGATCATGTCCGTACTACAAGCCACATTAACTTTGCCAGGCATGGCCGGTATTGTTTTAACTGTGGGGATGGCGGTGGATGCCAACGTTTTGATTAATGAGCGTATCCGTGAAGAACTGCGTAATGGCAACAGCCCTCAAGCCAGCATCTACATTGGCTATGAAAAAGCTTTTGCGACTATTCTGGATTCCAACGTGACTCACTTAATTGTTGCGGTCTTATTATTTGCCTTTGGTACCGGCCCGGTTAAAGGTTTTGCCTTGGTATTAACCTTCGGCATCGTCACCTCATTGTTTACTTCAGTCACTGGCACTCGCATGCTGGTCAACTGGATTTACGGTAATCGTCAAATTGACAAACTATCTATTTAGTATCTTGTTTTTATTAATCATTTGGAGTTTTAAATAATGGCTATCGAACGTACTTTCTCAATCATTAAGCCTGACGCCGTCGCTAAAAACGTGATTGGAGAAATTGTCAGCCGTTTTGAAAAAAACGGTCTGCGTGTAGTGGCTTCTAAAATGTTGCAACTCAGCCAAGAACAAGCAGAAGGCTTCTACGCTGAGCACAAAGAACGCGGCTTTTTTAAAGACTTAGTTAGCTTCATGACTTCTGGCCCTGTCATCGTGCAAGTTTTGGAAGGCGAAAACGCGGTTCTGAAAAACCGTGAACTGATGGGCGCAACCAATCCTAAAGAAGCGGCTGCAGGCACTATTCGCGCTGACTTCGCTGTTAGCATCGACGAAAATGCGGTTCACGGTTCTGATGCACCTGAATCAGCAGCTAGAGAAATTGCTTACTTCTTCTCTGCGAATGAACTCTGCGACCGTATCCGCTAAACCGGCGCTGATTAATTTGCTCGATTTCGACAGAAAAGGTTTCAAAGCCTTTTTTGTCGATCTGGGTGAAAAGCCCTTTCGCGCGACTCAATTACTCAAGTGGATTTATCAGGAAGGCGTCATCGATTTCGATGAAATGACCAACCTGAGTAAATCTCTGCGCACTTATCTTAAAGAACATTGCGAGATTCGCAGCCCAGAAATTGTTGCCGAACAACTGGCCAGTGACGGGACCTGTAAATGGGCTATGCAAACCCATTGCGGTAATCGTGTTGAAACCGTCTTTATTCCGGAAGAACGTCGCGGTACTTTGTGTATTTCTTCCCAAGTGGGTTGCGCCTTAGCCTGTAGTTTTTGTTCGACCGCCCAACAAGGTTTTAACCGCAACCTAAGCACCGGTGAAATTATCGGTCAGCTTTATCTCGCTCAACAACGCCTGGGAAGTGAACGCCGTATCACCAATGTGGTGATGATGGGCATGGGCGAACCCTTATTGAATTTTGACAATGTCGTCGCCGCCATGAATCTGATGATGGACGACTTTGCTTACGGCCTATCCAAACGCCGCGTGACCATCAGCACTTCAGGTGTTGTGCCTGCAATGCAAAGGCTCAGTGAAGTTTGCGATGTCAGCATGGCTGTGTCTTTACACGCACCCTATGATGCTCTTCGTGATCAATTGGTCCCGATTAATATCAAGTATCCATTAGAGCAATTAATGGAAGCCTGTAAACAATACGCTAAAACCGGTCCACGTAAACATATTACCTTCGAATATGTGATGCTAGACGGCGTCAATGACAGCAAAGAAGACGCAGAAAAATTACTTAAACTGCTTAAAAACGTACCGTCCAAAATCAACTTGATTCCGTTCAATCCTTTTCCGCAATCGCACTATCGTTGCTCGAAAAAAGCCACGATGCTGCAGTTCAGGGATATTTTGCACAATGCGGGCATCATTACCACCATACGCAAAACCCGTGGCGAAGATATTGATGCCGCTTGCGGTCAATTAGTCGGTCAAGTTAAAGACAAAAGTCGTCGCCATCTAAAATTGCAAAACGCTACTCATGTGCATGCCTCTTAGACGCATTTGCTTAATAGCGAGTCTTAGCCTGACCAATGCCTGCGCCCTTTTTTCAGGTGTTCAGCAACAAACTGCTTTAAATTTAGAGTTAGGCGAGCAAAGCATACAAATGGCTCGCTATCAGGATGCCTTAGCTTATCTGAACAAAGCCTTGAGTCTAGAACCCAAGCTTGGCAGAGCGCATGCCGCCCTGGGCGATTACTACCTGGGTATTAACGATCCCAAACAAGCGACCAAACATGTCCAACAAGCACTTGATCAAGACCCTGACAATTTGTTGGTACAAGCTAGCTATGCGAGCTATTTATGTAGCAGCGGCGCAACTGAGCGGGGTATCCATATACTATTAGAGACTATTGATGCTGCGCGTAATAGTCAGCCTTGGCATGCTCAAACTCGTCTGGGACAGTGCTTTAATCAAGCATCCAATCCTGATGAGGCTGTCCATTATTTACAAAAGGCCCTGGAAGCAAAAACGGATTACTGGCCGGCTCTGCTGGCTATGCAAAAAATTAGCTACACCCAACATCAATATACAAGCGCTCGTGAATACTGGTTACGCTACACACAAACCGGCAAATCCAATGCCGACGCTTTATGGCTGGCTTTTCAAACCGAACGCGCCCTCGGTGACGCTGAGCTGAGCTCAGTGTATCGACAACAATTACTGCAAGAATTTCCGGATTCACTGCAAGCTCAGAAAATTAAAAACACGATCAGCAATTAATTCAGCACAGACGATATGGCAAAACAACAACAGGCAATTCAGGCTATTCGCGGCATGCACGACATTTTGCCGGAACAGTCGCCCTACTGGCACTGGTTGGAAAGCCATGCCCGACAGGTCCTATCAGCTTATGGGTATCAGGAAATCCGCCTGCCAATTGTTGAAAAAACCGATTTATTCAAACGCTCTATTGGCGAAGTCACTGATATCGTTGAAAAGGAGATGTATACCTTTGAGGACAGAAACGGTGATTCTTTAACCCTGCGTCCTGAAGGTACAGCAGGATGTTTACGAGCCTGTTTAGAGCATGGTTTACTTCACAATCAAAGCCACAGACTCTGGTATTACGGCCCAATGTTCCGACACGAACGTCCTCAGAAAGGTCGTTATCGCCAGTTTTACCAACTCGGCGTAGAAACCTATGGCATGCCAGGGCCTGATATTGATGCAGAAATGATTTTGTTAAGCGATCGTTTGTGGCGCAATATTGGCATTCGTGACCGGGTCGAGTTACAAATCAACTCGTTGGGAACTAGCGAAGAACGTGCGACTTATCGTGCTAAACTGGTCGAGTATTTCCGGCAACATCTCGCTGTCCTGGATGAAGACAGCTTGCGTCGACTGGATAGCAACCCCTTACGGATATTGGATAGCAAAAATCCCGATATGCAGGCAATGTTAGGCCAAGCACCTGTGCTTCTTGACCACTTAGGTGAAGAAAGTCGCCAGCATTTTCAAGCCCTGACGGATGTTTTGGATGCTATGCATATTCAATACACCTTAAATCCACGACTCGTGAGAGGTCTGGATTACTATGGTAAAACGGTGTTTGAATGGGTGACTGATGCATTAGGCTCTCAAGGTACGATTTGTGCCGGTGGTCGCTACGATGGACTGATTGAACAATTGGGTGGTAAAGCCAATCATGCGATAGGCTTTGCGATGGGTATGGAACGTATTTTGGCTTTGGTCGAACAATTCGACACCGCTGTTTTAAAACCGAATACCGATGTCTACATGATACGTGTCGGTGAGCAGGCTGAAAAAATGGGTCTGATTTGGTCAGAAAAACTGCGAGACGCCCTCCCTACGCTAAAATTACAGCTGAATTGTGGCGGTGGTAGCTTTAAAAGCCAATTTAAAAAAGCCGACAAATCTGGCGCAGCCTTTGCCATTATTATTGGCGAAGAGGAAGCGCTTCAGGGGCAAGTCGCTTTAAAGCCGCTTCGTATAGAAGCAGAGCAAAGTACAGTAAATTTTGAACAGTTGTTGGCTACGCTCCAGCAATACCTGAACAATGACAACCTTTAATTGAGACCAGTAGAGAATCAACGTGGCAATTTACGATACCGAAGAAGAACAACTCGAACAGTTAAAAAAATGGTGGGCGAGTAATAACACGGCATTAATTGCCGGGGTTTTTGGGGCGATTATTCTGGTCGCCAGCTTTAATGCTTGGCAGGGTTACAAACTTGAGCAACGAAGCCAAGCATCCGACTTATATCAAAATCTGTTAGACGCCTCTGCTAGCGGCAACCTGGAATCAGCGGAAACCCTCGCCGGCAAACTAAGCAGTCAATATGATACAACGGTCTATAGTCACTATGCGGCATTGGAACTAGCTAAAATCAAGGTTACCAAAGGCGACATTGATGCGGCCAAAGCCATTTTCGAAACAGAAATTCGCAATGCTGACATTGAATTACAACACCTTAGCCGTTTGCGTTTAATCCAATTGCTGTTAGAAACCAAACAATACGAACAAGGTTTGAAACTCATTGCTGAAGTAGATCCAAGCAAAGCCGAAGGATTTTCTGCAAATTACGATGAATTACAAGGCGATTTGTATCTGGGCTTGGAGCGTTATGATGAAGCACGGAATGCCTATCAAAGTGCTATTCGCAGTGGCCAGGCGACACCACTCGTTCAATTCAAATTGGATGATTTGACCACTAGTGCGTTGATTAAACCCTAAATAATTTCTGGAAGCTTTTTCAATGACTAGGATCCGTCGTCATTCAATCACTGCAACTGTTATTTTCAGCCTTGGCTTGCTTAGCGGCTGCGCCGGACTGGATGCCGGTCGAGACATGATTTCCGGTTTGTCTGATTATATTTTTGGTGAAGATGACACCTCTGATCCACCCGCAGTTCTCGATGAAAAATTTGTTGCTGAATTACATGCTGAGCAAATCTGGCAACAAAGCATAGGCGATGGTGCTGGCGGCCAGTTTATGAAGTTGGTGCCTGCAACAGCGTCTGGCACTACCTATGTCGCGGATCATGCCGGACTGGTTCAAGCCAGAAATTCTGTAACAGGTGATCTACTCTGGGAAGTCAAAAGCGCTTTTCCATTTAGTGCGGGCCCCGGCCTAGGGGTTCATGTTGTCGTTTTAGGCACCAGCCATGCTGAAGTAGTCGCTTTTGATAAAGTCAGTGGCGAGCAAAAATGGAGCACTGAAGTCTCCAGTGAAGTCTTAGCGGTACCTGTTGTTGCGCATGGCATGGTCTTTATCCGAACCACGGATGGCAAAATCAAAGCCCTCAACGAAACAACCGGCGCACAAGTCTGGTCAGTTGAACAAAGTGTTCCGGCCTTGAGTATTCGAGGCACAGGCAATCCCCTGGCTTTAGACGATATGCTCGTTGCCGGCAACGCAAACGGTAAATTAACTGCATTACAGCTTCACGACGGGAAAACCCTGTGGGAATCCACGATTGTGATGCCAACCGGTCGGTCTGAAATTGAGCGTTTAGTCGATTTAGATGCTGATCCTGTGGAACGTCGGGGCGCCATTTTTATTGCCAGTTACCAGGGCGGTACTGCCTCAGTCGCTGAAACCGATGGGGATGTAATCTGGCGGAATGAAGAATTGTCTTCTTATACGGGTTTAAGTACCGATTTACGTTATCTGTATGTCAGCGATACGCATGGAGAAGTATCTCAAGTCGATCAACGCAACGGTGCCGCCTTATGGAAACAAAAAGATCTGCATAATCGTAAATTAACTGCGGCAATCGCTTATGAACAATATGTGGTTGTCGGTGATTTTGAAGGCTGGGTCCATTGGCTTTCAATGAATGATGGTCGTTTGCTGGCGCGTTATCAAGTGAGCAAATCCCCTATAGAAGCTACGCCTGTCGTTGTCGATGGCACAGTTTTTATCTACGCCAAAGACGGCACCTTGGCTGCCCTGAGAGTTCATTAACATGTTACCTGTTATCGCCCTGGTTGGGCGTCCCAATGTCGGAAAATCGACTTTGTTCAATTATCTGACCCGCAGTCGCGAAGCTTTGGTGGCTGACTATCCTGGATTAACCCGTGACCGTCAGTACGGTCGGGTTAAACGCGGCGAACGCGATTGTTTGGTGGTCGATACCGGTGGTATTACCGACGATCTGGAAGGCATCGACGTTTTCGCTAAAAAACAAGTCGAAATTGCTTTGCAAGAAGCCGACGTGGTTTTTTTTCTGGTTGATGCCCGCGACGGACTCAATGCTTCAGATGCTGCCATTGCTGCCATGCTGAGGAAACTGGGTAAACCGGTAGTCTTAGTCGTGAATAAAATCGATGGCATTGACAGCCAAACGGTCACCAACGACTTTTATAGCTTAGGCTTTGGTGAACCCGCGCCAATCGCCGCCTCTCATGGCCGTAATGTCCATGAACTCTTGGATGAGATTGATCGACTGCTGCCTGAAAATACCGAAGAATTGGAAAGCGAAGATCCAGGGGTTGCAATTGCTATTGTTGGCCGTCCCAATGTCGGTAAGTCCACTTTAGTTAACCGTATTCTGGGTGAAGAGCGGGTGGTGGTATTTGACGAAGCAGGTACGACCCGCGACAGTATTTATATTCCTTTTGAACGGAATGAGCAAAAATTCACCATTATCGATACAGCCGGTATGCGTCGTCGCGCCAAAGTATCCTTGGCCGTTGAAAAATTCAGTATCATCAAATCGCTGCAAGCCATTGAAAAGGCCCATGTCGTCATTTATCTGATTGATGCCCGTGAAGGCGTAACCGATCAGGACGCCCATATTCTGGGCTTGGTTCTTGAAGCGGGAAGAGCGCTGATTATTGGTTTGAACAAATGGGATGGCTTAGACGGGGAACATCGCGAATTCGTTAAAAAACAGATTGAAATTAAACTGTCATTTCTGGATTTTGCCGAAAAACATCCAATCTCAGCTTTACATGGCAGTGGTGTAGGTAAACTCTTCGATGTCGTGCATAGTTTGTACGAATCAACCATGATCGATTTATCGACACCGACACTGACTCGAATTCTCGGCGATGCGATTAAAGACCATCAACCCCCCTTGGTTGGAGGCCGTCGTATCAAGCTCAAGTACGCTCATCAAGGCGGCCGTAATCCCCCAGTTGTGGTAATCCATGGCGTACAGACCGACTCACTGCCGGGTGCATACAAACGCTATCTAATGAATTATTTTAGGGTGCAATTGCGACTAAAGGGCACGCCGATTCGCTTGGTATTTAAATCACCGGAGAATCCATTCCAGGGTCTTAAAAATCAATTGAGTGATCGGCAAGTCAAAAAACGCAAACGCCTGATAGATTTCACCAAACGTAAAAAATGAGCCTGACCCGGAGTGCGTAGTGGCAACGATTAATTTTCAAGGCAAACCCATCCATACCTGTGGCGAGTTACCCGCCATAGGCACTCAAGCCCCGGATTTCCGCTTATGTAATCGTCAACTGCGTGACCTCAGTCTGAAAGACTTTGCCGGCAAACGTAAATTATTGTCGATAGTACCCAGTCTCGACACACCTACCTGTCAGACTTCAACCCGCAAATTTAACGAAAAAGCCGCGCAATTACGCAATACCGAAGTTTTAGTCATCTCTGCAGATTTGCCTTTTGCGCAAGTGCGTTTTTGTGAGACTGATGGCATCAAAAATTTAAGTGCCCTTTCGAGTTTTCGGTCCAGTTTTGCCCAAGACTATGGTTTAACACTGACCGACAGTTTATTGGCGGGTCTCATGGCTCGCGGTATCATCATCCTGGACGAAAACGACCGCGTTATCTATCAGGAACTCGTCAGTGAAATTACGGCTGAACCTGATTATGCAAGTGCTCTGGCGGTTTTAGCATAGGAGAGTCATTATGTTAGGTTTCATTATTGCTTGCGTGATTTTGGCAACCCTGGTGAGCAGTCACCAACAGGAATATTTAGACTTATTAGTCACACCCGCCGCATTAGGAACGGGGGTCGTTTTGATGTTAGGGAGTCTGCTGGCAGCATCCTTTAAAAAAGTCAGTTCACTGAGTTGGCATGATGGTTTCGCCACCAGCAGTTTGCTGGTTTGGTATGCTTACTGGCAGCCTCAGTTCGATCCCAGTGCCCCCATGTTTTTCTGGTATCCGGTTTATTTTGCTTTATTGACCGCTGTATTAACCTTGTCCCTGATCAACAAAGCGCATTATTTTGACGTGGAGTCCGTGCTGTATTTACGACAACTCGAAAAACTGAGTCGTTTCAGCATGGGTTGGCTAATAGGATTAGTTTTAGCCGGTATTCTGATTACGCGCCATTACGCACTTTTCGCGATGGCCATGACCTTTTTCATTGTGCGCCACACCATGGTGGTTTGTTTGGAAAAAATTAATCATCCTCAATAGGGTCGATTAACTTTATACCCGATCTGCCCAATCCAAATCCTCGGCAATAGACGTATAATGAGCGGCTGTTTAAGCCATTACAGCCGAGGAATCATGAGCATCACGCTGTCGCACCGCGTCAAAGCCGTCAAACCATCCCCTACTCTGGCCATTACGGCCCGCGCCGCTGCCATGCGTGCCGCAGGCAAAGATATTATTG
>Ga0194120_10001949_pt1 | contig 36361 bp, 34 predicted proteins | sample TA2MahCa65mmetaG_FD_148642 | JGI IMG/M metagenome (GOLD analysis project Ga0194120, IMG submission 148642) | Freshwater microbial communities from Lake Tanganyika, Tanzania - TA2015019 Mahale Deep Cast 65m | ecosystem: Environmental > Aquatic > Freshwater > Lake | place: Tanzania: Lake...
ATGTACGACGCCTTGGGTCTAGCCAAGCACCGCTCCAAGAACTAGGGCATACGACAAAGCGGCCCCAAACGCAGATGGGGCCGCTATTTCCGTTTTGAACCTGGTAAAGTCGGGCTAGGTACCCCGCCGAAGGAACCCGTTACTGCATCCTGCGGCCGGCATCCGGCGCGGGCGCGGTGGATCTGCTGGTCACCTGGGCGCGGCAGCAAGTCGGCAAGCAGGTTGCCGATGGCCGCCTGTACGGCAGTCGCCTGGTCAATGACGGCTGCCGGGCGGCGGGCATCCGCCTGGCGCCCTTGCACGTTTCGCGCCGCCACTCCCTGCCGGCGACGCTGGGGTTGTTGATCCGCGAACTCGGCGGCTCGGCGCCCCTCGTGGACGAGGCGATGCGCATGGGCTGGCGCTGGTGCGAGGAGGCCGCCGGCGCGACGCCCTCCGCCCTCGGCTTCAAGTTGGCCGACGAGGTGATCGACCGCTTCTTCGGCCGCCTGCCGCGAACGCGCGCCATCCTGGCGGGGGGCGCCAAGGTCCGCGAGGCGGTGCGGCACCTGCTGAACAGCGTGGTGGTGGGCGCCCTGGGCGGGGGTGGCGCGAGCCTCACCGCGGCCGTCACGGCCGAACTGACGCGCGTGGCCGATCGCGGCGGAGCCGACGGCTTCGTCCGCCTGCCGGCACGCCCTCCCTACTCGCCCCCGTCGCCGCCGCGCGGCGGACCCGCGGGGGGTCCGGCGCTGTACCCCGTGTCCAGGTGGCTGTACGACCGGGTCGGCTTTCCGATCACGCTGTTTCGCTGGGGTGCGGACTGCGCGGCGGCCGAGATCCGGAGCCGGCAGATCTACGCCGAGCACATGACCGATCTGCAGGGGGTAGCCGCCAGGATCGCCCGGGCGAATGCCGCCCCCACGGGCGCGCTCCCGCCGCTCGTCTCCGTGGACGATCTAACGATGCTCCTGCCGGTGGTGCTGGACCTGACTATCTAGCCCACCCCGGCGAGGGGAGCCGTGTGAGCCTGCTCGGGCACCTTGGAGACGATGAACTCCGCGAGGTCGAAGACCGCGTCCGGGTTGCGGAGGCCGGCCATGTTCTTGACCGCCGCCTCGTAGCGGGCCCTGTCGTCCATGTAGCGCCGCACGAGCTTGGTGAGGTGCCCCGGGTGCTCGTAGATGTCCCCCAGGCCGTGGCGCGCCACGTACTCGAGGTTGCCCACCTCCTGCGGCATCGGCTCGCGCGTGCCGTCCACGAGCAGGGGCCGGAGCTTCATGACGGCCTCGGCGATGGTCCCGGGGCCGGGCTTGGTCACCACCACGTCGGCCGCCTCCATGAGCAGGTGCATCTGGTCGGTGAAGCCGTACACGCGGAGCGGCACCGCCGACCGGGCGGCCAGGCGCTTGACCCGGCGCTCCATAAGGCGATTGCGGCCGCAGACGACGACGATCTGGATCGGCAATCCGCAGTTGGCGAGCTCCCTGGCGGCCCGCAACGCGCCCTTGCCGGCCACCCCGCCCATCGTGATCAGGGCGGTGAAGCGATCCTGCAGGTACAGTTGCCGGCGCGCCGCGTCCTTGCCGGGGGCGATGCGGAGGAAGTCCGGGTGGACCGGCAGGCCATGCAGCACCTTGATCTTGCTGCGCTGGTATCCGAACTCGACCATCTGGTCGGCCGCTTCGTCCGAGAGGGCGATCATGGCCGCCGCCTCCGGCCGCACCCAGTTCTTCAGGAACCCGTGGGACAGGTCGGTGCAGAAGATCAGGTACGGCACGCGCTCCTGCCAGCCGAGGTTGCGGAGCATCGAAAGCGCGGCCTGGTTGATCACCGAGAAGACACTCACGATGAGATCGGGCTTCTCCCGGCGGATGACGGCCTCGAGGTTGTGGCGGGCCTTGCCCAGGAACGGCATGACCACTTCCTCGGGATTGAAGGTGCTGATCACGCGGAAGCCCATCTTGACCATGCGCGGATCGCCCTTGAGCATCGTGTTGTAGACCTCGTAGAGCGCCTTGAGCCGCTGGCTGCGCGACTCGTGCCCGATGTGCAGCATGAATACGTCGAGTTCGGGATGACGCTCCGTGAGGGCCGCCTGGATCGCGCGGGCGTTTGCGAGATGCCCGCCTCCGGCGGTCTCGTAAACGATCATGACCTTCTTCCTGGCCAAGGTTGCCTGACTTCCCTCCCGTGGCAGCCTTCTATTATACGGGAAGCGAGGCGGGAGAACGGCCGAAACTTGCTGTTACATCCCGAGGCCGGCAGGGTAGGAACCCTTCGGGAAACGGGCATGCGTACGATCGGGCGGAAACTGCGGGGCGCCTTGCTGGTGGCCGCCGCGGGTATCCTCGCGGGCTGCGTCGACCTGCCGGTGGTGGGGAACGTGGGCGAGCAGATCAAGCCCTACGTGCCCGAATTCATCCGGGAGAAGCTCTACGGGCCGGAGCACCAGGTGGCCGAGACGCCTTCCACGACGCCCGGTACTCCCCGCCGCCGCCGCCGCAATCTGGCGGCCCCGGGGCAAGCGGCGGCGGCCGCCGGCGCGCCGGGCGAAGCGGCCCCCGCTCCGGTGCGGCGCGAGAACGTCGCGGCGCTCTACGAGCAGTACCTGACGCGCAACATGGAGTTCGATCGGCTGCGCACCCAGGCGATGGAACAGCTGATCGCCGGGCAGACCGACAAGGCCATCGACTCCCTGAAGCAAGCCCTCGCCAGGAAGCCCGGCGACAAGAGCGCCGAGGAGTTGCTGCACCTCGCGCAGCACCCGCCCGCCCAGCGACCGCTGGATGGCGGCGCGGACTTCTCGCAGGGCGCGCCCGGCATGGTCCCGGGCCTGCCGGGCCAGTTGCCGCCGGATCTGCCGGTGGATACGTCGACCGAGCCCAGCAACACGGCGCGGTACCGGCGATTGCCGCCGGGCGCCACGTCCTTCAATTGAGAGTGGGGCCCCTGGAGCCGCCGCCGCTTTGCAAGGCGGCAAGGGCGACCCGCCTGATCGCCCTGCCGGTCTTGCCGCCGTGGGGCCTCGCCTTGCTCGCGGCTCCCGCCTGGGCCGCCGACGATCTCCGCCCACTCAAGCCCGCCGTAGGGCCCAACCTCTGGCTGCCCGCGCTACTCGCGCTGCTGGTCGTGGCCCTGCTGGTCGCCGTCCTGGCCCGGATGGCACGCCGGCCCGACAGGGCGAACGCCGGCGCTTCCGAGATGCTCGCTCCCCCGCCTCCGCCGGCCAGCTTGCGCGCGCGCCTGGAGCAGGTGCGGGACTCCGGCTGGATCGAGAGCGGCGCTCACGTGAAGGCGTGCGACGTCATCGCCGAAGTCATGCGCGATCTGGCCCGCGCCCGGTGGATCGTTTCCACTCCGCGCCTCACGACGGCCGAACTGCTTGGCGAGCTGGCGGCCAGGGGAGCCGAGAACGCCATCACCGGCCCGCTCGGCGACGTCCTGGAAGCATGCGATTTCGTGAAGTTCGCGGGCGCCCGCGTTCCGGATTCGGATCTGCGCAGCCACCTCGAGACCGCCTTCGTGCTCGTGGACTCGTACGGCGTCGCCGGCCTGAACGCGGCGCTCGCGAGCGCGACCGGCGCACCGGAGCCGCTACGCGAAGCCGAACCGGCGGCCTGACGGCGGGCTTCCGCGATGCACTTCGCGCATCCCGCCATCCTCTTCGGCCTGGCCTTGCCGGCGCTATGGCTGTTCCTGGCGCTACGCCCCGAGCGAGCCGGCGGCCTGCCGCTCCCCACCTTTCGCTACCTTCCGGGTTCCGCCGACCGGTCACGGCGCGGCCGTATCCTCCTGGCCATGCGGGCGGTCGCGCTGGCCCTGCTGATCTGCGCGCTCGCTGGCCCCAGGCGGCCCGGGGAATGGATCGTGGACCGGCGCTGGGGCGTGGACCTGATGCTCGCCCTCGACCTCTCGGGTTCGATGGCCGCCGAGGACCTGGCGCCAAACCGCTACGAAGCGGCCAAGCGGGTGCTGGCCGACTTCGTGGCCCGGGTATCCGACCAGCGCATCGGCCTGGTGGTGTTCAAGGCGCGGGCTCTCACGGTGAGCCCCCTCACCACCGACGCCCAGGTCGTGAGCGCAAGCGTCGCCGGCCTCGATCCGGACGCCCTGGCCGAGGACGGCACGGCCATCGGCGACGCGGTCGGCACGTGCCTCAATCGCCTGGCCGAGAGCAAGGCGCGCCACAAAATAGTCGTTCTCTTGACCGACGGCGAGAACAACTCGGGGCAAATGTCGCCCCTGATGGCCGCGGCGATAGCCCGCACCCGCGGCGTGCGCATCGACACCGTCGCGGTGGGGCGGTCCGGCGGCGCCCCGGTTCCTTACGTAGATGCGTTCGGGCGGAAGCGCTACCACCAGAACCGGGACGGCACGGTGTTCATGACCCGCATGGACGAATCGACGCTGGCCCGAATGGCCGCATGGACGGGCGGCAACTTCTTCCGCGCGACCGATACGGCGGCCCTGGAGGCGACGTACGCCCGGATAGCCAGGTTGACGCGCAGCGAGGTGGAGCAGCATCGGCGGCGCGGGGTCGTGGACGCCGCTTTCCTCTTCCTGGTGCCGGCCTTGCTGCTCCTGGCTCTGGAACTGGCTCTCGCCCTCGGCCCCTGGCGCGTCCTGCGCGCGCGGGTGGGCCATGCTTGAGTGGGGCGCGCCGTACTGGTTCCTGGCCCTGGTGGCCCTGGGACCGCTCGGCCTTTGGCTCGGGCGCTCCATCCTCCGCGCTAGCCGCCTGCGCAAGGCCTTCGCTCCCCGCGCCCTGTGGCGGCGCATGCGCCTGGCCGGCGACGATCGGGAAGTGGCGCTGCGCGCGCTTGCCGGGCTCTGCTCGCTCGCCCTGATCGTCACGGCCCTGGCGGATCCGCGCGGCGGCGGGGGCCAGGGCGCATCTCGCGAGCAGGAGGCGCCGCGCCTGCTGGTGCTGCTCGACGCCTCGCGGTCCATGCTGGCGGCCGATACCGTCTACGGCGGCATGTTGCTCGCCGGGGACCGGGGTCCCACGCGGTTCGAGGCGGCCCGCTCCCTGGCTCGGGAGGCGATTTCCCACCTGGGCGGCTGGAACATCGGCCTGCTGGTCTTTGCCGCCGACCCCCTGGTGCTGTGTCCCGTGACGTCCGATCACTCGGCCGCGCTCACGCTGCTCGAGCGGGCGCGGGCGGGCGATCCCGCGCTGCGAGGCGGCTCCAACATCGAGAGCGCCTTGCGGGCCGCCGGCGCGCTGCTGGGAGGCCACAAGGGGTCGATCCTCCTCATCAGCGACGGGGAGGAGCTGGCGGGCCGCGCTGCCGGCTTCGCGGGCGCGCTGGCCGGCAAGGGCATCCGCGTCTACGCGGTCGGCGTCGGCGGCGCGGAGGCCGTGCCCCTGCGGCTGCCGGGCGGCGATCTCGCGACCTGGCGCGGCGCCACGGTCATGACCGCCCGAAACGACAAGCTCCTGGGCGACCTGGCCGCCAGGACCCGCGGCAAGTACTGGGCGCCCCACCTGGCGGACGGGGGCGTCGCGGCGACGCCGCTGGGCGTGACGGTGGCCGGCGGCCTGGACACTCCGGCGGGGCGGCGGCAACCGGGCCCGAGCCGGCGGGCGCCGCTCGTCGCCGCGGCCCTGGCACTCCTGGCGCTCGACGCCCTCTGGATCCTGCGGCGGCGACTCGCGGTAATCGGCCGCAAGGTCCTCGCCGTCTGGCTGGGAAGCCGGCGGCCGGCCGCCGGCGCCCGTCCGCGCCCCGTCGGCGGACCGGCCCGGGCGATCGTGGCGCTACTCGCGCTCTTCCTCCTGCCGGGCTGGACCTGGCCGGGAATCCCGTTCGTGCAGCAAGGGCTCGCGGCCTATCGCGAGGGCGAGGCCGCCAAGAGCGCCGAGTACTTCGAGGAGGCCGCCAGGCGCGACCCGGCGCCCGAGGTGCGCTACGATCTCGGCAATGCCTACCACGTGGCCGGCAATTACAGGCAGAGCCTGCGCGCGTACGCCAAGGCTCTCGAGAAGCTGCCGCCCAGGAGCCGGCTAGCCGAGCACACGCATTACAACATCGGCAACACCCGCTTCCGGCTTGGCGACTACCGCGGTGCCATCGCCGCCTACAAACGAGCCCTCGGCATCGATCCGCGGGACGAGGATGCCAAGCACAACATGCGGCTTGCCGAGTCGCGCCTGGCGGGCGCGGCGCAGCAGCGCGCCCCGGGCGGCCGACAGGCGTCCGGCGCTCCCGGCCGAGCGACCGGCCCCGTGCCGGTGCCCGACGCGGCCGAGGCCGCGGCCCTGCTGGCGCGCCTCGATCTGGACGAGCGCCAGCGCCAGGCGGAGCAGGCGCAGCGCGAGGAGCGTGCCGATCCCAGCCTGGAGTCGCCTTCACAACTGGCCCGCCGCCTGCTCAAGGAGGCCGAGCGCAGCGTGACCCGGCAACTGGAAAAGGACTGGTAACCCCGCGGGAGCGGCCGCCAGGCCATCTGGACAATCACGGCCAAACCGGCGAGACTGCCAGTTACTATGAAACGACTGATCTCCGGCCTCCTGCTGGCCGCAGCCATTCTCGCGGCCCCACTTACCGCCCGGGCGGCGGCTCCCACGGCCTTCAAGGCGAAGGGTCAGGTCAATAGCCTCATGGATGGCGAACCGCAGGAGATGAGCGTCGTCATCTCGTTCAAGGGCGGCAAGGTTCGCGTCGAGACGACCTCGAAGGACATCGGCAAGTCCATCATGGTCGGCCGCAAAGGGCACGACGAGATCGCCATGCTCGATCCCGAGCAGAAGATGATCGTGCGGATGAAGCCGTCGGCGTTGCGCGGGGCCTCAAACGACGACGCGCCGCAGTTCGACACCCTCCTCGATCCCGCCGGATTCAAGGCCCTGGTGGTCAAGGAAGGCAAGAAGATGGGCCCCGGCGAGGGGATCCTGGGGCACAAGACGACGATCTACGAGCGCACGAAGGGCACCACCCGGATGAAAGTCTGGCTCGCCGACGATCTCGAACTGCCGCTGCGCCTCGAGGGAAAATCGAAGAACGGGGATCAGTTCAAGATGCGCATCACGTCACTGGATCTCTCGCCGAAATTTGCTAAGGATGATTTCGACGACTCCCCGGCCGGCTATTCGGAAGTGAAGGCGGAGACCAACGAGCAGAATTGACGACCGCAACTTGCTGACGATCGCGGACATCCGCCGTCGCGCAGAGGAGCGCAACCAGCGGATCTCCCGCGAGGTCTACGAGCATGGCAGCGGCCTGAAGGCCGAGATGGGTATGGCCCACATCCTGGAGGCGTACGGCGACCTCCAGACCCGGGAGGCCGTCGAGTACCTGCGAGGAGCGTTCGAAGCCGAGGTCGATCCGGTCGAGAAGCGGCGCCTGCAGTATCTCCTCGCCGACTTGCGCCAGGGCTTCCTCGACAACCACGTGGCCGCCCTGCACGACAAGTTCGCGACCCAGGAGGCGACCAAGTCGGTCGAACTGGCGGGCGAGTCCATCCCCTTCCGCCAGGCGGCGATCCGCATGTCCAACGAGCCCGATCGCGAGCGGCGCATCGCGTTGCAGGAGGCTTCGTGCCGGGTGATCGCCGAGTTGAGCCCGCTGCATTCGGACGCCCTGGCGGCAGTCCGGAAGATCATCACGGAAGATCTGGGCTACCCGTCGTACACGGACTTCTACCGGATCCAGCGCGGCATCGACTTCGCGGATCTCGCCACCAGGATGCAGATCTTCCTCGATCGGACAAACGACCTGTATCGCCGGGTCATGGACGATTGGACGCGGGCCGGCCTGGGGCGCGGAATAGACGAGTGCGCCCGCCACGACATCAATTTCCTGCTGCGGGCCCGCGAGTTCGATCACGCCTTCCCCGAGAGCGGCCTCATTCCGACCCTCGAAGCGACCGTGGCCGACCTCGACCTGACCTTGCGCCACATCTTCCTTGACCTCGAGAAACGGCCCACGAAGTCGCCCCGGGCATTCTGCTCCCCGGTGCGCGTGCCCGAGGAGATCTACCTGGTGGTCTCGCCCAAGGGGGGAATGGACGATTATTCGGCCTTGCTCCACGAGTGCGGCCACTCCCTCCACTTCGCGCACGCGTCGCCCGACCTGCCTTACGAGTTTCGCTTCCTTGGCGACAACTCGGTGACCGAGACCTTCGCGTTCACGCTGGAGCACTTCCACCTGGAACCCGGGTGGCTGCGGCGCCACACCGACCTCTCCGAGGACGAGATCGCTCGCTACCGCTTCCACGGACTGCGGCAACTGCTCTTCATGGTCCGGCGCTACTCGGCCAAGCTCGAGTACGAACTGGAGCTTCACGACAACCGGCCTCTCGCGGGCAAGGACGCCCTGTACCGGCAGCACCTCGAGTCGGTCCTGCTCTACCGGCACTTCTCGGAGTACTGGCTCTTCGACACCGACGAGGGCTACTACACCGCGCAGTACTTGCGGGCATGGACCCTCGCGGCCCAGCTCCGCGCCTACCTGCGGCGGCGCCATGGCCCCGACTATTTCCTCCAGCCCGCCGCGGGCAGGGATCTGGTGGACCTGTGGAGCCTGGGGCAGCGGCTCTCGGCCGACGAGCTTGCGACGCATCTGGGCTACGACGGCCTCGACGTGGAGCCCCTGGTCGATGAGATGATCGGGGTTCTCGGCCAAAGGCCGAGTAGAAACTCGTCTGAGGTGAACTAGGCAGCAGGTTCGCGGGCGCGCCATGCTGACCCGCAGGCCAGCCATGCGTATTGCGGGATCCCTCGTCAGACTGGGATGGCTCGTCGCTTTCGCGACGAGTTCCTGCGCCAACGTCACCGCCGGCGCCGACAAGCGGTGGCCGCAGCTGGTGGTGATCTGGGGCAAGGCGAGCGTGCCCGCCGCCTACGCCACCGCGGCCCTCGAGACGCGGCCGGCCCGGGGCCTGGCTATTCGCCTGGCAGGCTATGGCCGCGAGCCGTGGGACGCCGTGGCGGTCGGCCGGGTGGGCATCGAGGATGGCCGCTTCTCCCTTTCGGTGCCCGAGGACCAGTTGCAGGTCGAGACGTTGCCCTACGAGGCTCAGGCCCTCGATCCGACGGGCCGGGTGCTGCTCGCCTCCCCGGTCGGCCTGGCGCGCGGGGCGGGCCGGGTCGAACGCGACCTGGACCCGGCCACGACCATCGTCGCCGTCGCGGCGAGGCGGGGCGTCGCCTCCGGCCGCCGGGTGGCGGCATGGGACGTCGCGGCCCTCGCCGGACTTCCCGAAGTCAAGGCCGCCGCCGAGCGGCTCTACGGCCGGCCGGCCGCCCAGGCCCTGCCCACCACCCCGTCTCCGCCCGACGATGCGTTCGGCGCCTTTGCGGCCGTGCCGGCCGCGACCGAGCCACCGGAGTTGCAGGCCGCAGTCACCGCGATCCTCCAAAACTTAGCCGCTCCTTAATGCTTGCTTAGTCGTTTTCACTTCAGAAAGCGCCTCCGGGGAGCCATAACAAGGTACGAGACGAGGAGGAGAGGCTCCCATGCAACACCCGAAGACCCCGGCGGCCCTGGCGATCACCCTGCTGATCGGCGCGATCGCGGCCGGTTGCGGCTCCAACACCAATAACTCTTCGGCGTTGCCGACCTCTCCGGCTCAGCCCGGCTACGGCGCCCCGGCGACGGACCCGTACAACCAGACGCAGTACCCGACGCCCGGATCGGCCCCGGCGACCGGCACCGCGACACCGCGGCCGGTCCCCAGCGTGCCGCCCGCGACGGGGGACGCGACCGGCAGTCCCGCGCCGACCCCGACGCCCACCGCGTCAGCAACCCCGATTCCAAACGATTTCAAGCTCCGCCTGGTGAGCGTGCAGAAGAAGACCAGCGGCATCTGGCTCTGGAAGAAGGCCGAGATCACCGTGCAGGTCCAGAACCCGCTCTTCACCCGGGCGCAAACCGGCAAGGTCCTGGTGACGTACTTCTATAGCGGATCGATCGTCGGCCAGCCGCTCTCGAGCGGCATCAGCCTGCAGCCTGCCGAGATCAAGACCTTCACTTTCAAGGCGACCGAGAAGTCCGACGACGCGACCGCGCAGGTGACGACGGATGGCCAGTAGGAAGTCGGCCTTGCTCGCCCTGGCGGCGAGCGCGCTCTGCCTGGGGCTCATGACCGGCTGCGGCGACGAGCCGATCTCGACCCCGCAGGCCGCGGCGCCGGCCACGTCGTCCGGCAACTACCCGGGCGCGACCGCGAATTACCCGGCCGCCAACCCGGCCGCGACCACCGGCAATGTCTACGGCACCCCCACCTCGGCCTGCGGACAGACCGTGCCGGCCGGGACCCAGGCGGCCGCCCCCCAGCAGGGCGCGACGACTCCGCAGGGCGCGACGACCGCCCAGGCGGGCTGCGGCCAGGCCGCACTGCCCGGCAACACCGCGCAACCGGGCTCCCAGGTGAAGGCCGGCATGGAAGCGACCATCGCCGAGCGCAAGGAGTCGGGGCTGTTCAGCAAGTCCCTCAAGTCGGTCACCGTGACGGTGACCAACAACGACGCCAAGACGCAGACCAAGTTCCTCCTCGTCGCGTTCACGAAAAAGAACTCCGAAGTCGAAGTCCAGTACAAGTCGCTCACGATGAGCCCGGGAGGCACGGCGACCTTCCAGTTCTCGGCGACCAAGGACGCCGACGACGCCAAAGTCGAACTGCGGGATTCTTTGCTTTAAACGGGGGTCTTTTAGCGGCCGGTTTCTTCCGGGTGCACTCGCCCGGACAACGCGGCGGGCCGCTGGCGCGGCTGCTCGGCGGCCGCTGCTGACGGGCCTGAACGCCCTGGTGGAGGCCGCCGAGTGGTGCCACCATCACTTTTGTAGGGCATTAGCACCGGGTAAAAAGGGAAGGTGGAATCGAATCGCGAGCTCGCGGGCTGGATCGCCGGAATCGTGGCGAAACAGGGCTATGAGCGGGCGCTGGTGCTGGACGGCGGCGCGGCGAGGGTAGCCAGGCGCCTCAAGGCTCACGCGTTCAGCGTGCGGGCCGCCGACACGTGGCAGTGCCACCACTTCTGGAACGGGGCCCTCCTGCCGGACGGCCCTGCCGGAATCAGCGAGACGCAGGCCGCCGACTGGATGCGCTTGCGAAAGGAAGCGGACGTGGCCGGACGCTTCTTCGCCTGGGCCAACAACCATTTCTCGCCCGAAGAGGCGGTTTGGCTCGGGATCTGGCGGGCCAACATCCTGGAAACCGGGTTGCCCTTCCGGTTGCAGGCGCTCGGCAGCGTCGTGGTCATGCGCACCATGGCGTACTGGCTGGCATGGAATCGATCGGAGATCGGCCACAAGCCTCTCCCGCCTGCCGCGGTCTTCAGGCACTACGTGGACGAGGCCAACCGCGAGATCACCCAGACCGGCAACGATCACCAGGCCATCTTCCTGCCGCCAGGCCAGGATCCCGAACCGGGCGATGCCGCGCTCCTGTACTGTTACGTCGGGGATCGCGAGGGTATCAAACCCTTGGATCCGCGCATCGCGTTCTGGGAGCGCTGGATTCTGGGCGATCCGGCCGCCCCGTTGCCCGCGTCCGAAGCGGACGCCCTCAGCCGGTTGCTGGACAAGATGGTAGACGTTCCGGTCTGGGCGCTGGCCTACGGTGGCGACGGCAGCGAGCTGTTCTCCACTATCCTGGCCGTGCGTCCCGACGCGGTACGGCACGAAATCCAGGTGCCCTATCCCCACCCGAGGGGATCGGCTATCATGACCGAGGGCCTCATCCTGGCCTCAAAAGCAGCATAAGGGGCCGATCCAGATGATTCCTGAAGGTAGCCTCTCGGAGTTCAGCTTGCCCGACCTTCTGCAGATCATCTCGATGGAGGCCGGCACCGGGACCTTGCGCCTGGCCGCGCCGGGGCGGCAGGGCACTCTCGAGGCGGACGGCGGAGTGCTCATCGGGGCGCAGTGCGGGCCGAAAGTGGGCGAGGAAGCCGTGTACGCGCTCTTCCTGTGGGAGGACGGCGCATTCCGCTGGGAACCCGGGTCGGTCGGCCAGATCGAACGCAACGTGGGGGTGGGTCTCGACGACCTCACGCGCGAGGGCATCGCGCGCCGCGACAAGTGGCGCCAGGCCAAGCAGACTTTGCCGTCGCTCAACGCGATCTATCGCCGCAAGGCAGGCGCAGAGCCTTCCGCCGACTGGCCCGCGGACACGCTCCGGGCCTGGGAAGCCCTCGAGACGGGCTTCACGATCGGGGACCTGGGAAGGCGGCTGGAGCTGACGCCGGCGATCGCCGCGGCGGCGCTCATCCCCATCTTCACCGCGGGCGCCCTGGATGCAGAGATTCCCGAGACCGAGGCGGCTTGGATGCTGTTCCGGAAAGCCCTCGCCGGCCTCGTGGGTCGCTTCACCGACATCTCGGGCTTGCGCATGACCGAGAGCATGGAGTCCTTCCTCGCGGAGCGCGGGGTCGCGCACGGCCTGGATCTCATCGCCTCGGGCGGCCGCCTGCTGGAAGCCGATCGGCCCGCTGGAGAGTTCGTCACCGCCTGCAAGGCCGCGCTTGCCGACGTCACAGAGTACATGGCGCGGCTGCACGGCGCGTCGTTCGTCGAGCGCGTGGTCGCCGACGTCGTCCGGGATTCCTCGCAGGCCGAGCAGGCCGCCGCGCCCCTGCTGGGTCTCGGCGTGCCCGCTTCGGCGGGCGGGCGGGCCGAGGGAGACTAGCGGCATGTTCAACAGGGGCACGGCCAACCTCGTCATCACCGAGGACGGCGTTCGCGCGATCAACAACACGCTCGGCAACCTGGTCATGGACTCGGGTGCCAAGGCCGCGCTGCTCCTGGAAAAGAGCGGTCAGCTCATCGCCGCGCAGGGGGAGACCAACGCGTTCGACACGATGTCCCTCTCGGCGCTGATCACCGGTTCGTTCTCGTCCAACAAGGCCATCGCCGGCCTGATCGGCGAGACCGAGTTCCGCAAGATGTTCCAGCAGGGCAAGCAAAGCAGCGTCTACATGGCCCTGCTCGAAACCGGCGACCTCATTTCGGTGATCTTCTCCAACCAGATCACCATCGGGAAGATCAAGTTCAAGGTCGAGCAGATCCTGGACACCCTAAACGAGCAGATGAAGGCGATGTACAATTCGACCCCGGAGACCCCTTTCAAGCCCGCGTCTCCGAGCGCCGCGCCGAAGCTCAACGACCTGTTCTAGAGAAAAGGCAGAACCCTTCGATGGCCCTGATCAACTACGCAAGCCGCGAGATCAACTGCAAGATCGTGTACTACGGCACGGGTCTAGGCGGCAAGACGACCAACCTGGAGTACATCTTCAAGCAGTTGGCGCCCGGCATCCGCGGCGAGATGATCAGTCTGGCCACCGAGACCGAGCGCACGCTGTTCTTCGACTTCTTGCCGCTCGATCTGGGATCGGTCCAGGGCTTCAAGACCAAGTTCAGCCTGTACACGGTTCCCGGCCAGGTCGAGTACAACGCGAGCCGCAAGCTCATCCTCAACGGCGTGGACGGCATCGTGTTCGTCGCCGACTCCCAGCGCGAGAAGATGTCCGAGAACATCGAGTCGTTCCGCAACATGGAGGAGAACCTCGCCGAGTACGGCCTCACCCTCGAGCAGGTGCCGTACGTGCTGCAGTACAACAAGCGCGACCTGCCCAACGTCAGCAACTTCGAGGAACTCGAGTCGGCGCTCAACATGCGGGCCGTGCCGTCATTCGAAGCCGTGGCGGTGGAGGGTTCCGGCGTGTTCGCCACCCTAAAGGCCGTCTCCAAGGCCGTCCTGAACCGGCTGAGCTAGCGCCGGCCTCCGTGCCGGCGGCGGCGTCAGCCGAGACTCATAGCGCGGCTCTGATGACTTCGCTCCGGCATCGCGGCCGGCACGGAGGCCGGCCCCACCCGTTGCATCGGTGGCGCAGGCCTCCGTGCCTGCGTCCGATAGGCGCCAGGTCATTTGAGCGCCGCTATCAGTCCGAACCCCTGCTCGTACTCCCTGTCACAGACCGGCTGTGATGCCTGGCACTACGCTTGTTTACATCTTCTCCCAGCTGCGGAGGCGCCATGTACGAGCAGTTTGCCGGTTACGAGTTGATCACCCAGTTGGCCGAGAGCCTGACCGGGCGCATTCACCTGGCGCAGGCACCCGGCACGGGGCAGCTCTTCGTCATCAAGGAGATGCTGCTCGAGCACGAGAGCGCACTGTCGGAGGCCGAGCAGAAGCTGCGCTTCGAGCGGGAGACGCGGTTCCACTGCGCCCTCGACCACCCCAACATCGTCAAGGCGCACACCGGCGGCGAATCAGACGGGCGCTACTACCTGGTCCTCGATTACGCGCAGGGCACGACGCTCCAGCAGGTCATGGAGAGCGGCCAGCCGGCCATTCCCCAGGTGCTCAACTGGGGAATCCAGCTCTGCAGCGCCCTCCAGTACATGTACGACACCCTCGGCCTGGTCCACCGCGACATCAAGCCGGCCAACATCATCATCAGCCCGTCCGGCCAGGTGCGCATCACCGACTTCGGCCTGGCCCGCGTCGCGATGCACCCCGACATCACCCAGACCAAGATGATGCTGGGCACCCTGGTCTACATGAGCCCCGAGCAGCTCCTGGATCCGTCGATGGTGGACAACCGGGCCGACATCTTCGCGGTGGGCGCCGTCCTCTTCAAGGCCCTGACGGGTACCTTGCCGTTCGCCGCCGAGAAGCTCGAGACGATGGCGCAGCGCCTGCTTTACGGGACGCCCGACGATCCCTGCTCGCTCAATCCCCTGCTGCCGCGCAGCCTCGGCGACATCTTGCTGCGCTGCCTGGCCAAGGACTCCGACGAGCGCTACCCCTCGGCCCGGGCCCTGTCCCAGGACCTGGCCCGCGAGCTGAAGAACGCCAAGATCTACCTGGCCCAGGGCCAGGTCCATGGCACGCGCAGCGAATGGAAGGAAGCCGCGCACTGCTTCCAGCAGGCCTGTGCCCTCGACGGCGACGACCCCTTCGCCTGGTTCCACCTGGGCGACGCCCTGGAGATGCAGGGCCAGGCCGATCCGGCCTTCGACTGCTTCCTCAAGGTGGTCAACGCCGACCCGGCGGCGGTCCAGGCCTATCGGCGCCTCGGCCGCGCCTATCGCAAGCGCGGCGACAAGGCGTCGCTCGATGCAGCCGTCAAGATGCTCGAGCGCGCCTGGACGCTCGAACCGGAAGATCGCGACACCTCCCTCGATCTGGTCTCGCTGCGGGTCATGGTAGGCAAGGACCAGGACGCCCTGGAACTGGTATCCGACCTGGTCAAGCGCTACCCGGAATGCGCGCGCTCGCACCTGAATGCCGGCCGCCTGCTCTACAAACTCGGGCGTTGGCCCGAGGCCCTGGCCGCGTTCCGCATGGCCCACCGCATCGAACCCCGGCAGTACCAGGCGCTCTTCAACCTCGCGTCCCTGACCTTCGAGATGGGGCGGCACGAGGAGGCAGAAGATCTCTTCTTGAAGGCGATCGCCCTGGATACCTCGCAGATAGACTCGCAGCACAACCTCGCGATGCTGTACTTCGAGACGCAGCGGTATCGCGAGGCCGAGGACCTGCTGCGCCACGCCCTCGGCCGGAGCGAGCGGATGGCGAGCCTGGCCCTGCTCGGCAAGGTCCTGCTGGCGCAGGGCCGGCCGGACGAGGCGGTCGAGGTGCTGTCGCGAGCCATCGACCAGGGCGGCGGCTGGGACATCGAGGTCAACCTCGCCGAAGCCCTTTCAGGCGCCTTCCGGTACCAGGAGGCGATCCTCGTGCTGCGAGGGGTCGCGAATCGCGTCCCCGCCGGGGATCGTGCCAGGCTGTTCCTGCAACTCTCACGCGTCGAACGCACCGCCGGCAACGGCAGCGACGCGGTGCGCGCGCTGCGCGAGTGCCTCGGGGCCGATCCGGAGCCGGATGTGGCCGAGGAGGCGCAGCACCTGCTTGCCGTGCTGGCGCCGCGGTCGCGCGGCACCGCTCCGTTGCGAGCCCCCGAGCGCCCGGTCAGCGGCGTCTGGCGGTTCTTCGGCCTCCTGCGCGAAGCGCACCAGTAGGTCCGGACTCACCGGGCCGCGAGCCTGGCCGTCAGGGCGATGTGCCCAGGGCACCGCGGACGTTGATCATGCCCCAGCCGTAGTAATCGTCGAAGCCCGGGTCGCCGATATCCTGCGATCCGCTCACCAGGCGACTCCGCACCTCCTGGGGCTTGATGCCGGCCGAGAGCATGAGGGCCACGAGGCCGCTCACCACGGGGGCCGACATCGAGGTACCGCTGGCATACGCGTAGGCGTTGCCATCGTCGTCCGGATTGCCGGTCGTGGCGAAGTAGCGCCTGGGAATCGTGGACAGGATGTCGACGCCCGGCGCCGCCACCGTCACGAAGGGATTGTAGTTGGAGAACGGGGCGTGCTCCCAGAACCGCACCTCGACGTCGTCGGTGGCCGGCCTGGTCGCCGCGACCGAGATGACGCCCGAGATGGCGGCCGGGTACTCCAGGGGATTGCCGGCCAGGGCTTCGTTGCCCGCCGCGGCCACCACCACGACGTCGTTGGCGATCGCCTGGGCCATCTGCCGCGCCTCGATCTCGCTGGTCTGGGCGGAGCCGAGGCTCAGGTTGACGACCTTGGCGCCGTTGCGGATGGCGAACGCGAGACCCTGGATGAGGCCCGCCGTGTTGCCGCCGTCCACGCCCAGCACCCGGATCGGCAGGATCTGCGCTTCGGGGGCCACGCCGGCGATGCCCTTCCCGTTGTTCGCCACCGCCGCGATGATGCCCGCGACGTGGGTGCCGTGGCCGAAATCGTCCGCCGGGAGGCCCTTGCCTTCCAGGAAGTTCGCGCCCGTCAGGAGGTTGCCCTTGAGGTCGGGATGATCGAAGTCCACGCCGGTGTCGATCACCGCGACCCGCACGCCCTTGCCCCGGTAGGTATCCCACGCCGCGCATTCGCCCGACTCCGCCTTGCACAGGTCGATGCGCCGCAGCGCCCACTGCGCCGGGAGGCCAGGGTTGTCCTTGAACACCCTGGGGTCGGTCGGCTTGAGCTGCGCCGTCCTGTCCGGCAGCCGGGCGGGGCGAAACGCCCCCCACATGTTGGGGTGCAGGCGGCCGTTGAACTCGGCGAAGCGGACCTCGGGAAAAGCCAGGAAGCGGGGGATCGTCTGCGCCTCCTTCCCGGCCGTGACGCCGCTCCGCCAGATGCCCGGCACGATCTCCTCGAGTGGCGTCGCTCCCACGGCCTTGTGCACCTCGTGCACGCGGGCCGGAGTCGTACCTTCCTTGAACTCGACCAGGAGTTCTCCCGGCTCGTACGCTCCGGAGGCGGGCGGGGCGGGAGCCGGGAGCGGCGCAAGCAGGCCGCACGCCGCGAGCAGCGAGGCGAGCGCGAACGCCACGACGACACGCGGCATCATCGCGTGAACTCCATCCCGGTGGTCTTGGACTGGAACGTCTTCTTCCGGAACGGCCGGAACGGCGGGCTGCCGTCCTTGATGCCCAGGATGTCCGCGGGAGTGCGCAACCGCACGTCGAGATCGCCCTGGTGGTACGAAGCGGGCAGGAAGTCGCCGAAATCGACCGCCTTGGGCGTCACACCGCCGTACTTGCTCGAAAGGGCGTGGATCTCCCAGGTGTAGACGGTGCTGGGGAGCAGGGCGCCGCCGTTGACGTCGCCGTCCCCGAAGCCGGGGTAGGCCATGCGGGTCTGCCGGGTCAGGCCGCGCCACTTGGGCTGCGGGATGTTGGGCTCGAAGACCTGGACCATGTACGCCTCGGCCTCGCGTACGGGCTGCCACTCGAACGAGGGGCGGCCGCCCACGCCCTTGGCGCCTCTGGCCGGGCCTATGGGATCGGGTGGGCTCAAGAGTTCGAAGACGTTGTCCTGCGCCGTGTTGCTGGTGATGACGACCAGCGACTCGCGCTTCCGGTCGGCGCTGAACGCCCGCCCCTCCAGGATATAGGCCGATTTGGCGACGCTCGGGACCAGGAGGGTCTGCTGGGTCGAGAACGCCCGCGCCACCGGAATGGAGCCCAGGATGCCGAAGTCGAGCGTGATCTCGGTCTTGACGTCGTTGACCCAGCCCGCGTTGGTGTAGGCGATGCGGGCCTTGGTGCCGAAGGTGCCGATCTTGATGGGCGTAGGCGCCTTCCACTGGTACGAGGCCAGGCTGCCGGTGGGCCCGAACGGCACGTCGAAGTAGCCGTAGCCGAAGCCGAGCGTGCCGTTGCCGTAGTCCTTGAAGGAGAACGCCTGCGCCTGCGCCCCCTTCGCGGGGACGACCGGGCCGCCGGCGACCTCGCCCGCGGCGATCACGCCGGAGAACACGGCGCCAGGCAGTTGCGTGGTCGAGTCGGGGATCGCCCACTTGCTGTCCTTGACGGAACCGGCCAGGGCGCCGGCGAAGATCACCTCGCCGTCGACCGGCACGCCCGCCGGTCCCTCGACGACGCCTTGCATCTCGACGCGGCGGGTCGTCAACTCGCCCGAGGTGGGGGTGGGGAACAGCGGATCGATGAAATAGGCGCGATCGTCCTGGACGGCGCCCGTGTCGTAGGTCACCGAGGTGTAGCCGGCCCGGCAGACGCTGATATTCTGGCGCGACACCGACCCGAAGAGCGAGAATCGCCCGTTGTTGTCGGTCGTGGCCCAGCCGATGTCCGAAATGACCGTCGCGGCGCCGATTGGCTGCCCGGTCGCCGAGTCGAGCACCTGCCCGCGCAGGGGCTGGCCGAAGCCCGGGAGGAGACCCGGAAGCGTGGGCGAGATGAGCAGGACGTCGCAGCCGCCCAGGGCCGGGGCCAGGAGGCCGGCGGCGGCTGCAAGCGCGGCGGCGCGGCCGATTATCACGCGCGCATTATACCCGCACGGTCATTCGCGTCCCGGCGCTTTGTCCGCCCTGCGCGCGGAGAAAATCGCGAACACCCCCTTGACTACTTTTAAGGACCCCTTAATATAGTCTTATAGGGAGTTTTACGTTCGACTTGCTTCGGAAGGAGCACTTTTCCATGAAGAAATTTGCGGCCCTGGTCCTGGTGGGAGCTCTGGCCGGCTGCGGCGGCGCCCAGATCGCGCCAATCGCCAAGGCGCCGGCGGGTTCGACCGTCAGCGCGAAGTCCACGCCCGGCCTGCGTGCGGCGTGGGATCAGATCCACAAGCAGATCTTCGCCAACGTCGACGCCAACAAGGACGGCAAGATCGACGAGTACGAGGCCGGCACCACGATCGACCTCGACACCTTCAAGAAGGCCGACCTCAATTACGACGGCGCGGTCGACTACAACGAGTTCATGAAGCACGCCACCAAGGGCGGCTTCCTGCAGGGCAGCGACACCCCCGACAAGTTCGTCGGCCGTCTGCGCGACGAGCTGGCTGGCTCGCTCAAGAAGCTCGACACCATGCCCAAGCGCGGCTGGTTCGACAAGGGCGACGGCTTCCTGCAGGCCGAGGAGCTCACGGGCAAGGCCCTCAAGGGCGCCGGCTTGGGCTTCTACTATCCCAATCTGCGCATCTCGCTCACCGTGAGCGAGGTTTCCGAGGAGCAGTTCAAGGCCGCCGACAAGACCGGCGACGGCAAGCTCGGCCCCGCCGAGTTCGAGGACCTCTACGTGGCGCTGGTCCTCGCCGCCTTGACCCCTGCGGGCAAGTAAAGTAACTCCCTAAAACCCCCCCACCACCACCAGCGGGCGTCCTCTCCGAGGAGAGGGCGCCCGCACCACACGGGCGGCCCCAAGAGGCCGTCCAAGCCGAGAAGCAGCGCCGCCCGTGCCGCCGCGCCAGCGGCCCAAGAAACTCTCCCAAGCCGAGCCCACACAAAAAACCTTCCTCTCACACTTAACCCCCACATACCAAAATTTTTCCCCAACGATAAACGACTCCCGGAACGAGCCGGCGATAACCAAATCAAAGGAAGGGTGGATCTCCCAATCGGGAGAGGGAGGCAGCGATGAATCAGGTGACGATGGCCGCAGCGCCCAGTCGCTTGACCAGCTCGCAGGGCGCCAAGCGCGACCGCGAGAGCTTTGCTCCCGGCTACATGGGCGTCATCCAGCCTTCCGAGGATCGCTTCTACCGCCGCCCGGCCCACGAGAGCCGGAGCCGCCAGAAGCCGATCAACCTGATGGGCCTCCTGATCGCCGTGATGGTGCTGGCCCTCCTGGCCGCCCTGGCGCTCCTGCTGGCCGGCCAGCCCCTGCTGGCCCTCGCCCCCGCGGTGGTCCTGATGGCCGCCAGCGTCGGTTCCGCGATCCCGCAGGTGGCCGAAGCCCTGGCGATGCCGCTCATCGAGCGCCGGTAGCCTTCCCCAGGGTTAACCGGACGCTTACCCGGCCATAAGAAACTCGCGCGCCGGGAGGAGCGAAAAACCACATGGAACCCCGGACTCGCTCCGGGAGTGACCCGCCCGTTTCAAACGGGCCGGGTAGGCCGAGAGGGAGGAGACATGGCTAGGAATCTGGCGATCGTCATGTTGAGCATGGCCCTGATCGGCTGCGGCACCGCTCCCAGGGCCGCCTCCATCGCCGCCTCCGCGCAGGCCCAGGCCGGCAAAGCGGCCGACAGCCAGATCGTGGCCGAGACCTACGGGCTCATCAGCCGCTGGCTGCTGGATCGCAACTACATGGTGACCTCGGTCGCCCAGTACCAGCAGAGCCGGGCGGCCGGCAAGGTGGCCGTCCGCGGGACGTTCTGGTCCACGTACCGCACGAAGCGGGGATTCCTGTTCCGCACGGGCTACTGGAACCTGTCGCTTCGCGACGAGGCGGGCGGCGGCGGCATCGGCGGCGGCTACGATCGGGGCTACGACCGCGGGTACGGCGGTTACGATCGCTCCTACGGTCCCAGCTACTCGCACTACAACGGCGGGATGATGTACGACTACTTCGAGGGCGTCGAGGAGAGCATCGAGGAAGGCATCTGGGACGATTACGACAACGACTACACCGGGGACTGCGAAGGCACCTACGGGAATCGCTCGCGCCGCAACCCTCGCCGCGACTACAACGACGGTCTTGACTGCTACCCGGGCAGCGACTACAACTCGCCGGGCTACGGGTCGGGCTACGATCCCGGCAGCCCGTACCGGTCACCCTACAACTCGTACAACGGCCTCTCGGTGCCGCTCGTGCGCATCACCGACAACTCGCGGTCGCGGAACTTCAAGCTCTTCAACGGCCAGCCGGCGATCGCCTTCGTGGACGGCCAGCGCTTGAAGGAAGTGCGCCTGGTCCGCGACGGCAGCGCGATCTGGAAGGGACTCTTCTAGGTCACCGCCGGCGGGGAAACCTTCACGGATAGAGGCGCCAGCTCCGAACAGGTAGGGGCGCTCGGCCATCGTGGCACGACCCCTCGTTTCGGGAACAAGAAACCCGGAAGGGGGGACCGCGCATGCACATTGACGCGAAATGCCACCCGGGCACCGGCAAGCTGGTGCGCCCGCCGGATCCGGCCGAAATCGCCGAGAAGATCGACAGGGCGGCCAACGCGGCCAGAAAGCCCAAGCGTCCCCGCCCCGAGCGGAAGGAACCCATCGACGAGACCCCGAAGACCAAGCCCAAGCCGCCCAAGAGCCTCGATCTGCCTGACAACTTCCTGGGCGACAACCAGCGCGAACCTCAGGCGATGGGCCGCCCGGGCTGGCGCCCCCCGGTGCTGGGTTGAGCCGGCACCGGCGGCTGCAGTCAACTCACACGAGGGAGGGCTTCGAGCCATGAAGATCGGCGATCCGGGCAAGAGCGGGAGCACGGGCAAGCTGCCCGATTTGCCAGGAAACAAGCCGCCCGAGGCTGCTCCGAAGCGACCGCTGCCGGGAGCCGATGTCCCGAATCCCCCGAGGTCGCGAAAGCCAGGCAAGCCCGGCCCCGCGGAGCCGAGGTTGCCGAAACTCGAAAATCCGACGCTTCGCAGCCTGATCCCCGATCCCGACGCCCCGCCGCCCCCCCCTGGCAGGCCGATGGGCGGTCGGCCAGGGCTCTCCGGGAGTCGCCCGCGCGGCTGATAGCGGCGCCCAGATGACTTTGCGCTGTCTTCGTCACCCCGGCGAGAGCCGGGTCTAGCCGAGGTCTGGCTAGATTCCGGCTTCCGCCGGAATGACGCGGGGCGGAGTCGTGTGAGCGGCGCCATTAGGCGGCGGGTGCCCGGCGCCAACCGGCCGGACACCCGCCTCACCCGCTAGCGAAAGGCCCGGCCGGCCGCGATGGGCACGGCCACGCGCAGGCGGCCGGTGTGCCCGAGGCGCGAACGTTCGGCGCCTTGGCGGGCCCGCCCTCGCATGGCCTTGTGCCGCTCCTCGGCGCAGATCAGCACCGCCAGGGCGTGGGTCACCCGATCCAGGCGGTCGACGCGGGTCAGGAGATCCCGCAACCAGGGCCGCGGTGCCCAGAATTCCTGGTCGTTGAGCCACCGCCGGGCGATGTCGCGGCAGGACAGGTGGCCGTAGTCGCGCAGGTAAGGGAGCAGGAGCGCCGCTAGCCGCTTGTTGCCCCGCACTCCGAGATCGGGAACCAGATTCAGACGCATCGCCATGGTGGCCTCCTCGCTGGACGAAAATTTGTTCGACACTCGAAAGTTTAATCGAGGAAGTGGGCGTCAAGGAAGTGAAATCGATCACGTGTTCGAGAGATCGACCTCGGGAGGCGCCGCTCTACCTGGCAGCGTGCGGCAATGGCAGATCCAGAACGGTGCAGAGGCCCGTCGCGCCGACGATGCGCGGCACGGTGTTGAGCAGCGTCGCGACGGTGGCGACGTCTCCCGGCAGGCCGCCCGGAATCGCGAGGGCGAGATCGGGATCGCCCGTCACCTGGACGCTGTCTTCGTCCGCAACCCCGCCCAGGGCCATGATCAGTTCGAGTTCGACCGCCGTATCCGGGCCGGCCTTTGCCCGCGCGAACTGGTGCAGGCCGACGACCAGGCCTGCCTCGACGGTCAGAAACTCGCTCTGCCGGCGGTAGTCGGTGACGATGGGCGCCAATTCGTCCTCGATGCCGGTGACCGCGAAACCGAGGCCGCAAGCCAGCAGGGCCGCGGACTCGGCCAGGCCGATATGCCCCATGCGGCCGCCCTCCATCTCGGCGGCAAACTCTGCAGGCGTCATGCCGGCCCCGGTCTTCTTCTGCAAGTTCAGGCGCCGGCGGGACGTGTCCACCACGCGGCGTACCCGCACCTGGCGCACGGACCGGCAGCAGGTCGTGAGGACCAGGGGCAGGGCGTCCATCGCGAAGCCCGGGTTGACGCCGACGCCGACCAGGGCGGTGCCGGCGTCGCGGGCAGCGCGATCGAGTCGGGCGGCCAGGTCGGGGTGACGGAGGCCGGGGAACGCGAGTTCTTCGGCGCTGGAGACGACTCGCAGCCCCCGCTCGAGGAGCGCCAGCAACTGGGGGGCGACGTCCGGCAAGAAGGAACCGGTGGTGTGCACGGCCACGCGGGCGCCGGCGAGATCGCCCAGATCGGCTCTCACCGGCACGCCCCACGGCGCCTCGCCGCAGACCTCCCCGAGATCTCGGCCCACCTTCGCCGGATCGACGTCCACGGCTCCCACGACGCGCAGGCCGGTCCGAGCCCGGGCGGCGCGCGCCACCTCGATGCCGATGGCGCCGAGGCCGAAAAGCACCACCTCGACGGGCGGGACGGCCGGGGCGGGAGCGGGGCCGGGCAGGGTACGGAGCAGGGGACGCACGTCTTGGGCCATCATCGGGAGATTCCTCCGGGCGATAACGGCTCGATGACTACCATTCGAGCCTTTCCCAGTGTAGCAGGCCGGACAGGGAGTTATCATCGGGCGTGCGGTTCGAACGTGGCTTCCTCGCGCTGATCGTTCTGGGCGCGGCGCTCGCCGCCCTGCCGGCGGTCGGGCAGCCGAGGGCGCCGCGGCTGGAATTGCTCGACGCCGGAGACCTGGGAGGCGAGCCGCGGATGCCGGCGCTGGCAGGCGGCGTCTGGAACCGGGAACCGCTGATCCTCGGCGTGGAGCCCGACCTCGATCGCACCGTGCTCTATCGCCTCGCCTGGCTGGAACGCGGCGCGGCCCCGAACTTGCCCGGTCCCGACCGGCCGCGCCAGGGCGAGACAGCGGGCGCCGACGCTCCGGAGCTGCAGGACGTCCTGGAAGGTACCGTGGCCACGGGCAGTGCCGGCCCGGCGCGCGGCGACGTTGCGCCGGCGGCCGGCCGGCCCCAGCCGATCGCCCTTGAGCCGGGCCTGCCGGAGATCGTGCCCTTCGAGCCGCTCCCGCCCGGGGTCGACTCCGTGGCGCTCGCCGGATCGGTCCGGGATGGCCTGCTCGCCTGGGTCGCCCGCGAAGGTTCCCCGGAGGTCCCGCTCTACCGGCTAGCGGCGCGGCGCTTCGCCGTGCACGGCAAGCCGGCCGGCGGGGATCTGACGCTGCAGGTCGGCCCCGGGCGCCCCGCCGACCTTGCCGTCGCCGTCGCGCCCGATGGCGAGGCCCTCATCGCCTGGACCAACCACCTGGCCGGTCGGGGCGCGGCGCTCCACTGGCGGTCGGTCGGGCACGGCGGCGAGATTGGCGCGCTCCGGCGCCAGTGGGACATCGCGAGCGATCAAGGCAGCCCGTCGGTGGCCGTGCTCCCGGGCGGATTCGCCCTGGCTCATCTCGAAACGCCGCTCCAGGGGCAGCCGCCGGAGCCGCTGGAAGGTGGCGACGACGAGGTGGCCGGTCGAGGACCGGACCGGGCCTTGCGAATCCGGAAGGTGAGTGCCGGCGACGCTTCGCCGCGCGGCGAAGCCTCCACGGTGGCGCAACGGCCTGGCCTGGATCATCCGCAGGTCCGTTCCCGCGGGGGAGCGGCCCACGTGTTCTGGACCGACCCGCGTGGCGGCGGCCGCATGCTGCGCTCCCGCGCCGTTGGATCGGACGCGGTGCCCGCCGGCGCCGACTTCGCGCTCCGGACCGACCTGCGCGCGTCCGAGCCCGAGCCCTTCCGCGTCCTCCCCGCCGCCGATGGCCTCTGGCTGGTCGTGTGGCCACAACTCGAGGGGCGCGGTCGCGCCATGGTCCTGCAAGCCAGGCTCTTCCACGGCGCGGGAAACGCTGTCGGACCACCGGCGCTGGTAGGGCGATCCGGAGGAGACCTGGCCTTGCGGGACGTGGTCGAGAGTCGCGGCGCGGACCGGTGGATCGCGGTCTGGACCGAGGAGGAAGCGGGCAGGTTCAGGCTGCGGTACCGGCCGCTCCTTCTCAAGTGACCGCGGTCGTATCGGTCGCCCAGCTTGCCGTGCGAGACGGCGACTTCGCGGGCAACCTCGCGCTGGCCAGAAGCGCAGCCGGGGAAGCGGCCGCCCGCGGGAGCGACCTGCTGGTCTTGCCGGAGCTCTGGCTTTCCGGGCAGGCCCTGGAGACCGCGACGGCGACGGCCCTGCGGGAAGGCGACGAACGCGCCGAGCAACTGGCGGCGATTGCCCGCGATTCCGGCATGATGGTGGCGGGAAGCGTCCTGGCGGCGGCTTCCGGCCGGCCCCGCAACAGGCTCATGATCCACGACTCCATGGGCAAGGTCGTCGCCACCTACGACAAGGTGCACCTGTTCGGGCTCATGGCCGAGGACCGCCATCTCGCCCCGGGCGATCGCGCGGTGGTGGCCGACCTCGGCTGGTGCAGGGCCGGCCTGGCCATCTGTTACGACCTCCGCTTTCCCGACCTCTTCGGGCGTCTGGTCCGAGACGGCGCGGACGTCGTCATCATCCCGGCGGCCTGGCCGCGCGTCCGGATCGCTCACTGGCTCGCCCTGGTGCGGGCGCGAGCCATCGAGAGCCAGTTGTATGTCGTGGCCTGCAACCGCACCGGCGAGCACGCCGGCATGGAGTTCGGCGGGCACTCGCTGGTCGTCGATCCCTGGGGCGACGTCTTGCACCAGTCGGAAGGCGACCCGGGCATGTTCACCGTGACGCTCGATCTGGCCCGCGTGGCCGAAGTCCGCGCTAGCTTGCCGGTGGCGAAGGACCGGCGCCCGGACGTCTACGGGCCGCCCTGAAGCTCGGGCGGCAAGTCGTCGGAGGCGGCCAGCAAGGCCTGCAGACCGGCCGGGGTTTCCTTCCTGGCGGGCTCCTCGGGGGGCGCCGCCGGCGGGTCGTTCCCGGCCGCAGGCGCCTGGGCCGGTTCGGTCGCGGCGGCAGCGGGATCTGCACCGGTCGCGGCGGCAGCGGGCTCTGCACCGGTCGCGGCGGCTGCGGGCTCCGCTGCGCCCCGGGCCTCCTCGATCTCTTCCAGGAGGCCCGGTTCGTCGCCAGGCGGCGGGGCCACGGGTCGAACCGTGACGCGAAACTTCCGGGCGAACTCGGGCTGGCCGGCGATGCGGACCAGGAAGCGCACGAACCAGATCACGGCGTGGTGCTCGGCCTCGAAGGTCGGCGCGGCGTCGCGCGGGACGTAGAGGATCCCCTTGGCCGCGGCCGCGACGCCTTTGCGGAGTTCCCGGGGGCCAGCCATCTGGTACTCGGTCTCGCCGGCGCGGGCCGTCTTCCAGGTGCCCGGCTCGGATCGCCGGCCGGCGACGAACACCCGTTCCTCGCGGAAGAGCGAGACCCAGATCCCTTCGAGCTTGCCCTTGTACCGCGGCCGGAACTCGATTTCGCAAGCCAGGGCATCGCCGGGCAGGGCCACCTGCGGGGATAAATCATGGCGAGACGCGCCAAGCGGCCCCAGCCGCCAGTCCGCGAGCACCTGCCAGCCCATCATGCCCAGCCCGACTCCCATGCCGCCGATCGAGATCAAGAACGGCGCGAGGAACGGGGAATCCTGGCCGAAGACGAGCCGCGTCATGACCGGCAGGGGCAGATCCGCCACGGCCCCCAGCAACACGGCGAACATTGCCAGGCCGAGCCCGGTGAAGCACAGACCGACAAGCAGCCACCAGTATGGTTCGGAGGGCGAGCGCGCATCGCTCCTGATGGGCGGCGGCGCCGCGTACGTCGGGCCATGGTCGGGCGTGGCGCCCTCGGCGGCAACGACCTGGATCTCCCGCTCTGCTGTCTCGTCGGCATGCCGCAGATCGGCATGCGCGCGCAGGAACCACGCCACCGAGAAGGTCTCGCCCTCCCACGAGACCGGCCCGGCCGGCGCCTTGAAGCGAAAAGGGAATGCCTCTTTGTGGCCCGCGGGCCAGGCGCCGCGGAACAACTCGACCTGCGAGGTCCCGCCTTGCTCGGGCACGCCTTCGCCTTGCGTCCGCCACTCGCAGGAGACGACCAGCCGCTGGCAATGGCAGTCGGCGTCCACGGCGACCGCGATGCGGCCGGCGATGGCGTCGCCCAGGCGGTAGGCCCGCGGCGCGCCGTCAAGCTTGATCTCGAGCCGGCAACCCATCTGCGTTCGACGTACCCCGGCGTCGCGATTTGTTTCCGCGGCGAGGGGAAGCGGGACCTTCAGTTGCCCGCAGGGAGCGCCGCGCGTTCGGGCTGCACGGCTGCATCGTCCGGCCTCGGCGCGAGGTCGATCGGCAATGTGAACCAGAATTCGCTGCCGGCACCCGGCCGGCTCTCGACCCCGATGCTGCCGCCATGGGCTTCCACGATCGACCGGCTGATGGCCAGCCCGAGCCCCGTGCCTGCCTGGAGCCGCCCGGCCGGGAGCTGGCTGAACCCCTGGAAGAGTTTCCCGATGTCTTCCGGATCGATGCCGATGCCCGTATCCTCGACGCAACAGCGGACGGTGTCATTCGCCGTGGTGATGGCGACGCGCACGGTCCCGCCGGCCGGCGTGAACTTGACGGCGTTGTGGATCAAGTTCGTAAGGACCTGGTCGATGCGTTGCGGATCCAGCGCGGCCAGAGTGGCCGATTCGGGCAAGTCCAGAAGGAGTTCCACCTGGCGCTCGGCGGCAAACGGCGCCAGGCTCTCCCCGACTTCGCGCACCTGGTCGGCCAGATCGCCGGGCTGCAGCCGCAATGTGAACGTGCCGGCCTCCATGGCCGCGTAGTCGAGAAGGTCGTTGACCAGGGACCCGAGGCGCCGGGACGCTCGCCGGATCTGGGCCACGAACTCGCGCTGCTGCTCGGTCAGCGGGCCACCGATCTCGTCTTCGAGGAATTCCAGGAAGCCGAGCACGGAGGACAGGGGAGTGCGCAGGTCGTGGGACACCGCGTTGACGAAGTGTCGACGCAGCCGGTCGACCTCCTTGAGATCGGCAAGATCCCGGTAGGCGACGCGAAGCTCCTGGTAGAGCAGCGACGTGTCTTCCAGCGCGGCGACGAGTGTCTCGAAACCCTTGCGACGGCGGGCACTCTGGGTTTCGAGCGCTTCGGTCGTGCCCCGCACGAGCTCCATGGTGGCGCGAAGCTCCGCCGATACCCGCTGCCACTCCACCAGGCGCCCGTCGTAGGGCGAGGGAATGCCGAGGCTCCCCTTGCGCGAACTGGCGAGCGCCTGCTCGAGCCGGTCGATAGGCTGGAGCACCCCGGTCTTCAGGAACGCGGCGAACCAGATCGTGCCGATCAGCATCACCCCCGACACTGTGATGATCGCAGCGCGCAAGGCTATTTCCGCGGCTCCCATCGGCCGACCGGACAGCGACCCGAGTTCGAAGAGCAGCATGGCCGCGGCCAGGATGAGCGCGAAGGCCAGGCCGAGAATCCAGGTGAAGGAGGTCAGGCGGGAGCGGAGGCTCGCGGGGAACCTACCCGGCCGATCAGGATTCATGGGCGAGAGCCTGCAACTTGCCCTCGAGGGCGGCGACCTCGGCTCGCAGATCGCGAATGCGCTCCTCGCGATTGGCCAGCAGTTCGGTGGCCCGATCGGTGAGGGCGGCTTGCTGCTGAAGGTCTTCGTTGAGGCGCGCCAGGTTGCGATTGGCTTCCTCCAGCGCCGCGGCCTTGTCCGAGAGGACCTGCTTGGAGCGCGCTTCGAGGTAATCCTCGACCGTTCCCGAGCGCAGCAGCTGCGGTATCACCATCCCGAGCACCACGATCGTCGCGACGGCCGCGGTCGCGGTGAGGCCATCCAGCATGGCGTCGGTCCAGTAGAAGGGCCACCAGATCGTGACGATGTCCATCACGTGGGTGGTGCCGCAAAGGAAGAAGGTCGAGAACAGGAACAGCGAGACCAGCAAGGGGTTGGGGACGTCCGGCCGGCGGCCGAAGAAGACAAGGATGATGCCGGCCGTCGCGTAATACGCAAGTGCGATCAGGCTGTTGAACCCGACCACGGCCGCGATGAGCCAGGGCTGCCAGAGAAAGCACATGCCGTGCGGCATGAACTGGTCAGCGAGCTCGTGAATCATGGTCGGTCACCCCCGGCGCCGTGGCGCGTCCGGTCCTGCCTGGCCTGAGTATATCAGGCGCGCGGTGGCCCGCCGGGCGGCCCGAGAGTGGAAGCGCTCGGATTCGAACCGAGGTTGCACCGGTTATGAGCCGGGGGTCCTGGACCGCTGGACGACGCTTCCCCCGACGAGAGGATACCGTAAAAGGCACTCGACCCGTAACTGGTGCGTAACGGCCAGACCGTAGCCTCCTTGCCACGGAGGATTTCGAAGATGACCGACACGAACCACAACGGCAATCCGGCGGCGAACCTCGCCGAGATGTACGCCGAGGCCGAGAAGCTGTGGACCGGCCCGATCCAGGATTTCATGGGGAGCGAGTTCTTCGTGAAGTGGATGGAAGTCGGGCGCGACGTCTACCTCGCCCAGACCGAGATTTCCCGGGACAGCCTCGAGAAGTACTGGGAGGCGGTTCGCTTGCCGCACAAGGGCGACATCGCGAGTCTCGCCGGCCAGGTGGTGTCGATCGAGTCCAAGGTCGAGGCGCTCGAGGACGCCCTCGAGCACGTCGCCGACCGCCTCGCCCTGCTCGTCGGCATGGTCGAGAACCTCGCCCCGGCGAAGCCCGCCGGCAAGGCGGCCAAGGAGTAGGTGGCGGTGCTGGCCGAGAATCTCCTCAAGCTGCATGCGAGCCCGCCCGTGGGCATGTCCCCCCGCGAGCTGGTATGGACGAAGAACAAGGCGCGCCTGTACCGCTACGCCGCGCCAGGCGGCATCCGGCACAAGACGCCGCTGCTGTTCGTCTACGCCCTGATCAACAAGCCCTACATCCTGGACCTGACACCGGGAAACAGCTTGATCGAGAGCCTCGCGGCCGCCGGGTACGACGTCTTCCTCCTCGACTGGGGGATCCCGGGCGAGGAGGATGCCGGCCTCGGTTTCGAGAATTACGTGCTGGAATACCTGCCGCGCGCGGCCAGGCAGGTGCTCGAGAAGTCGGGATCGGACCGATTCTCGCTCTTCGGCTACTGCATGGGCGGCACGATCTGCGCCATGTACGCCGCGACACACCCCGGTCCCGAGCTGGCGAACCTGGTGCTCCTGACGAGCCCCATCGACTTCTCGGAAGCGGGCCTCTACTCGGCGTGGCTCGATCCGGCCCACTTCGACGTGGAGCGCGTGGCGCGCACGCTCAAGCTCGTTCCCCCCGAGATGCTGGATCTCGGGGCCAAGCTCCTCAAGCCCCTCCAGAACTACGTCGGCCCGTACGTGCGGCTCCTGGAAAAGATCGAGGATGCCGAGTTCGTGAAGGGCTGGCAGGTGATGCACCACTGGGTCAACGACGGCGTGCCATTCCCGGGCGAGGCCTATCGCCAGTGGGTACGGCACTTCTACCAGGAGAACCGGCTGATCCGCGGCGAACTGGAGCTCCGCGGGGTGCCGGTTCGCCTGGGAAACATCCGCTGCAGCGTCCTGAACGTCTACGCGGAACTGGACCACATCGTCCCGCCCGCGATGGCATTGCCGCTGCTCGACCGGGTCGGCAGCACCGACAAGACCCTGCTGCCCATCAACGCCGGACATGTGGGCGTCGTCGCGGGACGCACGGCGCACAGGCAGTTCATCCCGAAGCTGGAGGCATGGTTGCGGATACGCAGCCAGGGCTGACAAGGCAACCAGCGATCCGCCCGAAGGGCTCCGGCCAATGCTTTCCTTGCCCGGAAGGCGAGCCCGCGGTACTTTTGGTGCTTACCCACTAGCCTGGAAAGGACAACCGATGACGGTTGAAGTCGCGACGGCGCGACCCGCGCAGCTTGCGCGCGGGTGCCCCCGGGGCCCCGGCTGCGAGCGCCTGCTCACCCCGGAAGCCATGGCTTTCCTCGGGAAACTGCACGCCGCGTTCGAGACGCGCCGGCGCGATCTGCTGGAAGCGCGCGCCTTGCGCCAGCGTCGCCTCGATGCCGGCGAATTGCCGGATTTCCTGCCCCAGACGCGCCTGCTGCGGGAGGGCGAGTGGCGGGTGGCCGACGCGCCCCCCGATCTGCAACGGCGCACCGTGGAGATCACGGGTCCGGTCGAGCGCAAGATGATGATAAACGCGCTGAACTCGGGCGCCGACTGCTTCATGGCGGATTTCGAGGACGCCAACTCCCCGACCTGGGACAACGTCGTGGCGGGCCAGATCAACTGCCAGGACGCCGTGCGCCGGACGCTTTCGTTCGAGAGCGCGGATGGCCGGGAGTATCGCCTCGCGGACAGGGTCGCCACGCTCATGGTGCGGCCCCGAGGCTGGCATCTGGTCGAGAAGCACGTGGTCGTGGACGACGAGGTCGTATCCGGATCCCTGTTCGATTTCGGCCTTTACTTCTTCCACAACGCCCGAGAACTGCTGGCCCGCGGCTCGGGGCCTTACTTCTACCTGCCCAAGCTCGAGAGCCACCACGAGGCGCGCCTCTGGAACGACGTCTTCGACTTCGCGCAGGACGAACTGGGCATTCCCCGCGGGACCATCCGGGCGACCGTGCTGATCGAGACGATCCTGGCCGCACTCGAGATGGAGGAGATCCTCTTCGAGTTGCGCGAGCACTCGGCGGGCCTCAACGCGGGTCGCTGGGACTACATCTTCAGCTGCATCAAGAAGTTCCGGAACCGCCCGGGCCTCGTCTTCCCCGACCGCGCCGCGATCACGATGACGGTCCCGTTCATGCGGGCGTACACCGACCTGCTCGTCAGGACGTGCCACAAGCGCGGGGCCCATGCCATCGGCGGCATGGCGGCCTTCATCCCGAGCCGCAAGGATGCCGCGGTGAACTCCACGGCACTGGGAAAGGTGCGCGAGGACAAGGATCGCGAGGCCGGCGACGCGTTCGACGGGACCTGGGTCGCGCATCCGGACCTCGTGGCCGTGGCCGGCGAGTCTTTCCGCCGGCTGTTGGGCGACCGCCCGCACCAGATCGCGCGACGCCGCGAGGACGTATCCGTCGCGGCAGGCGACCTCCTTGCCTTCGAGATCGCCGGGGGCCAGGTGACCGAAGCGGGCGTGCGCAAGAACGTGAACGTCGCGCTCCAGTACCTCGATTCCTGGCTCCGGGGCATCGGCGCGGCGGCCATCCACAACCTGATGGAGGACGCGGCCACGGCAGAGATTTCCCGGGCGCAGCTATGGCAGTGGCTTCACGGCGGTGCGCGCCTCGGGTCCGGCGAAACCGTGGACGAGACCCTCTACAGGCGCATTCGCGGCGAGGAACTGGCGGCCCTGGGAGGGGCCGCCACGGGGCGCCTTGCGGAAGCGGCACGCCTGCTCGACGGCCTGGTCCTGTCGGGCGAGTTCGCCGAGTTCCTCACTGTTTCGGCTTACGCATCGTTGGATTAGAGGAGAGTTCTAGAGATGGACAAGACTTTCGCTCGGCAGGTTGCCGAGTTGAAGGCCAGGTGGACCGACGAGACCCGCTGGAAGGGGATTCGCCGCGATTACACGGCCGACGAGGTCGTGCGGCTGCGGGGGTCGGTCGGCGTCGAACACACGCTGGCGCGCCTGGGCGCCGAGCGCTTCTGGTCCCTCCTCGCGTCCGAGCCCTATGTCCACACCTTCGGCGCCCTCACGGGGGCGCAGGCCACGCAGATGGTCAAGGGCGGACTCAAGGCCATCTACGTGAGCGGCTGGCAGGTGGCTGGCGACGCCAACCTGGCCGGCCATACCTACCCGGATCAGAGCCTTTATCCGGCCAACAGCGTGCCCGCCCTGGTAAAGCGCATCAACAACGCCCTTTCTCGAGCCGACCAGATCGAGTGGAGCGAGAACGCGCAGGCCTCCCGGCACTGGTTCGCGCCGATCGTCGCGGACGCCGAGGCCGGGTTCGGCGGACCCATTCACGCCTTCGAACTCATGAAGGCCATGATCGAGAGCGGCGCGGCCGCCGTGCACTTCGAGGATCAACTCGCCAGCGAGAAGAAGTGCGGGCACCTGGGCGGCAAGGTGCTGGTGCCCACCAACCAGTTCGTGCGCACGCTGTGCGCCGCCCGCCTGGCGGCCGACGTGCTGGATGTCCCGTCGGTCGTCATCGCCCGCACCGACTCGCTCGGGGCGACGCTCATGACCAGTGACGCCGATCCCGCCGACAAGCCGTTCCTGACCGGAGAACGGACGCCCGAGGGATACTGGGTGGTGAAGAAGGGCCTGCCGGCCGCCATCGGCCGCAGCCTGGCCTATGCCCCCTACGCCGACGTTCTGTGGTTCGAGACCTCCCACCCGGACCTCGAGGAGGCGCGCCACTTCGCCGAGGCCATCCACGCGAAGTTCCCCGGGAAGCTGCTAGCCTACAACCTGTCGCCGTCGTTCAACTGGGAGCGCAACCTGGACGCCGGGCAGATCGCCCGCATCCAGCGTGAGCTGGGGGCCCTGGGCTACAAGTTCCAGTTCATCACCCTGGCCGGGTGGCACCTGGTCAACTACCACACCTTCGATCTGGCCTCCCAGATCGCACGCGAGGGCATGCCGGCCTACGTGCGCCTGCAGCAGCAGGAGTTCGCCCGCGAGGGCGACGGCTACACCGCGGCCAGGCACCAGCGCGAAGCCGGCACCGGGTACTTCGACCTGATCGCCCTGGCCGCCTCCGGCGGGAAGTCCTCCACCACGGCGCTCGAGGGTTCCACCGAGCACGAGCAGTTCCTCGCCGAGTCGGAGAAGCTGGCGGGGTAGCCAGGCGCCACGCGATCTGATAGCGGCGCTCAAATGACCTGGCGCCTATCGGACGCAGGCACGGAGGCCTGCGCCACCGATGCAACGGGTGGGGCCGGCCTCCGTGCCGGCCGCGATGCCGGAGCGAAGTCATCAGAGCCGCGCTATGACGCCTTCCCGGGTTGGGCCGCCTGCCGGCCGCGCAAGGCCGTGTGCGCATCGTCAGGAGGCCCGCGCGGGCGGCGAACTGTCGCGTCGCCACCTGGTCGGGCTAGACTGGGTACCGACATGGCCCTGTTCGGCGAGGATCTGGTCACCCGCACGAAGTTCGTCGCGCCGCGCCTGAGAGGCGCGCACGTGCCGCGCGAGCGGCTGGCGCGCCTGCTGGCCGGCGCGCTGGACGTGCCCCTCACGGTGGTGCTGGGCGGGGCGGGCTACGGGAAGAGCACGGCGCTCGCCGGCTTCCTGGAAGCCACCGGCACGCCCGGCCTGTGGTACGAACTGGGCGACCGGGACGCCGATCCCCAGGTGCTGGCGCTGCACCTGGCGCACCTGTGCGAGCGCGCGTACCCGGGGGCGGGGCAGAAGGCGCTGGGCGTCCTCGCGCGGCCGGGCGGGGCGAGCGTCCACTGGGCGGGCGCCGCCGAGGCCCTCTGCGACGGCCTGCTCGATCGCCTGGCGACCGATACCCTGCTGGTCCTGGATGATTTCGAGGTGCTGGAGCGGGCCAACGACGCCCTCCTGCTGCTGAACCATCTTGTCGGCCACCTGCCGCCGCGCCTGCATGTCGCCATCGCGACGCGGACCCGGCCCGCGCTGCCCCATCTGGCCCGCTGGCGCCTCGACGGCGACGTCCTGACCATCGATCAGGAAGCGCTGGCCTTCGACGCCGAGGAGGCCACGGCCCTGTTTGGCCGGCTGGGCGCCGATCTGCCCGACGCGCCCAGGCTCGTGCGCGACACCGCCGGCTGGCCGATGGCGGTCCAGTTGCTGGCACGGCGGGCGGGGGCGGGCAACACCGCCGCTTTGCTGGCCGATCCCGAGAATCGGCGCGACCTCTTCGAGTACCTGGCCAGGGAAGTCCTCGACGTGCTGCCGGCCGCCGAGCGCGACTTCCTGCTCGCGACGGCGCCGCTCGGGCGCCTGGACGCCGCGGTCTGCGAAGCCCTCACCGGGCGGCACGACGCCGGCGCCATCCTGCAACGCCTGGCCGATCGCGGCATCTTGCTGGTCGCGCCGCCCGACGACGCGTTGCGTCCGCATCACCTCTTCCGCGACTTCCTGGTGGCACGCCTGGCCGATGCCGGGCGCCTCGAAGCGGGGCACCGCGCCGCGGCCGCGGCTCTGGATCGCGCCGGCCGCCTGCGGGAAGCGGTCGATCACCTGATCGCCGCCGGCGACGAAGGCGCCGCCGCGGCCCGGATCCTCTCGCTCGGCCCGGACCTGGTGCGCCAGGGCCTCTTCGAAACGGTCGCCGCCTGGCTACGGCGCCTGTCCGACGCCGTGCTGGACGGCACGCCCGATCTCGCCAAGCTGCAAGGGGACGCATGCCGGCTCGCCGCCCGCTTCGATGCCGCCCTGGCCTGGTACGACCGGGCGATCGCCGCGCAGGACGCCGATCCGGAAGGCCGGAGCCGGGCGCTGGCGGCCAAGGCGCAGGTATTCCTGGACACGGTGCGGCCGGCCATGGCGACCGCCTTGCTGGAGGAAGCGGCGCGCCTGGCGCGGGACCCCCGGGAGCGGGCCGACTTGCAGGTGCTGCTGGCCGAGAACGCCCTCAACCTGGGCGATCCCGCCAAGGCCGCCGCCCGCCTGGAGCAGGCCGGCGAGGCGGCCCCCGACGCGGCCGAGATCCGGGGCCGCCTGCTCCTGCGCACCGGGCACCTGAAGGAAGCGCGAGACTGGCTGCGGGCGCTGCTGGACCGCGAGGGGTCGCAGGCGGTCAAGGCACACCGCGAGGCCGCCCTGGTCCTGTCGCTGGTCGAGGCGTTCCTCGGCGACGCCGCCGCGGCGCGGGACCACGCCGAACGCGGCCTGGCCCGGGCGCGGCAGCAGGGCGCGGCCTGGGGCGAGGCGGTCGGCCTGATCCGCGCCGGCCACGCGTCCCTGGTGGCCGGCGCCGAACGCGAGGCCGGCGCCCTGTACCGCAAGGCCCTCGACATCGCGGACTCGGTGGGCGTGGATCGGCTGACGTCCGAACCGCTCGTCGGCCTCACGGTGCTGGCCGGGCGCCGCGGCGACCTGGCCGAGGCGGAGCGCCACGCGCAGCGCGCCCTGGAGGCGGCCCGCAAGCACGGGGACGCATGGATGGCGGCCCTGGCGCAACTGGGGCTCGGCACCGCCCTCGTGGAGGGGGGCGATCCGCGCGGGCGGGAGCAATGCGAGCGTGCGGGCGCGGCATTCGCCGCGGTGAGCGACGTTCACGGGGAACTGCGGGCTAACCTCCTCGCCAGCAGTGCCGCCACGCTGCCGTCCGACACCCGGGGCGCGGCGGGGCGCCTGGGGGCGCTGGCCGCCGGGATCCGCGACGCGGGGCTGGGCGCCTTGCTTGCCGGGCCGTCGCTGCTCGGCTTCGCCGGGTCGGAGCAA
>Ga0194120_10001951_pt1 | contig 36330 bp, 35 predicted proteins | sample TA2MahCa65mmetaG_FD_148642 | JGI IMG/M metagenome (GOLD analysis project Ga0194120, IMG submission 148642) | Freshwater microbial communities from Lake Tanganyika, Tanzania - TA2015019 Mahale Deep Cast 65m | ecosystem: Environmental > Aquatic > Freshwater > Lake | place: Tanzania: Lake...
ACCTGACCAGCGCCAACCTCAAAGGCGCCAATCTCAAAGGCGCGGTCCTCGCCAACACCGCGCTCAAGGGCGCCAACCTCTCCGACGTCAAGCTCGAGGGTGTCGATCTTTCCGCCGCCGACCTCACGGGCGCGGCCGTCCGCAGCCCCGATTCACTGCCCCCGGATGTGAAGCAGATCTTAAGCGACCATTTCGAGTGGATCCGCTCCGACGGCCGCCGCGGCAGCCGCGCCAAGCTCGCCAAAGCCGATCTCACCTACATCAACCTTGCGGGCGCAGATCTCTCGGGTTGTGATCTCAACGGCGCCAACCTGACCGGCGCCAACCTCAGCAAGACCAGCTTCGTGATGTCCGATCTTTCCGGCACCAACCTCGCCGGCGCCGATCTTTCGCAGGCGAAGCTCGACGGCATCAATCTCGCCAAGGCCGACCTCTCGACCGCGCGCCTCGCCGGAGCTCAGCTCGGCCCGGTCGACATCAAGGATTCGAAGGGGAAGCCGACAGGCCGCAAATGGCCGAGCAACCTCGCTGGCTGCAAGCTCACCGGCGCCGATCTCTCCGGCGCCAACCTCGAATACGCCAATCTCGGCCATGCCGACTTCTCGAATGCCAACCTGACCAAGGCGAACCTGACCTCCGCCAACCTGACCGACGCCAGGATGGACGGAGCCGTGCTCGACGGCGCGGCCTTCGACCGCGTCAGCGCCAGCTAGGCAAACCGTTCGACCTTCCCCACTTAAGCCCTTCGTTCAACGCTCCTTCGCGTTCCCCCTGGCGCTTCATGTTGCGCTGCGGTAAAGACGCGCGCCCGCGGCCCGCCTGGACACCATGGATATCCGAAACATCGCCATCATCGCCCATGTCGACCACGGCAAGACGACGCTGGTCGACAATCTGCTGAAGCAGAGCGGGACCTTCCGCGCCAACCAGCAGGTGGCGGAGCGCGCGCTCGACCGCAACGACCTCGAGCGCGAGCGCGGCATCACCATCCTCGCCAAATGCACCTCGGTCGCGTGGAAGAACGTGCGCGTCAACATCGTCGACACCCCGGGTCACGCCGATTTCGGCGGCGAGGTCGAGCGTATTCTCTCGATGGTCGACGGTGTGCTGGTTCTGGTCGATGCCGCCGAAGGCGTGCTGCCGCAGACCAAGTTCGTCACCGGCAAGGCCCTCCAGCTCGGTCTTCGCCCGATCGTCGTCATCAACAAGGTCGACCGCCCCGACGCCCGCCCGAACGAGGTCTTGAACGAGGTCTTCGATCTCTTCGCGGCGCTGGGCGCCACCGACGAGCAGCTCGACTTCCCGACGCTCTTCGCCTCGGGCCGCGATGGTTGGGCCGCGGACTCGCTGGAAGCGCCGCGCGCGAGCCTGTCGCCGCTCTTCGATCTGGTGGTCGCCCATGTGCCTGAAGCTGGCGGCGACGCGTCGGCACCCTTTGCCCTGCTGGCCACCACCCTCGAATACGATCCCTATCTCGGCCGCGTGCTCACCGGACGCATCCACTCCGGCATCGCGCGCCCCAGCATGACCCTCAAGTCGATGAGCCGCGACGGCTCGACGATCGAGCAGGCGCGCATGTCGAAGCTGCTGGGATTCCGCGGCCTCGAGCGCGTGCCGCTCGACCAAGCCGAAGCCGGCGACATCATCGCCATTGCCGGGCTCACCAAGACGACGGTCGCCGACACGATCTGCGATCCGCTCGTGGTCGAGCCGATCCGCGCGCATCCGATCGATCCGCCGACGCTGGCGATGACCTTCTCGGTCAACGACTCCCCGCTCGCCGGGCGCGAGGGCGACAAGGTGACGAGCCGGATGATCCGCGACCGGCTGATGCGCGAGGCCGAGGGCAATGTGGCGATCCGCGTCACCGAGAGCGACTCCAAGGACGCCTACGAGGTTGCCGGACGCGGCGAGCTCCAGCTCGGCGTCCTGATCGAGACCATGCGGCGCGAGGGCTTCGAGCTCTCGATCAGCCGCCCGCGCGTGCTGATGAAATCGGACCCCGTCACCGGCCAGCGCCAGGAGCCGATCGAGGAAGTGGTCATCGACGTCGACGAGGCCTATTCCGGCGTCGTCGTCGAGAAGGTCTCGCAGCGCAAGGGCGAGCTCGTGGAGATGCGTCCTGCCGGCGCCGGCAAGCAACGCCTGGTCTTCCGCTGCCCCTCACGCGGCCTCATCGGCTACCACGGGCAGTTCCTCACCGACACCCGCGGCACCGGCGTCATCAACCGCATCTTCCATGGCTACGGCGCCTGGCGCGGGCCGATCGAGGGCCGCCGCCAAGGCGTGCTGATCTCGACCGAGCCGGGCGAAGCCGTCGCCTATGCGCTGTGGAACCTGGAGGAGCGCGGCATCCTCTTCGCCGAGCCCGGCATCAAGGTCTATGAGGGCATGATCATCGGCGAGAACGCCCGCGGCCACGACCTCGACGTCAACCCGGTCAAGACCAAGAAGCTCACCAACATCCGCGCCGCCGGCAAGGACGACAACGTTCTCCTGACCCCGCCCCGGAAGATGTCGCTCGAGGAGGCGCTCGCTTATATCGAGGACGACGAGCTGGTCGAGGTTACGCCGAAGTCGATCCGCCTGCGGAAGCGCCTGCTCGATCCCAATGACCGCAAGCGCGAGGCCAAACGCGCCGAGGCGTAATCGTCCCCCTCTCCGCCGAAGGCGGGGGAGGGCGCGCGACGACTAAACGCTAGGCAAACGCCCCCTCTCGACCAAGATCTGATTGTCAATTTGCGCGTCTGGGGCTAGGTACGCGCCCAAGTCTTTGCGCGGAAAAAGCTAACGAGGCCGGCAAATTCGGCCCGCAGGGTGGTCGTCCAGGGGAGGTCGCCAAGGTGCTTGCCCTACTTCGCTTGAGCCAGGTCATCGACTTTTTGAACGAGCGGCTCGGCCGCATCGCGAACTGGCTCGTGCTTTTCGCCTGCCTCATCAGCGCCGGCAACGCGATGAGCCGCTATGCCTTCGATCTCAGCTCCAACGCCTGGCTCGAGGTCCAGTGGTACATGTTCGCGCTTATCGTGATGCTGGGCGCCTCGTACACGCTCCAGCGCAACGAGCATGTACGTGTCGACATCCTCTTCCTGAACCTCTCGCCGCGCGGGCAGCTCTGGATCGACATCCTCGGCGCCATCCTCTTCCTGCTGCCGGCCTGCTTCATTCTCGGCTGGCTCTCCTGGCCGTTCTTCTATCAGTCCTACCAAGTGGGCGAGTGGTCGGGGAACGCCGGCGGGTTGATCCGCTGGCCGATCAAGTTCGTGCTGCCGCTCGGCTTCGCCTTGCTGGCGCTTCAGGGCATCTCCGAGCTGATCAAGCGCATCGGCGCCCTCAACGGCTATGTTGCGGTCGGCGCACGCTACGAGAGGCCAACCCAATGATCCCTCTTGAGCTGATGCCGCCGCTGATGTTCGGCGGCCTCGTGCTGTTCATGCTGTTCGGCTATCCGGTCTCCTTCTCGCTGGCCGCGGTCGGCATGTTCTTCGGCCTGCTCGCGATCGAGCACGGCTTCTTCACCCACCACTTCCTGCAGGCGATCCCCGAACGCGTGTTCGGTGCCGTGCTTGCCAACGAGCTGCTGCTGGCGATCCCGTTCTTCACCTTCATGGGTGCCATCCTCGAACGCTGCGGTCTCGCCGAGGACATGCTCGACTCGATGGGGCAGCTGTTCGGGACGCTCCGTGGCGGCCTCGGCTACTCGGTCATCCTCGTCGGCTTCATCCTGGGCGCGATCACCGGAACCGTCGCGGCCCAGGTTATCGCCATGGCGCTGATCTCGCTGCCGGTGATGATGCGCTACAAGTACAACATCCGCTACGCAACCGGCGTGCTTGCCGCCTCGGGCACCATCACTCAGCTCGTGCCGCCCTCGCTCCTGCTCGTGGTGCTTGCCGACCAGCTCGGAAAGTCGGTCGGCGACATGTATCTCGGCGCCTGGGGCCCGTCGCTGATGCAGATCACGCTGTTCGCGCTCTACACATTCGCGATCAGCATCATCAGGCCGGAGTGGGTTCCGGCGATTCCCAAGTCCGACCTCACGCTGGTCGGCTGGGCGCTGTGGAAGAAGTGCCTCTGGGGCATTGTCCCTTCCGCGATCCTGATCTTCCTGGTGCTCGGCACGATGATGCTGGGCCTGGCGACGCCGACCGAGGCGGGCGCTATGGGCACCGTCGGCGCCATCATCCTCGCCGTCGTGCACCATCCCAAGCTGGGACGGGCGAGCCAGATCGTGTTCGTCGGCGCGCTCGCCGCGGGAGCGGTCGGCGCGCTGATCGGCATGGTCGCGTTCAAGTCGCCGCCCTTCAGGCTCGCCTTTGCCGTCATGTATTTCGGCGTCGCCTGGCTGATGATCCGCGCCTGGCTGATCCCGGAGCTGCATCAGCTGATCAAGCAGGCCTTCGAGACGACGATGCGGATCACCGCGATGGTCGTATTCATCCTGATCGGTTCTACGGCGTTCTCGATCGTGTTCCAGGGGGTCAATGGCGGGCCGTGGGTCGAGCACCTGCTCTCCTCGCTTCCCGGCGGCGCGATCGGCTTCCTGATCTTCATCAACCTCTTTGTGTTCTTTCTCGCCTTCTTCCTCGACTTCTTCGAGATCGCCTTCATCATCGTGCCGATGCTGGCGCCGGTGGCCGCCAAGCTGCTGGCGCCGATCGTCGGTCCCGATGCGGCCCTGATATGGTTCGGGGTCATCCTCTGCGTGAACATGCAGACCTCGTTCATGCATCCGCCCTTCGGCTTCGCGCTGTTCTACCTGCGCGGCGTCGCGCCGAAGGAGATCAAGAGCTCGGACATCTATTGGGGCGCGGTTCCGTTCGTCTTCCTGCAGGTCCTCATGGTCCTGCTGGTCATCTTCTTCCCGAAGCTCGTGACCGCTTTCCTCGACAAGCCGCTCGGTGTCGATCCCGCGACGATCACCATCGACGTGCCGGTGCCGGACAGCCAGCAGAGCGAGGACAATCCGTATGAGACGGAGTCGGAGAGCGAAGAGAAGAAGTCGCCCTAGCGCGTAGGGCCACGGTCGCGGCGACGACCCGGCGAAAGCGAGGGCGCCACAACGGCGCGTCCGTTGGATAGACGTCTATCCGAAAAGAGAAGGGCCCCTTTCGGGGCCCTTCGTTTCACAGCGCGATAGCTGGTATCAGACCTTCTTCTCGCGCGACTTGGACATCATGTACTGATCGAAGCTGTTCTCCGTGACCCGGAACCACTCGAGCTGGCTGTTCCGGAAGTCGCGCCACTGGTCGTAGATCTTCTTGAACTTCGGGTTCTTTGCGTTGGTCTCGGCATAGAGCTGCTGCGCGGCGTCATAGCAGGCCTCCATGACCTCGCGCGGGAAGCCGCGAAGCTGCGTGCCACCGGCGATCAGCTTGCGCAGCGCCGCCGGGTTGAGGGCGTCGTATTTGCTGATCATCCACATGTTCGACTCGGCGCACGCCGCCTCGAGCGCCGCCTGGTAGCTCTTCGGCAGCTTCTGCCATTCGGCGAGGTTGAACATCGCCGTCAGGCCCGCCGAGCCCTCCCACCAGCCGGGGTAGTAATAGAACTTGGCGATCTTGTTGAAGCCGAGCTTCTCGTCGTCATAGGGGCCGACCCATTCGGCGGCGTCGACGGTGCCCTTCTCCAGCGCTGGGTAGATCTCGCCGCCGGCGATCTGCTGCGGCACGACGCCGAGCTTGGAGACGACCTGGCCGGCGAAGCCGCCGATGCGGTACTTGAGCCCCTTGAGGTCTTCGAGGGTCTTGATCTCCTTGCGGAACCAGCCACCCATCTGCCCGCCGGTGTTACCCGCCGGAAGCCCGATCACGTTGTAGTCCTTGTAGAACTCGTTCATCAGGCCGATGCCGCCGCCGTGGTACATCCACGCATTGTGCTGACGCGTATTCGGGCCGAACGGAAGCGCGGTGGCGAAGGCGAAGGCCGCGTCCTTGCCGATGTAGTAGTAGCTCGCCGTGTGACCGGCCTGAACGGTGCCGGCCTGGACCGCGTCCAGCACCTGCAGCGCCGGCACGATCTCGCCGGCAGCGAAGACCTGGATCTGGAACTTGTTGTCGGTTGCTTCGGCGACGCGCTTGGAAAGCACCTCGGCGCCGCCGAAGAGCGTATCGAGGCTCTTCGGGAAGCTCGAGGTCATGCGCCACTTCACTTCGGGCATGCTCTGCGCGATGGCGGGCGCGGCAACCACGCTGGCCGCGGCGCCGATACCGGCAGCCTTCAGGAATTTACGTCTCTGCATTTAGGTCCCTCCCGGACAGTCGAGGCTGTTGCTCCTCAGGCTCCGCCACCCTTGCGGCGCGCATTGCGGGCCTGCCGTGGGCGATATTACACATCGGCAGGGGCTTCGGTAGATGGAGAAACGCTGGGCCAGCTGCGGCATTTGCCAATTCCTTAGTTGCGGAGCCGCCGTTCCTCCCCTCGGGCCGATCTGTTAAAAGGCTGCCTTCCCCACACCAAGATGGTCCGCCATGACGAAGAAGACGCTTTCCGCCGCCCTCGCCATCGCCGCCGTCCTCGGCCTCGGCGCCACCGCCGATGCCGCCGACAAGGACAACCTGATCTATATGGAGCTCAAGACCGGCCGCGTCGTCATCGAGACCCGCCCCGATCTCGCGCCCGGCCATGTCGCGCGCATCAAGGAGCTGGTGAAGCAGGGTTTCTATGACGGTGTCGTCTTTCACCGAGTGATCGAGGGCTTCATGGCGCAGACCGGCGACCCGCTCGGCAACGGCACCGGCGGCTCCGGCAAGAAGCTGAAGGCCGAGTTCTCCAAGGAGCCGCATGTGCGCGGCACCGTGTCGATGGCCCGCGCGCAGGACCCCAACTCGGCCGACAGCCAGTTCTTCATCTGCTTCGCCGACGCCAAGTTCCTCGACAATCAATACACCGTCTGGGGCCGCGTCATCGAAGGCATGGAGAACATCGACAAGGTCAAGAAGGGCGACCGCAACCGCAACGGCTCGGTCAGCGATCCCGACAAGATCATCAAGATGCAGCTCGCTTCCGACGTGAAGTAGGGCGAGCCTTATGACTGCGGAGAACGTCTGCTTCTCCGCCGACTATGCGGAGGCGCGCGAGAAGTTCCTCGGCGCCGCCCGCATCGCCGGCGCGCTCACCAAGTCCTACGCCAATCCGCTGAAGGGTCCGAAGGGCGAGAGCCTGTCGACCGATGTCGCCTATGTCGGCGACCGCAAGGCGCCGAAGGTGCTGGCGTTGTTCTCGGCGACGCATGGCGTCGAGGGTTTCTGCGGCTCCGGCGCGCAGGTCGACCTGCTCACTTCGGGCCTGCTCGAGAGCCGGCCGAAGGACATGGCGATCCTGATGATCCATGCGATCAACTGCCACGGCTTCGCCTGGATCCGGCGCACGACGGAGGAGAATGTCGACCTCAACCGCAACTGGGTCGATTTCTCGATGCCGCTGCCGCGCAACGACCGATACGACGAGATCGCGGATGCGATCGTGCCGTCAGCGCTGTCGGGCGCGGCCTATGAGGCGGCGGAAGCGAAGCTCAAGGACTGGCGCGCGGACTGGCGCGCGAAGAACGGCGATGTCGCTTTCGCCAGCTGCGTCAGCGAGGGCCAGTACAAGCACGACAAAGGCCTCTTCTTCGGCGGCACCGGCCCGACCTGGGCCAGGCGCACGCTGGAGACGATCCTGACCGAATGGGCCGGGCACGCCGCGCAGTTTGCGGCGATCGACTATCACACCGGCCTCGGTCCCTTCGGCTATGGCGAGCTGATCTGCGACCACGAGCCGGAGTCCCCGGCAACCAACCGGGCGAAGGCGTGGTGGGGCGACTCGGTGACCGAACCGCGCAAAGGCACCTCGTCATCGAACGTCAAGGCCGGCACCGCCCCGGCCGGGCTCGAACGCGCTCTGCCGAAGTCGCAGGTGACCTATATCGCCCTCGAATACGGGACCTATTCGCGCGAGCGCGGCCGCAAGGCGCTTCGCGAGGATGCGTGGCTGCACAGCTACGGCGATCCGCTCGGGGCAGAGGCGCCGCGGCTCAAGGCGCAGATCAGGAGGCAATTCTATCCGGATACCGACGACTGGCGCGAAGCGGTGATCTGGCGCTCGCGTCAGGTTGTGCGTCAGGCGATCGCGGGCCTGGGTCAGGCCAACGCCTGATCGTTACTGCTGGCGGAGGCCGGGGACGTTGAGCTCGCCGGATTCGACGGCGCGCTTCAGCGCGTCCACGCCGCGGGCCATCTCCTCGGACATCTCGCGCATCTTGGCCAGCTCCTTGGCCTCGGTTTCCCCGAAGGGGCGCTTGGTCGCGGCCTGGCTCGCATCGAGAACACGCGCGAGGTAGCGGCCGCGCAGCCGGGCGGAGAGGTTGATCGCGGCTTCGACCTCGGTCGCGGCCACCGTCATCACCGCCTTGGCGATCTCGGCCTTGGCTTGGCTGCGGGCGAAGCCATCGAGCTCGCGAAGATACTGGACCGGGTTGACCGCCTGTCGGCTCGGATCGACGGCCGCGGCGGGCTTGAGCTCGACCTTCGGCGTGCCGACCGCAACCGGCCGTGCCGCCGCCTTGAGCGTCGCCTGGGCGCGGGGCGAGATGGGCGGAGCCGCGGCTGGGGCCGGCTGCGCCGGCTGGCGCGGCGGATGGCTGGAGTTCGCGGGCTCGGGATAAGGTTCCCAGCCGAGCGCCTCCTTCGCCTCCTTGGCGCGGTTCCCGATCGACGAGGTCGCCCGGCGAACCAGGCCGGCAAGTGAAGCGGCCATGCGTCGTCCCTACTGCTCTCTCACGGCCGCCGAGACGCGGCCATCCGATTGTTCCGGCCTCCCTGCTGCAACCGGCGTGCCGAAGATAAATGCCCCGGAGATCGCGCTTCCCCGCTCGTCCCGGCAAGTCTTGCCGGGGCGGTCCCCTCGCCCCGCGGTAAGAGCTTCCCCTCGGATTGACAGCCTCCGGCGCTTCCCTACGTGATGAACCATGCGCGCCTTCCTCGCCATCCTTCTGCTCCTGATCGCCCTCCCGGCGGCCGGGCACTCCTACCGCACCCAGGGCGTGATGGTCGGCCATGTCTGGGCGGCACCGACCCGTGGCAGCGATACCGAGGTCTACGTCCCGCTTCTCAATACGGCGCCAGCCGCCGACCAGCTCGTCTCGATCATCGCACCGACGGCCAAGCTCGCCGAGCTGGTCGACGGTTCCTCGCGCCGAATCGGCGCGATCGAGCTACCGCCCAACCGCCCGGTCGTGCTCAAGCCGGGCGGCTTCCGCATCCGACTGATCGGCCTCGACAAGCCGCTCCGGGTGGGCGACCGGATCAAGCTGACGTTGGTTTTTGCCAAGGCCGGCACGGTCGCTATCGAGGCTCATGTCGAGGTCGGACCGTCTCACGGTTGAGCAACCCCGGCCTTCATCGCTAGAGTGCGACGAGAAACGCGGGGAGGCTACCGCTGTCGACCACGAAACCGCCGCGCGACGAGCCGGGCTGGCTGAAGCGCCTAGCTGGCCTCGGCCAGGCCCTGCTCGGCTCGAGCTCGGCCAATCGCCGCCGCTATCGCCGCTACACCGTCACCGAGCTCGCCCAGGTTGCCGCCGGCGGCAAAACCTTCGACTGCGAGGTCGCCAATGTCTCGACCGGCGGCGCGTTGCTCGTCCCTGCCCTGCCGCTCAGCGCCGGCGACCCCTTCACGCTGACCCATCCTTCCTCGACTATCAGCCTCACGGGCCGCGTCGTCGCCCAGGCCGAGGAAGGCACCCGCATCGAGTTCGACCAGCCGACCGCCGGCGCCATCGTCTCCGCCTGGATGCGGGCGAGTTGACCTTCCCATGAGCGCGGTCCTTACCCGGATGCGTCCGGGCCGCTTGGCATTGCCGGCCGTTGTCGTGCTCGTCTACCTCTACATTCTCTCGCCGGTCCTGTTCGTCTCCTGGATCGCCTTCTTCGATCAGGACGTCATCTTCTTCCCGCCCGAGGGCTATACCTTCAAGTGGTTCAGCCAGGTCTGGGAGCGCCGCAGCTACCAGCGCGGTTTCATCACGTCGTTCCAGGTCGCGGCCGTGGCCATGGTCTGCGGCGTGGTGCTGGGCACCCTCGCCTCGATCGCGCTCGTCCGCTATCGCTTTCCCGGCCGCGAGGCGATCAACACCCTGCTGCTCTCGCCGCTGATCGTGCCCGGCGTCGTTGCCGGCGGCGCGATCTATGCCTTCTTCGTCACCCTCGACAACGAGTTCGAGTGGGAGATGAAGGGCACGCTGCCCGGCCTGATCGCCGCCCATGTGATGCTGACGCTGCCCTGGACCGTCCGCCTGATCTCCGCCAGCCTGCAGGGCATCGACCGCTCGGTCGAGGAAGCGGCGATGAATCTCGGCGCCAATGCCTGGACCACCTTTCGCCGCGTCACCTTTCCGATGATGCGCGCCGGCATCGTCGCGGCCTCCCTCTTCAGCTTCATCACCTCCTTCGAGAATCTGGAGCTGACGCTGTTCCTGGTCGGGCCCGGCCGCACCACGCTGCCGGTGGTCGTGCTCGCCGCGCTCGAGTTCAAGGTCGACCCGACCATCGCCGCCGTCGCCTTCGTCCAGATCGTCATCATCGGCGTGCTGATGCTGATCACCGATCGGTACGTCAAATTGTCGAGGATCGTCTGATGGCCAGAGTCACCCTCGATCATCTGGTCAAGGTCTACGGCACCAACCGCGTCGTCGACGACGTCTCGCTCGTGGTCGAGCAGGGCGAACTGGTGGCGCTGCTGGGGCCGTCGGGCTGCGGCAAGACGACGACGCTGCGCATGATCGCGGGTTTCGTCGAGGCCACATCCGGTCGCGTCAGGATCGGCGAGGTGGACGTGACCGACCTCCCGCCCTATCGTCGCAACACCGGCATGGTGTTCCAGGGCTATGCCCTCTTCCCGCACATGACCGTCGCCGGCAACGTCGCCTTCGGGCTCGAGATGCGGAAGGTGGCGAAGCCCGATATCGAGACACGGGTCAAGCGCGCGCTCGATCTCGTCCGTCTGGGCCAGCTCGCCGAGCGCTATCCGCGCCAGCTCTCGGGCGGCCAGCAGCAGCGTGTCGCGCTCGCCCGCGCGCTCGTGGTCGAGCCCGAGGTCTTTCTACTCGACGAGCCCCTCTCCAATCTCGACGCCAAGCTCAGAAGCGAGGTCCGCGTCGAGATCCGCCAGCTCCAGCGCGCGCTCGGGCTGACCACGATCTTCGTCACCCACGACCAGGAGGAGGCGCTGACACTCGCCGACCGGCTGGTGGTGATGAGCCAGGGCGTGATCCAGCAGATCGGCACGCCGACCGAGCTCTACGAACGTCCGGCCAACGCCTTCGTCGCCGACTTCATCGGCAAGTCGAACTTCCTCAAGGGCCGCTTCGACGCCGACGGGCGTTTCGTCACCGAGGGCGGACTCGAGCTCAAGGTCGCCGATGGTGCGCCGTCCTCGACCCTGCTCGCGATCCGGCCCGAGAGGATCGCCCTCGGGGCGGCAGCCATGGGCCTCGACAACCGGCTCCAGGGCACCGTCGACCTCGTTACCTACCTCGGCTCGCTGACCGAGTACCGCGTTCGGCTCTCTCCGACCGAGACCGTCACCGTCTCGCAACCCAATGTCGACCGGGCGGAGACCCTGGCGGCGCAGGGGCAGACCGTCGTCCTCGGCTGGCGTGCCGAGGCCGGGCTGTTGCTGGCCGAGCCGACGGCTCGCTAGTATCCCAACCAATAACCAATATCAGGAGGTTTCCGTGAAACATCTATCTCGTCGTGAGATGCTGGCCTCGACCGGGCTTGCCGCCGGCGGCCTCGCGCTCAGCGCCTCGGGCGTTGGCGCGCAGTCGCTCTCCTGCAGCGACGTCTATGTCGGCACCTGGGGCGGCGACTACCAGGATCTGCTGATCGCCAATTTCGAGAAGCGCGTACTTGGCGCCCGTAAGGTCGCGGTCAGCCACGACGTCGCCAACGCGCCGCCGCGCAAGACCAAGCTCGTCACCGAGAAGTCGGGCCGGCGCGGCACCATGGATGTGGCGCTGCTGTCCGAGACCGACATGTACGAGGTCTACAAGCAGGGCGTGTTCGAGGAGCTCGACTACTCCAAGCTCAAGAATGCCGCCAACATCATCCCGGCGCTGCGCCGCACCTATTCGATCCCGCACATCTATTCGGGCAAGATCATCCTCTACAATCCGCACCGGGTACAGCCGGCGCCCACTTCCTACGCCGACCTGTGGAATCCCAAGTACAAGGGCCGCGTCGGCTTCACCGACGGCCTCTATGTCCAGGTGATCGAGGCGGCGGCGCTCATCAACGGCGGCTCGGTGACCAACCTCGAGCCCGGCAAGGCCAAGCTCGCCGAGCTGAAGAAGCTCGACGCCAAGGTCTACCCCTCGAACGAGGCGCTGGCCGCGGCGCTGAAGAGCGAAGAGGTCTGGCTCACCATCATGTGGCGGGCGCGCGGCGTGCAGTGGAGGAATGCCGGCATCCCGATCGGCATGGCGGTGCCGAAAGAGGGTGCCACGCCGATCGTCTTCGAGGCGGCGATCCCGAAGAACGCGCCGAATAAGGACTGCGCCTACGCCTATCTGGATGCGATGCTCGATCCGGAAGGCCAGGTCGGCTTCGCCGCCAAGATGGGCTATGTGCCGACGGTGACCAACGCCAAGCTCGACCCGAAGCTCGACGCCGACCTCTCCTTCACGGCGGAAGAGCAGAAGAAGTTCGTCATCCCCGACCTCGAAACCGTAGCCAAGAACAACGCCCAGCTCCTCGACTGGTGGAACCGCGAGTTCAAGGGCTAGGCCGAAAGGGCTGATCTGAATGGCGATGGTGGCAGCGGGCGACCGGCAACGGTCGCTCGCCCCTCTTTTAATGGTGCCGGCGGCGCTCCTGGTGCTGGCCGTGCTCGGCATGCCGCTGGTGATGCTGTTCCGCTACAGCCTCAATCAGTTCGTTCCCGGCCTGGGCATGGCCGAAGCGCTGACGCTCGCCAATTACGGCCGCTTCTTCAGCGACTCCTACTTTCTCAACGTGCTCGGCACCACGGTGCAGATGGCGATCCTCTGCACCGCGCTGAGCTTGATCCTCGCCTTTCCGGTCGCGTACTTCCTTGCGCGCACGCAAAGCAAGTACAAGAGCCTCTTGATCATTCTCACCGTGTTCCCGCTGCTCGTCGGCAACGTGGTGCGCGCCGCCGGCTGGATGGCGCTTCTCGGCAACAGCGGCTTCGTCAACACCGTGCTGATCTGGTTCGGACTCGTCGAGACGCCGGTCAAGATCCTCTACACGCCGACCGCCGTCGTTATCGGCATCGTTGCCGTGGTCCTGCCCTTCATGATCCTGACGCTGCAAAGCGTGATCGAGAGCATCGACCGCTCGATCGAGGAGGCCGCGCTCAACCTCGGCGCCAGCCCCTTCACCGTGTTCCGGCGCGTCACCTTCCCGCTGTCGCTGCCGGGCGTGCTGGCGGGGACCGTGCTGGTCGGCATCCTCTGCATGAATGCCTACGCGACGCCGGTGCTGCTCGGCGGCTCTCAGTTCAAGATGATGGCACCGGCGCTCTACGACCAGATGATCCGCGCCAACAACTGGCCCTTCGGCGCCGCGCTCGCCTTCGTGCTGATGGTGGCGACGGTCTGCCTGACCATCGCATCCACGCTGGCGCTCAAGCGGCGCACGACACGCGACTGAAACGAGGGAAGCAAGATGAGACCTGACCAGGTCCGCACCATCGCGGATGCCAAGAAGATCGTCGAGGCGCGCGGGCTTTCCCATGTGAAGGTCGGCGTCTTCGACATCGACGGCATCCTCCGCGGCAAGTACATGGGCCGCGACAAGTTCTTTTCCGCGCTCGAGAGCGGCTTCGGCTTCTGCGACGTCGTGCTCGGCTGGGACTCGAACGACCAGCTCTACGACAATGTCAGCTACACCGGCTGGCACACCGCCTATCCCGACGCCTTCGTTCGCGTCATTCCGGAGAGCTGCCGCGAGCTGCCGGAGGAGGAGAACGCGCTCTTCTTCCTCTCCGAGTTCACCGGCAAGGCCGAGGAGATCTGCCCGCGCGGCGTGCTCCGCCGCGTCATCGACAAGGCGCGGCGCATGGGCTTCGAGCCCTACAGCGCCGTCGAGTACGAATTCTTCGTCTTCGAGGAGACGCCGCATTCGATCCGCGAGAAGAACTACCGGAACCTGAAGCCGCTCACGCCCGGCTTCTTCGGCTATTCGATCCTGCGCAACTCGGTGCACGCCGATTTCTACAACGAGCTTCTCGCCTTCTGCGAGACCATGGGTTTCGGCCTCGAGGGCCTGCACACCGAAACCGGCGCCGGCGTGCTCGAAGCCGCGATCCGCGTCGACACCTCGCTCGAATCCGCCGACAAGGGCGCGCTCTTCAAGACCTTTACCAAGGTCTTCTGCCAGCGCCGCGGACTGATGGCCACGTTCATGGCCAAGTGGTCGCGCGACTGGCCCGGCCAGTCCGGCCATCTTCATGTCTCGCTCAAGGACCCGAAGGGCAAAGGGGCCTTCCACGATCCAAAGGGCCGCTTCGGCATGAGCCCGTTGATGGAGAGCTTCGTCGCCGGCCAGCAGGCGCTGATGCCCGAGCTTCTGGCCATGGTCTCGCCGACGGTCAATTCCTACACCCGCCTGATTCCGGGCTTCTGGGCACCGACCAACGCCACCTGGGGCGTCGAGAACCGCACGACGGCGCTGCGCGTCATCCCCGGATCGCAGAAGTCGCAACGGGTCGAGTATCGGATCGCGGCAGCCGATCAGAATCCCTATCTCGCGCTCGCCGTCGCCATCGGCTCGGGCCTCTGGGGCGTCGAGAACAAGCTGAAGCTGGGTGAGCCGATCCAAGGCAACGCCTACGACCAGAAGCACCCGGCGAAGCTCTCGCTGCCGTCGACGTTGTGGGACGCAGCACAGCGGCTCAAGGCCTCGAAGGCGGCGCGCGCGCTCTTCGGCGACAGTTTCGTCGAGCACTACGCTGCGACGCGCGAATGGGAGGAGCGCGAGAGCCGCAAGCACATCAGCGACTGGCAGCTCGCCCGGTATTTCGAGATCATCTGAGCATGGCAACCCTGAAGACCGTGTCGCCCGGCAACGGGCGCCTCTATGTCGAGCGCCCGCTGGCGACCGAGACCGACGTCGCGAAGGCGGTTGCGAGAGCCAAGACTGCGCAGAAGTCTTGGCGGACGACTGCCGTCGCCGAGCGCGCGCAGATCGTCGAGCGCTTCGTGAAGCATTTCGAGGCGAACTCGGCGGCGATCGCCGAGGAGCTGACCCGGCAGATGGGGCGGCCGATCCGCTACACGCCCGGAGAAGTGCGTGGCCTAGCCGAACGCGCCCGCTATATGGCCTCGGTCGCCGGCGAGTCTCTCGCCGATCTCAGGATCGAGCCCAAGGAGAACTTCACGCGCTTCATCCGGAAGGTGCCGGTCGGCGTCGTCTTCATTATCGCGCCCTGGAACTATCCCTATCTCACGGCGGTCAACGCCATCGTGCCGGCGGTGCTGGCCGGCAACGCCGTCATCCTCAAGCATTCGCACCAGACGCCGCTTTGTGCCGAGCGCTTCGCAGAGGCCTTCAAGACGGCCGGGCTGCCCGATGGCGTCTTCCAGTACCTGCACATGGACCATGTGACAACCGAGAGGCTCGTGGCCGCGCCCGAGATCGACTTCGTCGCCTTCACGGGATCGGTCGGCGGCGGCCATGCGGTCAGCAAGGCAGCGGCCGGGCGCTTCATCGGGCTCGGCCTCGAGCTCGGTGGCAAGGACCCTGCCTATGTGCGCCCAGACGCGAATTTCGATCACGCGGTCGAGAACCTGGTCGACGGCGCCTTCTTCAACTCGGGCCAAAGCTGTTGCGGGATCGAGCGCATCTACGTCCATGCCGATCTCTATGACCGCTTCGTCGAGGCCTATGCCGACCTCACGCGCAAATACGTGCTCGACGATCCGATGTCGGAGGCGGCGACGCTTGGGCCGATGGTGCGCGCGCAGGCCGCCGACTTCGTCCGCGGCCAGATCGCCGATGCGACGAAGGCCGGTGCCAAGGCGCTGGTCGACGAGAGGCCTTTCGCGCGCGCCAAGGCGGGATCGCCCTATTGCGCGCCGCAGGTGCTGGTCGGCGTCGACCACTCCATGCGCGTCATGAACGAGGAGAGCTTCGGCCCGGTCATCGGCATCATGAAGGTCAAGTCCGACAAGGAGGCGATCCGACTGATGAACGACAGCCAGTACGGCTTAACGGCAGCAATCTGGACCATGGACGAGGACGCAGCGATCCGCATCGGCGATGCGATCGAGACCGGCACCTGGTTCATGAACCGCTGCGACTATCTCGACCCCGCGCTCGCCTGGACCGGCGTCAAGGACTCGGGGCGCGGCTGCACGCTCTCGCGCCTCGGCTTCGATGCCTTCACGCGACCCAAATCCTTCCACCTCAGGACACGGATCTGACGTGTTGACCTTTGGTCCGCCTCACCCTTCGACAAGCTCAGGATGAGGCTATTGATGTATCCTTCTAGACCCTCATGCTGAGCCTGTCGAAGCGTGAGGGTCGTTGATGAACACTGCCACTTTTTGCGAAGGCATCCCATGGCGCTGACCGTCGACTCAATGCGCGGCAATTGGTCCTGGCCGACCTCGGTCCGCTTCGGCGTCGGCCGCATCGCCGAGCTCGCCGAAGCCTGCAAGGCCGCCGGCATCAAGAGCCCGCTTCTGGTAACCGATCCCGGCCTGGCCAAGCTGCCGATGGTACGCGACGCGGTGACCGCCAACGAGCGCGCCGGCGTGCCCACGCGCGTCTTCTCCGATGTCAAGCCGAACCCGGTCGCGAGCAATGTCGAGGCGGGGCTGAAGGCCTTCCGCGACGGCAAGCACGACGGTGTCATCGCCTGGGGCGGCGGCAGCGCTCTCGATGCCGGCAAGGTCATCGCGTTCATGACCGGCCAGTCGCGCCCGATGTGGGATTTCGAGGACATCGGCGACTGGTGGACCCGCGCCAACCCCGACGGCATCGCCAAGATCATCGCGGTGCCGACCACTGCCGGCACCGGCTCCGAGGTCGGCCGCGCCGGCGTCATCGCCGACGAGACCACGCATACCAAGAAGGTCATCTTCCACCCGAAGATGATGCCGGCGATCGTCATCTGCGACCCGGCGCTGACCGTAGGCTTGCCGCCGCACATCACGGCGGCAACCGGCATGGATGCGCTGGTGCATTGCCTGGAGGCCTTCTGCGCGCCTTTCCATCATCCCTTTGCCGACGGCGTCGCGGTCGAGGGCTTGCGGCTGGTGCGCGAGTGGCTGCCGGTAGCCGTATCCGAGCCGGCCAATCTGGTGGCACGCGGCCAGATGATGGCGGCGGCCAGCATGGGCGCGATCGCCTTCCAGAAGGGCCTCGGCGCGATCCATTCGCTGAGCCATCCGGTCGGCGCCCTCTACGACACCCATCACGGCCTGACCAATGCCGTGTTCATGCCCTATGTGCTCGCCTTCAACCGCAAGGCCATCGCCGAGAAGATGGCCTACCTGTCGCGCGTTCTCGACCTGAAGACGCCAGGCGTCGACGGCGTCATCGAGTGGTCGCTGGAGCTCCGCCACCGCTTCGGCATGCCGCACGATCTCAGGGGCCTCAAGGTCGGGCCCGAGCGCTTCCAGGAGATGTCGGAAATGGCCGCGGTCGATCCGACCGCCGGCGGCAATCCGGTCAAGGTCGATCCGCCGATCCTGAAGAAGCTTTATGAAAACGCGCTCGAAGGCCGGGTGCAGTAGCCGTTTCGAGACGGAACTTTTGCCCGAGACGGCCCCATCCTGAACCGGCTTAGATCCTGCCGACCACGGGAGGACCTGATGCTCCGTTGCCTCGCTATCGCCGCCGCGCTCGCCGCCAGCCTCGGCGCCGCTTCCGCGCAGACCGTACGCGTCGCCGCCGACGGCGATCTCAAGATTCTCGATCCGATCTGGACGACGCAGTTCTTGACCGTCGGCCATGGCTACATGATCTACGACGTTCCCTACGCCTATGACGAGAACGGCCTCGCCAAGCCGCAGATGATCGGCGAGGACCAGGTCAGCGCCGATGGGCTCGCCTGGACCTTCAAGCTCCGTCCTGGCCTCAAGTTCCAGGACGGCACGCCGGTTACGGCCAAGGATGTCTCCGCCTCGATCCAGCGCTGGGGCGCGCGTGCCACGGCCGGGCGCCTGATCATGAGCATCGCCGCGGGCTTCGACGTCGTCGACGACCGCACCTTCACCATCCGCTTCAAGGAGAGGATCGGGCCGTTCCGCGAGATGGTCTCGAACCCGATCAACCCGCTCTTCGTCATGCGCGAGGCCGACGCCAAGACCGATCCGAACACGCAGGTGACGAACACGGTCGGCTCCGGCCCCTTCATCTTCGTGCGCGAGGAGTGGGTCCCCGGAGCCAAGGTCGTCTACCGGAAGAACCCGGGCTACGTGCCGCGTTCGGACGCGCCGAGCAGCATGGCCGGCGCCAAGATCCCGAAGGTCGAGCGCTACGAGTGGATGTACCTGCCGGATACGAACACAGCAACGCAGGCGCTGGTCCGGAACGAGATCGACATCTACGAGAACCCGCCAGCCGACCTCGTGCCGGTGATGCGGAAGGCAGGCGGCATCGACATCAAGGTGCTGAGCCGGACCGGCAATCAGATGCTGATGCGGCCGAACCACGCGATCCCGCCCTTCAACAACGTCAAGGCACGTCAGGCGCTGCTCTATGCCGTCGACCAGGAGGCTTATCTCGCTGCCGCGATCGGCAATCCCGACTTCGGCCAGGTCTGCTGGTCGGTGTTCATGTGCAACACGCCGCTGGAGTCGAACGCCGGCGTCAAGGACTGGTCCGACACCAAGGACCCAAACCGCAAGGCGAAGGCGAGGCAGCTCGTCGCCGAGAGCGGCTACAATGGCGAGCCGATCGTCGTCTTCAAGGTAACGGACAGCCCGATCCTCGCCGCCATGGGCGAGGTCACGGCACAGCTCCTGACCGAGGTCGGCTTCAAGGTCGATTTACAGAGCGTCGATACCTCGACCTTCGGCACGCGCCGCGTGATCAAGGACCCGCCCTCGCAGAACCGCGCCGGCTGGCACCTCGCGACCAGCTGGGCCTCAGGGCCTGTCTCAGGCGACCCGCTTTCGAACAACTACACGCCGACTCCCTGCAGCGGCACCGGCTTCTTCGGCTGGCCCTGCGACGACAATCTCGAGAAGATCCGCCGCCGGTTCCTCGGAGCCTCGACGCTGGACGAGCGCAAGGCGCTGGTCGCCGAGTTCCAGGCGCCGATGTACGAGCACGTCCCTTACATCCCGCTCGGGCAGTTCCGCACGCCCTCGGCCTTCCGCAGCACGATCTCCGGCGTGCTGCCGGGGCCGCGCCTCGTGCTCTGGAACATCGAGAAGAAGTCCTAAGCGGGGCACATCGGCGGTCGGCCGAGGCGCTGGCGGATATCACCCAGCGCCTTCTCGATCGCGAGCGCGCAGGCCAGCAGATGCTCCTCGCGCCGACGGCCGGCGACGAGCTGAAGCCCGATCGGCAGGCGGTCGGGATCGAAGGCGACCGGCATCGACAGCGCCGGCATGTCCCAGACGTTGAAGCAGGAGACGTTGCGACCGATCCTGAGCGTGGTCAGCCGGAACGCCTCGCGGTCCTCGACCTGATCGAGGCGGGGCGCCGTCACCGCCGTGGTCGGCGTCGCCAGCACGTCGATGCCGTCCAGTCGCGCATGGGCGCGCGCCGACATGCCGGGCCGCGCCCGCTGGCGCGACAGGTATTCGGCGGCCGAGACGTCGCCGAAGTTCTTCAGACGCGCCCAGACATTGGCGTCAAGCTCAGGCACCCAGTCCTTGAACTCGGTCGAGACGATGGCGAAGCCTTCGGGCACACCGACGCTGCCATTGGCCATGTATTTCACGGCCTCCTCGATTTCCGGCATCGGCACCGGCGCCAGGATCGCGCCCTTTGCTTCGAGCTCCTTCAGCGTCGCCTCGATCGCCTCGGCGATGCCGGGGCCGCAGCCCTCGAAGAAGTATCGGTCGCCGACGCCGATACGGAGCCCGGCGAGCGGCCGCGCGTCGATCTGCTTCCAGAACTCGGGCCAGTTGAGCCCGGCCGGGTCGACCGCGGCGAAGCCGAAGGCGACATCGGCAACCGAGAGCGCGAGCGGACCGGGACAATCGAGCGACGGGCTCAAGGGCGGGGCGCCGGCGCCCGACCAACGGCCGATCGAGGGCTTCAGGCCGACGATGCCGGCAAGCGAGGCCGGCATGCGGATCGAGCCGCCGGCATCGCTGCCGACGCTGACCGCGGCCGAGTTCTCCCACAGGCTGCCGCCGGCGCCCGAGGAGGAGCCGCCGGTGCCGCGGTGATGCGTGGCATCCCAAGGATTCCAGGGCGCCCCCCAATGCGCATTGGCGCCGATGCCGCCGAAGGCGAAGGGTACGGTATGCGTCTTGCCCGGAAACACCGCGAGCTGGCGGCGCAGCGCGGTGACGATCGGGCCCTCCTCCTCGTACTTCGCCGGCAAGTGGCGGGCCGTGCCGGCATAGGTGGGCGTTCCCTTGATGCCGTAGACATCTTTGATCGAGATCGGCAGGCCCTGCATCGGCCCGGTATCGACGCCGACAGCGAAGGCCGCTTCGGCGGCCCTGGCCTGGGCCTCCGCCGTCTCGGCCATCCAGTGCTTGTAGGCGTTGAGCTTCTCGCCGGTCCTGGCGTGACGCTCGGCTGCCTCGCGCCAGAGCGCGGTCGGCTTGGCCTTTCCGTCGCGCAGCGCGCGCCAAAGTAGGTGAGCGGGTGTGTCGGCGAGCGTCGGGCGCATGGGTGTCCTAGCGGCGGGAAGGTGTACCGACGGCGTGCCAGAGGCCGGTCAGGATCAAGGCGCCGCCGGCCCAATGATAGGCACGGATCGGCTCGCCGATGGTGAGATACGAGATCAGCGCGACATAGATCGGCCCAAGATACATGCCGAGGCTGGTGGGGCCGGGCCCGAGCACGCGCTGGGCATAGCCATAAGCCTGATAGGCGCCGACCGCCGGCACGAAGGCTAGGAAGAGCACGGTGGCGATGCTGCGGCCATCGAAGACGATGGTTGGCCCGGTTGCCGCCTCCCAGAGGTAGAAGGGCAACAAGGCGATGACGCCGAGCACGCAGATCGCGGTGAAGCGCGCCGCCGCGCCGAGGCGGCTTTTACGGTGCTGAAGAATCAGCACATAGATCGACCAGCCGAGCACGGCGAAGGCGACCCAGAGATCGCCGGTGACGAAGGCAAGCCGCGCGAGCACCCCGGCGTCGCCCTTGAAGACGACGAGGAGGACGCCGACCACGGCGAGCACGATGCCGACGGCACGCCGCAAGGTCATGCGCTCGCGGAACACCACGGCCGATGCCAGCACGATCAGGATCGGGGACATCGCATAGATGAGGGCGATGTTGGTCGCCGCGGTGGTGGCGCCGGCGATGTAGACCGGCGGGCCGCAGACGACGACACCGAGAAAGCCCAGGATCGCGAGCACCGGCCACTCCTCGGCGAGCGCCCGTCGACCGTCCCAGAGCTCGCGCCAAGTCAGCGCCGCCATGATCAGCGCCGCTATCGCCCAGCGCCAGAAGGCAAGCGCGTTCGCGGGAATGCTCCCCTCGAGCGCACGGGCGGTCACCTGGTTGCCGGCGAACATGGCGGGGGCTATCAGCAGCAAGACGTAGGCCCAGCGCCGCCTCGACTCGACGCGGCGCCCCGCGCCGGCCTCGCTTTCCTGCATCGGCGCAATCTTAAACTGTCTGATCGCCCAAAGGCATAGACACCCGATGCCCCATCGTGCCGCCTGCAATCGGCAACCTGAACAAGACTTAAGTTACGTGATAAATTTAACGAGTATTTTACTCTTTTTTCCGTATATATTGAGGAGACGCATCGGAGACGAGTTTGGCGACGACTCTGGACCGGATCGAGCTGACATCGGCAACCCTGTTCGAAGCGTTGCAGGGGCTTGCCACCGACATCAAGGCCGACATGGGCCGGATAGACCGCCTTGGCGGGGAGCCTACCGAGGCGCAGCTCGGCCGGCTCCGCAACAAGGTCCTCGAATTCCAGGGGCTGATGGCGGTGCTAGACAAGATGCTGTCCCAGACCCGCAAAGGCGGCGCCTTCGTGCGTGAGATCGTCGGCGGCATCGCCAACCAGATCCTGACCCGCTCGCTCTCTTACGAAACGGCGCATGTCACCAGGCTCGAGCGAGCGAACAGCGTCCCGCTCTTCGGGGCCGTCACCTTCGCGCGCGACCTGGCGCAGCTCGATCGCCTGGCCGATCAGGTGCCGTCTCGGCCAGCCGAGCTCGACGCCCAGGTATCCGCCGCCCGCAGCACGCTCCGGAACCTCATCAAGCGCTGCCCCCAGATCCCCGACTTCGGCTGAGTCTCGCTCCCCGGCCGCCGATGCGGTATCGCTGCATCGGTCATCCCCGCCGGAGCCTCCATGATACCCGACCTCGTGCGCATGGCGACGCCCGCCGATGCCGGCGCCGTCGTGCAGCTGATCCAGGAACTCGCCGCCTATGAGAAGGAGCCGCCGAGCTCGGTGAAGATCACCGAGGCCGACGTGCTGCGCGACGGCTTCGGTGCGCGGCCCCGCTTTGAGGCGCTGATCGCCGGCAAGGACGGCCGCGCCGACGGGCTCGCTCTTTTCTTCCACAACTACTCGACCTGGGAGGGCCGCGCCGGGATCTATCTCGAGGATCTCTTCGTGCGTGAGAGCGCTCGCGGCCAGGGGCTCGGCTTCGCGCTCATGCGGAAGCTCGCCGAGATCGCGCAGGCACGCGGCTGCCGGCGGCTCGACTTCTGGGTGCTCCATTGGAATCCGACGCGCGATTTCTACCACCGCCTGGGATTCCGCCACATGGATCAGTGGCTGCCCTATCGCCTCGACGGCGCCGGCATCGCCGCACTCGCCAAGGGAGAGAGCGCATGATGACCGCCGTGACCACGATCCTGCTCCTGGTCGCCTCGAACGTCTTCATGACCTTCGCCTGGTACGGCCATCTACGCTTCACCCACTACCCGCTCTGGATCGTGATCCTGGCGAGCTGGGGCATCGCCTTTTTCGAGTACTGCCTGCAGGTCCCTGCCAATCGCTGGGGCTACGGCACCTTCTCGGCGGTCGAGCTCAAGACCATCCAGGAGGTGGTCACGCTTCTCGTCTTCGCCGGCTTCTCGATCCTCTATCTCGGCGAAGGCATTAAGTGGAACCACTTGGCCGGCTTCGGCTGCCTGGTCGCCGCGACATTCTTCATCTTTAAAGGCTAGACTGGGCCCCGATAGAGGAGCTTCGCCGAAACCTCTACGCCCTGCTCGAGACTGGGCACCAGGGATACCCGGCCGGTCGCGCCTTCGACATGGCGCTCGTCACCGTGATCGTCGTCAACATCGCAGCGACCGCGATGGCGACCGTGCCGGAAATCGGGGAGGCGTGGCACCGCTTCTATCGCTGGACCGAGTTTGTCGCGGTTCTGATCTTCACGGTCGAGTACCTCGCCCGCGCCTGGGTCTCGGTCGAGGACCCGCGCTCCGTCAATGACTCGCCCTGGACCTGGCGGCTGCGGCACGCGTTGACACCGCTCGCGATCATCGACCTCGTCGCCATCCTGCCGAGCTACATCGAGCTCGTCTTCGGCGGCGCCTGGGAGTTCACGCTGATCCTCCGCGTGCTCCGCCTCTTCAAGCTGCTGCGCTTCACCGGCGCCTTCGACACGATCTTCGCCGTGATCCGCGCCGAGCGGCGCCCGCTGATCGCGACGTTCTGCGTGATCACCGTGGTCCTGCTCCTGATCTCGACCTTGGCCTATGTCGCCGAGCGCGAGGCGCAGCCGGACAAGTTCGGCAGCATTCCGGCTGCCTTCTATTGGGGCATCGTCACGCTGGCAACCGTCGGGTACGGCGACATCGCGCCGATCACGCCGCTCGGCCGTGCCACCGGCGCGCTCGGCGCCGTGCTCGGCATCCTGACCTTCGCCATGCCGGCCGGCATCATCGCCTCGGGCTTCATGGAGGAGCTGCGCCGGCGCGATTTCATCGTCACCTGGCAGCTCGTCGCCAAGGTGCCGCTGTTCCGCCACCTGACCGCTTCCCGCATCGCCAGCGTCGCGCTGGTGCTCAGGCCCGTCCGCATCGAGGCCGGATCGACCGTGGTACGCAAGGGCGAAGAGGCCGACGGCATGTACTTCATCGTCACCGGCGAGCTGCTGGTCGAGGCGCCGGGCCACACGGTCATGCTCAAGAGCGGCGACTTCTTCGGCGAGATGGCGTTGCTTGACGGCGGCAAGCGCTCGACCACGGTGCGTGCCGGCACCGGCTGCGAGCTCCTGCATCTTGGCGCCGCCGAGTTCCGCCAGCTCGCCGCGGGCGCCCCCGATCTCGACGCCGAGGTCCGACGCGTCGCCGACGAGCGCCGCCGCGACAACGAGTCCTCGACCGCCGATCGGCAGCCGGCCTAGGAGCCTTTCGGAGTAGTAGCCACGGCCTCAGCCGCTGCTACTACTCCGAAAGGCTCCAAGCCGGCTCGCCTGAGATGCGAGAGCAGATTGCGCTCAGGCTGCCGCTGGAGCGCGTCCAGCCGATGCCAGGTGACGGTCCCCGGCTCGTATCGCAGCATCTTGTCGAGGACCTCCGGCGTCGCGTCGGAGGCATCGCCTGTCCGTGCCGCGAGCCGGCGGCGCAGCTCTTCGACGGGCGCCTCCAGCCAGAAGCCGGCAAAGGCAGCCCCCGTCTCGCGTGCCATCGCCTCGGCCGCGCCGCGCTCTCTCTCGCTGAGGAAGGCGGCATCGAGGATTGCCGGGTGGCCAGCCCGGATCGTGTCGCGGGCACGCCGCAGCATCTCGTCATAGACCCGGTCGCTCGCCTCTCTGGTGTAGCTGTCGCCGGGAAGCCGGGTGAGCTCGTCCACCTGGGCGAGCTGCTTGCGGACGACATCGCTCCGCCAATGGAGGGCACCGACAACGCCTCCCAGATGCGGCGCAACCCTGCGGGCGACCGTGGTCTTGCCGGTCCCCGGGAGTCCGCCGACCGCGACGACAAGCGGCTGCGAGGGCGCCAGGATCCGGGAGGCGAGTGCGAGGTAGGCCGAGATCTCGCCCCGCGCGGAGGTCGTGGCCGGGCCGCCGACCGCGATCGCCGCGCCGGCGACCTTGGCCCTGACCGCGGCACGCGTCGACATGAACAGGGGAAGCGCCGCAAGCCCGTCGAGCGCGCGCCCGTCCTTGGCGTACTCGTTGACGACAACGTTCGCGAGCTCGACGAGGTTGCGATGCGCGAGATCCATCAGCAGGAAAGAGAGGTCGTAGAGCACGTCTATGCGGGCGAAATCGTCGTTGAACTCGATACAGTCGAACGGCATCGGCACACCGTCGACGATGCAGATGTTGCGGAGATGGAGGTCGCCATGGCACTGGCGCACATGCCCCGCGGCGCGGCGGCGGTCGAGCAGCCCGGCGACCGCATCGAAGACCGGCCAGGTGCTCTTCTCGAGCCGGGCCACCGCCCCCGGCTCGAACAGGGAGGTCTGATCGTGGAACTCCTCGAAATTCTCGGCGATCACGGCGCGCATCGAGGCGTTGCCGGCGCCGTCGGGCGTGACCTCGGCGGTACGGTGGAAGGCGGCAATCGAAGCCCCCGCCAGGCGCATCAGATCCGGCGTCAGCAGCCCGTGCTCGGCGCGATAGTCGAGCAGGGCGTCGGCGGCGAAGCGCCGCATCAGCACCAGCCACTCGGCTGCTGCCCCGCAGCCAGCTCCATCGAGATCAAGGTAGAGATCGCCGCCGAGCGCCTGGCGCACGGCGATGACGCCGAGATAGAGCGACGGCACCGTGCGGCGGTTGAGCTCGACCTCGCGCTCGACCGCCCATCGTCGGCGGTCGAGCGTGCCGTAGTCGAGATAGGGGTAGCGGACCGCCCGCTTCATCTTGTAGGCGCGGCTGCCGGCCAAGAAGATGTGGCTCGTGTGCGTGTCGATCCGTTGGACCGCTTCGCCGGCTGGTAGCCCGTAGGTGCCCGGACGGGTGAGCAGCGCGAGAACCGCCGACTGGTCTTCAGTCACCTCGCCGATCACTTGGCCCTTTCTCGACGCCCTTGCGGCCGGCCCCCCGCAGGATAACGCACGGCGCCGCGTCGGTCTGTCGCGCCAGCCTATCCATCTTGTCGCAGCCAGCCGGGATCGCACGCTCGTCGCCGGCGCGCCTGGCCTCGCCTCCCGAAATCGAACCTGTTGCCGGCGAACGCAACCGAGACGACGAGCCTTCGACCGCCGAGACGCATCCAGCGCTCAAGTGCGCTTGCCGCCGTGTCGGCATTACACTATTTTGTACAGAATGCTGTGCACTGAACGGAGAAGCTGATGGCCGTGAAGGCACGCGACATCGTCCCTTTCACCCAGGCTCGCGCCAATCTTTCCGAGCTCGCCGACGAGGTGAAGGCGGGAGCCGAGAAGATCATCACCAAGAACGGCGAAAGCTATGTCGCCCTGATCGACGCCGATCGGCTGGACCATTATCACCGGCTGGAGCGGGAGCGCATCCATCTGATCCTTCTTGAAGAGGCCGAGAAGGGGCTCGCCGACGTCGAGGCAGGCCGCACGAAAGATGCCCGGAAGGCTCTGGCTGCCGCCCGGCGCCGCTGAGCCGTGGCTCGCAGCGCCACCGTCCGAGTTACCGCCAATTTCGAGGCTAACCGAGCTTATTCACGATGATTTTAGCTATTCTCAAGAAAACCAAGTGGGCGCTCACATGGCTGATATCGCAAGGCCTTGAAACCGTGGCAGCCTCGATTCTCAATTGCCGCGAAAAATCAGCTATTCATGATCGCTGTGAATAAGGCGGGCTAACCTCGGAGAGATTCGAGCCTTCTGGATAGAGGCCGACGCGCCGGTCGCCTATGACGAGCTGATCGACGAGCTGGACGCGACCGTCATCGCCCATCTCGAACGCCACCTTGAGATGGGAAGGCCGTTTCTGAGCCGGTCGGCTCTTTCGATCGAGGCACAGGACCGGATCGCAAGACTCTCGTCGCGCGCCGGCTCGAAAAGCCTTCGAGACTATCTGGCGGGTGACTATCTCATTCTCTACACGGCCGCCGAAGGAACGGCATATCTCCTGGCGATCAAGCATCATCGCCAGCTGTCCTTCGCTTTCGATCAGCACTGGCCGTAGCACCTGCCCGGCTACTCGCGCGCACCGGCAACTATCGGCCAAACGGAATGTCTTTTGTGAGTTCGCATCGTCGCGCTGCTATGCTGCACGATACACGCCGTTTCCAAGATCCGAGAGGCCCCCTCGATGACCAAGCGCGTGCTCACTGCCTATTTCATGCACGAGACCAACACCTTCTCCAAGGTGCCGACGCCGCTCGAAGCCTTCCAGAAACGCGCCTTCTACCACGAGAACGAGATCCCGGAGGTCTACAAGAGCACGCGCTCGGCGATGGGCGCGATGTTCGAGGCGGCGGAGAAGTACGGCTGGACGCTGGTCCATCCGGTCAGCGCCTCGGCCAATCCCTCGGGCCTCGTCACCGACAAAGCCTTCGATACGGTTGCCGGCATGATCCTGAAGGCGCTCGACGGTCCGAAGGTCGACGGCATGGTGCTGCACCTGCACGGCGCCATGGTCGTCGACTCCCACGAGGACGGCGAGGGCGAGCTGCTTAGGCGCATCCGTGCCAGGGTCGGCCCGGACGTGCCGATCATGGTCACGCTCGACCTGCATGCCAACGTGACCCAGCAGATGGCCGATCTCGCCAACGCGCTGATCGCTTTCCGCACCTATCCTCACATCGACGCCTATGAGCGTTCCTGGCAGGCCTGCGACCTGCTGCAGAAGACCTTCCAGGGCAAGGCGAAGCCGAAGACCTTCATTGCCACCAGGCCGATGATCCACGGCCTCGACATGGGCCGCACGCAGAGGGGCCCGATGCGCGTGCTGCTCGACCGCGCGGACGCGATCGAGGCCGAAGGCAAGATCCACCTGATCTCGATCTGCTCGGGATTCACCCATTCCGACATCCGCGATGTCGGCCCGACCGTGACTGTCACCGTCGACGGCAACGACCCGGAGGGAAAGAAGATCGCCGAAGCTTTCATGGACTATGCCTGGGAGCAGCGCGACTATGTCGGCATCGAGCTCCTTCCGGTCGCCAGGGTCATCTCCATGGCCAAGGCCGGCGAAGGCTCGAAAAAGCCGCTGGTGATCGCCGACTACACGGACAATCCGGGCGGCGGCGGCTATGGCGACTCGACCGCCGTGCTCAAGGGGCTGATCGACGCCGGCTGTAAGAATGTCGGCTTCCACGCGATCTGCGATCCGGAGGCCGTGCAGCAGGGCATCAAAGCCGGTGTCGGCAAGACGGTGAAGCTCAAGCTCGGCGGCAAGACCGATCCTAATTTCGGCGGCCCGCCGATCGACCTCGAGGCCGAGGTCGCGGCGTTGACCGACGGCAAGTTCATCGCCTGGGGCCCGATGGGCGGCGGCGTGCGCCGCGACTACGGCCCTTGCATGGTGCTGCGCCTCGGCGGCCTCAACGGCATCGAGATCATCGTCATCACCAACAACGGTCAAGGCAACGATCTCGGCAATTTCACCTCGATGGGCATCGACCCGACGCGCAAGGACACGGTTGTGGTCAAGTCGATGCACCATTTCCGCGCTGCCTTCGAGCCGATTGCGCGCGAGGTCGTGCTCGTGGACTCGAGGTCGCTCTGCTCGGAACGCTTCTCCAAAGATATGTTCAAGAAGGTCCGCCGGCCGGTCTGGCCGTTCGACAACGTCACGGCCTGATGCGGGTCGACGCCTTCGATTTCGACCTGCCTGAGGCGCTGATCGCCGACCGTCCGGCCCGGCCGCGCGATGCGGCCAGGATGCTCGTGGTCGGTGATACTCTTCAGGACCGCATCGTGCGCGATCTTCCGTCCCTGCTCGGTCCGCGCGACGTCGTTGTCGTCAACGATACGCGCGTGATCCCGGCCAGGCTCTTTGCCAGGCGCGGCGAGGCGAAGATCGAGGTACTGCTGCACAAGCGCGTCGCGCCCGGACTCTGGCTCGCCTTTGCCCGCCCGGCGAAGAAGCTCAAGCCCGGCGATCGCCTCTCGCTCGGCGAGGCAACGCTCTTCGTGCCCGAGAAGCACGAGGGCGGCGAGATTGTCGTCGACTTCGAGGCAAGCGATGCCGAGGTCATGAGGTTGCTGTCAGCCCACGGCCATATGCCGCTGCCTCCTTACATTAGGCGTACGGACACAACGGAAGACGCCAAGGACTACCAGACGCTCTTCGCGGCCAAGGACGGCGCCGTCGCCGCGCCGACCGCGGGGCTTCACTTCACCCCGGCGCTTCGCGACGCCGTGGCGGCGCGCGGCATCCCGATCCTGACCGTCACGCTCCATGTCGGCGCCGGCACCTTTCTGCCGGTCAAGGTCGAGGATACCGACGATCACCCGATGCACGCCGAGTGGGGCGAGGTGACCGCCGAAACGGCAGACAGGGTCAATACCGCGCGGGCTGCCGGCGGCCGGCTGCTCGCCGTCGGAACCACCTGCGTCCGCCTGCTCGAGACCGCAGCCGGCATCGGCGGCCGGCTCAGGCCATTCTCTGGCGAGACCGACGCCTTCATCACGCCCGGCTATGCCTTCAGGCTCGTCGACCGCATGCTCACCAACTTCCATCTGCCGCGTTCGACACTGTTCATGCTGGTCGCCGCCTTCGCCGGGCTCGAGCGAATGAAGGCAGCCTATGCGCATGCGATATCGCGGCGTTACCGCTTCTACTCCTATGGCGACGCCTCGCTCCTGGAGCGCGCTTCGTGACGATCAGCTTCGAGCTCAAGTCGACCGACGGCGCCGCCAGACGCGGTCGCATCTCGACCGCGCATGGCATGATCAACACGCCGGCATTCATGCCGGTCGGCACCGCCGGCACGGTCAAGGCGATGCATCCGGATTCGGTCGCGCTCACAGGCGCGCAGATCATCCTCGGCAACACCTACCACCTGATGCTGCGCCCGGGCGCCGAGCAGGTCGCGGCGCTCGGCGGCTTGCATAAGTTCATGAACTGGCCCGGGCCGATCCTCACCGATTCCGGCGGCTTCCAGGTGATGTCCCTCGCCGATCTCCGCACCATCGACGAGCAAGGCGTGGTGTTCAAGTCGCACCTCGACGGTTCCAGGCATCATCTGACGCCGGAGCGCGCGATCGAGATCCAGCATCTGCTCGATGCGACCATCACCATGGTGCTCGACGAGTGCACGCCTTTCCCGGCGACCGAGGACGAGGCCGAGCACTCGATGATGCGCTCGATGCGCTGGGCCGAACGCTGCAAGCAGGCCTTCGTTGCGCGGCCAGGCTACGGCCTCTTCGGCATCGTCCAAGGCAGCGTCTATCCGAAGCTCCGCCAGCGTTCGGTGACCCAGCTCGCGACCACCGGCTTCGACGGCTACGCCGTCGGCGGGCTCGCCGTCGGCGAGGGTCAGGCGGCGATGCTCGAGGTGCTGGAGGCGACCCTGCCGAGCTTGCCCAAGGACCGGCCACGCTACCTGATGGGCGTCGGTCGGCCGTCCGACATCGTCGGCGCCGTCCGCCGCGGCATCGACATGTTCGACTGCGTCATGCCGACGCGGTCGGGGCGTACGGGCCAGGCCTTCGTCCGCGGGGGCACGCTCAACATCCGCAACGCCCGCCATGCCGGCGCGGAGGAGCCGCTCGATACCGCCTGCCGCTGCCCGGCCTGCCGGGGACATAGCCGCGCCTATCTGCACCACCTGTTCAAGGCCAACGAGATGCTGGGGCCGATGCTGTTGACCTGGCACAACCTCCAGCACTATCAGGACTTGATGGCAGAGCTGCGCCAGGCGATCGAAGCGGGCCGCTTCGAGGAGGTCGCCCGCCGATGGGAAGCCGCCGAGCAGCCGGAAGGGCCAGGATGACGAAGACAACGCTGACATATCTCGGCAAGCCGACGCCGGCGCCGACCTCGCCTGAGGCGGCCGTGCTCGACCGCGTGCCGAATGCGCATCCGCGCGAACGTTATGTCGTGCGCTTCACCGCACCCGAATTTACCTGCATGTGCCCGTTCACCGGGCAGCCGGACTTCGCTCATCTGGTCATCGACTATGTGCCGAAGGCGTGGCTGATCGAGAGCAAGGCGCTGAAGCTCTATCTCGGCTCATACCGCAACCACGCCGGCTTCCACGAAGCGACCACGGTCGAGATCGCAACGCGCCTGCGCGATCGCCTGAAGCCCGTGTGGCTCCGCATCGGCGGCTATTGGTATCCGCGCGGCGGCATGCCGATCGACGTGTTCTACCAGTCGGGTCCGCCGCCGAAGAACCTGTGGATACCGCCCCAGGAGGTCCAGTCCTACCGAGGTCGCGGATAGCGATGGACACGAAGGCGGCGATCCGGGAGAAGGCGCTTGCTCTCGGCTTCGACGCGGTCGGCTTCGCTCCGGCGGCGCTTTCCGATATGGCGCGCGAGAACCTTGCAGCCTATCTCGACCAGGGCCTGCACGGCGACATGGGCTGGCTTGCCGCCAAGGCCGATCGCCGCGGCGATCCGAGGACGCTATGGCCGGAAGCGAGGAGCGTCATCGTGCTCGGCATGAACTACGGATCGCCGGAGACGCCAAACGCGAATCTCGGCGAGGGCGGGACCGGGATCGTCTCCGTCTATGCACGCGGCCGCGACTATCACGAGATCGTCAAGAGCCGCCTGAAAGCGCTCGCACGCTGGCTCGTCGAGAACCGCACCTGCCAGGTGAAGGTCTTCGTCGATACCGCGCCGGTGATGGAGAAGCCGCTCGCCGAACGCGCGAGCATCGGCTGGCAGGGCAAGCACACCAACCTCGTCTCGCGCGAATTCGGTTCCTGGCTCTTCCTCGGCGAGGTCTTCACCGATCTCGCGCTCGAGCCCGATGCCGCCCATGACGATCACTGCGGCGCGTGTCGCGCCTGCCTGGACGCCTGCCCTACCGCTGCCTTTCCCGCCCCCTACCGGCTCGATGCGCGGCGCTGCATCTCTTACCTGACGATCGAGCACAAGGGCCCGATCCCGGCGAAGCTTCGCCCGCTGCTCGGCAACCGCATTTATGGCTGCGACGATTGCCTCGCCGCCTGCCCCTGGAACAAGTTCGCGCGCGCGGCAACGGAGCCCGGCCTGCTGCCGAGAAGCGAGCTGACGGCGCCCCGCCTCGCCGAGCTGGCAATGCTCGACGACGCCGGTTTTCGCAGCCTGTTCTCAGGCTCGGCGGTGAAGCGCCTCGGCCGCAACCGCTTCGTGCGCAACGTCCTGATCGCGATCGGCAACAGCGGCAAGCCGGCGCTGTCGGCCGTCGCCGAACGCTTGCTCGACGACGAGGCGCCACTTGTCCGCGGAGCGGCTGCCTGGGCGCTGCGGCGCCTTGGCGCCACGGCAACCGGTGTCGCCGCGCTCGAGCGGCGGCGCGGAATCGAGACCGACGAGTTCGTCCTCGCCGAGCTGGGTTAGACGACGCAACCCATCACGCTGGCGGCAACGCGCCGATGACGCCGACGCTGTTGACCAGCCGCCGCGCCTCGTCCTCGGTCATCGGCGCGGTTCCGGGCAGGCAGATGAATCCCGTCACCCGATTGCGAACGGCCTTGATGCCATAGGCGACGCAAGTGACGCCTTCATTGCCCTCATGCGCGCTGAACTGCGTCAGCCGGCCGATGGCGCCGCCGCGTGCATAGGGGGCCGAGGCGCCGATCTTCTTCTCGAGCGTGCCGCCCGGATTGACCGTGCCGATGTATTGCACGAGGTCGATCTCGGGCCACGAGACCGGCGTCTCGCTCCATTGATGATTCACGACGGCGACACGAACCGAGTCGGCGAAGACCAAGTACTCGAGTCCGGGAGCGCCCGCGGTCGGCGGCCGGCGCCGGGCGGTGTTGGCGGCGATGCCGGAGAACTCCGGCGACGTGACAACGACCTTGGACTCCTTCGCATCGAAATCAACGAGATCAGCGGCCATCGCGACAGACACTCCGAAAAGAAGAAGAACAACGACGACGCGGCTCATCCACGCCATGTACGATCTCCTGTGGACTACGGCACCACAATCAGGTGAGCCCTTGCGTCTTCATCATGCGCTGGACCGCCGGCCGCGCCAGCACCTGGTCGACGCAGCGCTTGATGTTGGGGTAGGTGACTGCCGGCTTCGTCATGTTCCGGCTCCAGCGCGCCATCATCATCAGGAAGATGTCAGCGCCGCTGAAGGTCGAGCCGAGAAGATACGGCCCCTTCTCTAGCGCCTTGTCGAGGATCGCGAACATCGGCTGCAGCCGCGCCTCGGATGCGGCCTTCACCTCGGCCTGCCCCGATTCAGTCTTGGCGTAGTAGTCCGGATGAAAATACTCGATATAAGCTTCCTGCACGGTGTTGGTCATGTAGACCAGCCACTGGTAGTAGCGCGCACGGTCGGCGGTTCCGACGGCGGGCGCCATACCGGAGCCCGGATGCTTGTCGGCGAGGTGCAGCATGATCGCTGCCGTCTCGTAGATAGCCTGATCGCCATCGAGCAAGGTCGGCACGCGGCCGTTGGGATTGAGCTTCAGGTACTCCGGCTTCTTGTGCTCGTTCGACTTGGTATCGACCCGAACGAGCTCGAACGGCGCACCGATCTCCTCAAGCAGCGCATGCGGCGCCATCGCTGCCGATCCCGGCGAATAGAACAGCTTGTACATTCGGAACCACCCTTTCCGGCTTTCTTATTGTCCGGCGCCTTTATAGCGGCTCCGGGCAAAGGCTACAGCCTCGGTTGCAGCGATACGGCCCCTTCCCGTAGACCGAACCCGTCATGCTATGCTCCGTCCACGATGAAGGTCTTCCTCGTCGCTCTCGCGCTTCTGCTCCTCCTGCCGATCGCCTTCGCCGCCGGCCAGTCCGAGCGACCGGCGGACGTGCCTTGGTACGCAGCGCGTCGTGACTCCTCCGGTCAGGCCCCGGACCCCAAGGCCACGCGGGAAGCGGTGATCCAGGTCTATGCCGCCCGCGCCGTCGGTTGGCGCCGGGCGCTCGCCGTCCATACCTGGATTGTGGTCAAGCCAAGCGATGCCGAGCGCTATTCGCGCTACGAGGTCATGGGCTGGGGTGTCGACAACGGCGCCCCGGCTGTCCGCATCGACCGCACAGGCCCTGACAATTACTGGTTCGGTGCCTACCCGGAGCTTATCGCCGATCTGCGCGGTCCGGGCGTCGACGCGATGATCGAGAAGGTCAAGGCGGCGGTCGAGCGTTACCCCTACCCCTCCAGCTACACCACCTGGCCAGGCCCCAATAGCAACACCTTCACTGCCTTCGTCGCGCGTGAAGTGCCCGAACTTCGCCTCTCTCTGCCACCGACTGCGATCGGCAAGGACTACCTCCCCGGCGGATCCGTGCTCGGGTCGGCGCCGAGCGGGACCGGCCTTCAGCTCTCGCTTTTCGGCCTGGCCGGGTTGACGCTGGCAAAGACCGAAGGCGTCGAGGTCAATCTCCTGGGCTTCACCTTCGGCATTTCCGCCTTCCCGCCCGCGCTCAAGCTTCCGGGCGTCGGGACGATCTGATGGGCCTGACCCGCGAGCAGATCAAGAGCGGCTGGGTCCAGCAGATGGCGCGGGAAGCCGGCAGCAGCTTCCTGGCATTGTCCGACGAAGAGCTGGCGGCCTCGCGCCACGCGGTCCTCGCCAAGGCACCGTCGAAGAACATCTGGATCTTCGGCTACGGCTCGCTGATCTGGAACCCGGCCTTTCACTTCGTCGAGCGACGCATCGGCACCGTGCATGGCTGGCATCGCCGATTCTGCCTGTGGACCACGCTCGGTCGCGGCTCTCCCGACTGTCCGGGCCTGATGCTCGGACTCGATCGCGGCGGCTCATGCCGCGGCGTTCTTCTCCGGATCGCTCCGGAGATGATCGAGAGCGAAACCGACGTGCTGTGGCGCCGCGAGATGGTCAGCAACGCCTATGTGCCCACCTGGGTCCGGGCCGCGACGGAACACGGCGGTATCGCCGCCATCGCCTTCATCATCAACCGCACGCACGACCGCTACGCCCAGAAGATGCCGGAGGAAAAGACCGCCGACGTCATTGCGCGCGCCGCGGGTCGCATCGGTCCGTGCCGCGACTACTTGCTGAACACCGTCGACCACCTGAACCGGCTCGGCATAGAGGACCGCTCGATGCGCAGGCTGGCGGCCAAGGTCCGGCGGCGGATCCCCGGGGCCTCGTCCTGAACCTTCGTCGCATCATCTTCGCGGCGCTGCTCCTGGCATTCCCGGCAGCAGCGGAGCCGCTCCGCCTCTCCACTCAGGCCGTCGACCTCCATCCGCGCGACGCCAAGGTCACACGGATCGGCCAACTCGACTTCGTCGCCGGCTTCGAGCTGTCGAGCGGACACGCGCGGTTCGGCGGCTACTCGGGCCTTGTCATCGACGAAGGGGGGCAGCGGCTCGTTGCGGTCTCGGATCTCGGGCAATGGCTGGTGGCACGCCTGCAGCGCGACGAGGCCGGTCGACTCCGCGGCGTCTCCGACGCCGAGATCCATCCGATCCTCGACCGTGGCGGCAACCCCTTCACCGTCAAGCGCGCCGGCGATGCCGAGGCGCTGGAGAAGCTGCCTGACGGCAGCTTTCTCGTCGCCTTCGAGCAGGTCCATCGCCTTGCCCGTTATGCCGGGCCGGAGCCCTGGCGCTCGCGCGGCGAGCCGCAGGTGGCGCCGCGCGAGATCTCTCGCCAGCCCGCCAATGGCGGCATCGAGTCCATGGCCCGGCTGCCCGACGGCCGCATCATCCTGATCAGCGAGACCGACGAGCGAGCCGCCGGCATGCTGAGGGCATGGATCGGCAGCGCCGGCACCTGGCGCGACGCTATGTACCGGCGCCGCGGCGACTACCGCCCCGTCGACGTCAAGGCTTTGGCCAACGGCGATCTGCTGGTTCTCGAACGCGCGTTCAATCTGCTCGGCGGCTTCGCCTCCCGGCTGGTCCTGGTTCCCGCCACGGCCGTCCGTCCAGGAGGCGTTCTCGATGGCCGCGACCTCGCCGAGCTCGGCCCGCCATTGATCTCCGATAATTTCGAAGGCCTCGCCGTCGAGCGAGCACCTGATGGCGGGACGTTCATCTTCCTCCTCTCCGACGACAACCGCGTTGCCCTCCAGCGCACCCTATTGCTCCAGTTCCGGTTAATTCCGTAATTTTATTGCGCCGCGGATTCAAGTAGCCAGTGCATAATTTTATGGAAGGGCGAAGGGGTAACCTCTTGCACTCACGAGAGGTTACTGATGAGCCGATACCGGCGAGTTACCTATGAGGACCGCTGCCAGATT
>Ga0194120_10001957_pt1 | contig 36293 bp, 21 predicted proteins | sample TA2MahCa65mmetaG_FD_148642 | JGI IMG/M metagenome (GOLD analysis project Ga0194120, IMG submission 148642) | Freshwater microbial communities from Lake Tanganyika, Tanzania - TA2015019 Mahale Deep Cast 65m | ecosystem: Environmental > Aquatic > Freshwater > Lake | place: Tanzania: Lake...
GACTTGGGCGCGCGCGGACGCGCGCCCGACTCCGCGTGCGCTCGGGCGCGCAGACGCGCCCTCGCGTCCGCGGAGTTTAGTACTTGGACTCGATGGCGGGGGGACTCGAAGGGCGCGCGGACGTAGACGTTGCCTGCTCCGGGCCCTTCATCGAGTCCAAATTGTTCACTTCGCATTCGCGCGGGTCGCGTCTGCGCGACCCGCGCGAATGCGAAGTCACGGGCGCGTCTTCGCGCACGTAAGTCGCGCGCGCAGCGCGCGACTCCCCCACTCGCTACTTCCCCACCTCGACCCGCTTCCCATCACTCGTCTCGAACCACAATTCGCGCGGAGCGACCTTCCCGCCCTCGAGCAGCTGCAACAAATCGATCCCCTTCCCGCTCTCCTCATCGATTCCCAACCACGCGCAAAGGGTCGGCGCGATGTCCTCCCCGCTGACCGCGTTCTCGATCCGCTCCCCCTTGGGTCCGCCAGGCAGATTCATGATCAGCGGCACGCGCGCCAGCTCCTCCATCCCTTCACCCTCGCGCAACCAGGTGCCGTGATCGGCCGTGATCACCCACCCCGTCCGCCCGAGCCACCTCAGCTCCGCCAGGTGACTCGCCAGATTCTCCACCAGCGCATCCGCGTGCGACACCTCCACGGCGTACGCCCAGCGCATCTGCTCCGCTTCGCCCATTTCCGGCCGCGGAGCCTTCCACCGCTCGCTCCACCCGCGCGCGTACTCTGCCGGCGGCGCGTGCGGCTCGCGCGGGTCGGCGATCTGCAGCCACAGGAAGAACGGCCGCGCGCCCTGCTCCTGGTTCCACAGGTCGAACAGCTGGCGCGTGCGGAACACGGTCGATGAACCGTCGGTCGGCGCCAGCGCCGTCGGCTCCACCACCACGTCGAAACCTGCCTCGCAGCCGCTGGAGGCGAGCTCCGACTCGCTGATTGCCGCGACCGTGAAGTAGCCCCGCGCGCGCAAATGCTCGGCCAGCGCAGGCACCGACGGATTCGCGGTGTTGGGTCCGCCGAGGATCGCGCGGTGCGCGGCCTGGGTCTCGTCGGAGCTCGCGTAGGCTCGGGCGCACTCGATCCCGCCGCGCCCGAGCTCCAGCAGGTACGGCGTGCGCTCACCGAGGTGATCGGCGCGCGTCGAGCCGAGCGTGACCAGCACCAGGTTCGGCAAGAGCTCCGCGTCGGGTTCGCCGAGCACGATCGGTGCCCCCCACAGCACGCGCGCGCCCGCGGTGCCCGCGGCGTTTGCGGCGGGATCGGATGCGCCTGCCTGCGGCGAGGCGTCGCGCGCGCGCAGGCGCAGCTCGACCGCAGTGCCGCTCCAGGGTGCCAGGTCGATCGTCCACGGGCGCCACAGCGCCTCGCCGGGCTTTTCGCGCGGGAAGATCTTGCGCAGGCCGATGCGCGTCCACTGGCCGTCGCCGCTGTTCAGTTCCACCTCGAAGTGCACGCGCTCGACGACGCCGCGCAGGGCCGGCAGCGTCGCCGTGTCGAGACACAGCCGGCCGCGCGGCGGCACCGTGCAGCGCGCGACGAGCTCCTGCCCGAAGGCGGCCGGCCACGCGCGCCGCGCATCGAGCTCCAGCGGCACGAGGTCCGCGCCGCGCAACGGCGCGGCCGGCCAGCCGCGCTCGACGAGCGCGATCGCCTCGAGCGCGGGCTGCGGCGCGCTCTCGGGTCCGAATTCGAGCCGTAGCGCGTCGATCGCGCCGTTCCAGCGCGGATGTAGCGCGAGATCGAACACGATCGTCTGCACCTGCGAGGATTCCGCGAATTCCCGCCGCAGCGAATGGGCGGCGGGCCAGGCCGCCTGGCTCGCGGCCGATTCGCCCCCGTCCTTGCGGCGCCAGTGCAGCGTGACGGTGCCGGCCGCGCTCGCGCGCAGGCGCAGCTCGAGCGCGTTGCACGAGAGCGGCGCGAGCCCGACCATGCGCTCCAGCGCGCCGGGAGCTGTGCTCGTCCAGCCGTCGATGCCGGTGGCGCCGGCCTCCCAGCGCTCGAGCTCGCGCCGAGCCTGCGCGAGCACCTCCGCGCTGCTCCGCCCGTCGGCCAGGCGCGGATCGAGGTGCGCGATGCCCTGGGCCGGTTCGGGGTGGCCGCAGCCTGCGCCGGCCGCGAACGCGCACAGCAACAGGACCGGGAGCGCGAACGCGAAACGGAGCAGGGCGACGGGAGCGGTCTGCATGCGCGATCGTTGACGTGAGCGCGCGCAGTCTATCCCATGGATCACGATGTCCGCCCCCGCGAGCACGCCGCGCTGGATTCCCTGGGCCGCGGCGCTGCTGTTGCTGCTCGCGGCGCTGGTGCCGCGCGCGCGCGACCTCGGCGGCCCGTGGGACCGCTCCTTCGAGGGGTTCCAGGGCGCGTTCTTCGCGCAGGCCGCGGTCAACTACGAACGCGGCGGGCTCGCGCTGTTCGACGGCTACCCGGTGCTGAACGTCGAGCTCGACCCGCTCACTCCGAGCACCTGGTACACGTACGAGAACCACCCGCCGACGGTGGCCTGGCTGGCCTGGCTCGGCTTCCGCGCGGCCGGCGGTGACGCGAGCACGCCGCCGAGCCGCGGCCGCGAGTGGGGCGTGCGGCTGCCGTTCCTGGCACTGCACATGGCGACGTTGCTCGTGCTGTGGCTCGCGCTGCGCGAGGCGGTCGGATTGCTGGAGAGCTGTTGTGCGCTGGCGCTGCTGGCAGCCTGTCCGTTGTCGGCGCTGTACGGCACGCTGGTCAACTACGAGACGCCGACCGGTCTGGCGGTCGCGCTGGCCGCGCTGTTCCACGTGCGCTGGTTGCGCCGCGGCGCTCGGCGCGACCTCTTCGGCATCGGCGCGGCCTTCGCGCTGGGAGGAGCCTTCACGTACGCGCCGCTGTTCTTCGCGCCGCCGTTCGCGTTGCAGGCCTGGCGCCGGCGCGGCGGCCGCGCGGCACTGGCCGAGCTCGCGGTCGCCGGCGGGGCTTGCCTGTTGCCGCTGCTCGCGCACGGTGCGCTGGCGAGCCATGCACTGGAATCGATCGGACGCTCGGCCGCACCGCTGCAGGCGCGCGCGCTGCTCTTGTGGGGACCGCTGCTCGACGGCTCGATCGCGCCGTGGGATTGGCTGCTGCACCAGCTGTCGAGCGGAGCGCGACTGTACTCGTGGCCGCTCGCGCTGTGCGCGGCGCTCGGCCTGTGCGGCGAGCTGATCTTCGGCCGGCGTGACGCGCAGCACCCGATCGCGCAGGCGCGCATCGCGCTCGGTCCGGTGCTGCTGGCCGGCGGGCTGTTGGCGAATTTCGCGTTCTATCGGCACAGCGCGGAGGAGCAGTGGACGTTCCTGCTCAACCCCGTGCTCGGGCTGACGGCCTGCGCGGCCGCCTTGATACGCGCACTGGGCCGACCGTTCGAGCGCGGCCGGCTGCCGCACGCACCCTACGTCGCGTTGTGCGGCGTGGTCGTGTTGCCGGCACTCGCGCAGCTCGAGTGGTTGCGGCACGAGTGGCGCGGCACCGACCGTCCGCTGCCCGATGCGATCGGCCGCGAGCTCGGCGAGCTGCTGCCCGCGGGTTCGGTGCTGCACTACCCACCCGAGCTCGGCTTCACGCCGGCGGTCGGCTACTACGCATGGCGCACGCAGGTGCCGTGGACCAGCGAGCTGGAACCGCTGGTGCGTCCTCAGCTCGCGCGCGTCGGCCTCGCGGCGGCCGAGCGCTACTACGTGTTGCCGCGCCGGGGCGAGGCCGAGCTGGAGCCCGCGCTCGCGCCGCTGCGCACGGCGCGGCTGGCCGAACGCGCTCCGGATCGCAGCAGTGCGAACTGGCTGGCCTGGAAGCTGTAGAATCGAAGCGTTCCGGCGCCCCGTTCCCGTCCCGCCCCCCCACCCGATGCCCACGCTACGCCCCCTTTTCGTGCTCGGCGCTTTCTCCCTGGCCTGCTCCGCGTTGCTGCCGCCGAGTGCATCGGCCTATTCGCTGATCGGCGGCTCGCTCGGCACGACCCAGCGCGACGTGCGGGTGTTCGACAACTTCAGCGACGCCGTCACCAACGACAACACGACGCCGAGTCCGAGCTTCCCCGGCTATCTAGGCGCCGAGCTCGCGATCTGGAAGGCGGTCGTCGAGTGGCAGAGCGAGCTGCACGGCGGCGGCTACGGCGACCCGACGCAGCCCGGTGGGATCGGTTCGGGCGGCGCGAATTTCGATCCGAGCTGGCAAGGCAATGCCTCGGGCGTCGGAGGCAACAGCGACAACGTCCATTCGGAGATCTCCGGATCCGACAGCGGGGTGCTTGCCTACTGCGAGACGCCGATCAGCGACGGCTGGCGGATCCGCTACTACTCGGTCTGGACCTGGAGCGACGGTCCCGGCGTGGGCCTCAACGGCACGGACCTGCAGGGTGTCGCCTGCCACGAGTACGGCCACGCGCTCGGCCTGGGGCACTCGACCGAGACGACCGGTCCGACGATGTTCCCGTCGATCAGCGGCACCGGTTCGTTGCAGCGCTCGATCGAAGCCGACGACATCGCCGGCGTCCAGGCCGTCTACGGCGTCAAGAGCTCGACCAAGCCGCGCATCCTGTCGACGCAGGTGACCGGCACCACGCTCGTGATCAACGGCTCGAACTTCACGACGACGAACAACGAGGTGTGGTTCACGCGCGCCGGCGGCAACACGACCGGCGATCCAGTCAAGGTCACGGGCGCCGCCTCGACGAACGGCGGCACGAAGATCACCGTGACGGTCCCGGCGACCGCCGGCGACGGCGACCTCCTGGTCAAGAAGAACACGACCGGGAACTCTTCGCTCTCCAATGCCTACCCGTTCGACAAGGAGGGTGGGGCGCTGACCGGGGGGCCGCAACTATCGAGTGTCACCCCGTCGAGTGTGCCTGTGCTCGCGTTCCCCGAGAGCACGTTCCAGATCGCGGGAACGGGACTGGCGACCACTTCGAGCGTCACCGTCGGTGGCCTCGCCGCAAGCTATACGAAGCAAGGTGACACGGGCCTGACGATCGAGGTGCCGCTGCTCTCGGCGCTCGGCCCGGCGAGCGTCGTCGTGACGAATCAGGAAGGTCCTGCCACGACGACGATCGGGATCAACGCGCCCACCGCCCCCGTGCTGCTGATCGATCCGCCGTTGATGTTCAACGGCCTGACGCTGAACGCCACATTCGGGGCGGGCGTCGGCGACGTCGCGTACCTGTGCGTGTCGACGCTGCTCGCGCCCACGGTCGTGCCAGGCATCGTCTCGCTGGACATCGGCGGCGGCATCAGCGGCGTGACGGTGCTCTCGACGAAGATCATCCCGGCCAAGGGCTGGACCACCTTCTCCTCGCTGGTCATCGGCGTGCCCCCCGGCACGTCGTTCTACGTGCAGCTCGGCGTGTTCTCGGCGGCCAATCCGGTCCTGCCGCTGGCGACGAGCAACTTGCAGTCGACGCAGGTGCTCTTCTAACGCCGTCCGAACAGCGGCAGCAGCGTGTCTTTCACGCGGCCGTACAGCAGCGCCGTCGCGCGCACGTCGCGCAGGCAGTACTCGCCGATCTCGTCGATGCGCCCCTCGCGGTAGGCGCGCGAGACCTGGCTGCCGTCGAGTCCCCCCTTGGGACTCTCGATGTCGAAGCGCCGACACCAGTAGTCGAGCTTGTAGTTCTCGCGCACGGTCCCCTGGAAGTTGAAGACCTCCATCAGGTCGACGTGCGTGTTCATGTCGTAGCGGTAGCCGCACAGGTTCAAGCTCGGCGTGAGCCCATGCTGCGCGGACCGGATCATCAGCATCGGGCCGTCGTACCCTCGGCCGTTGAACGTGACCATGCGCAGGCCGCCCTTGCCGGCGATCTTCCAGAAGCGCTCGAGCAGCTCGGGCTCGCTGCCGCGCATGACCTTCGAGTGCGGGACCTTCTCCCAATCCTTCTCGGGCTCGCTCTCCCCCTCCAGCAACAGCAGCCCGCGGTCGTCCTCGTACAGCCACATGCCGATCGCGATGATGCGCCCCAGGCCCGGGTAGAGCGCCGTGCGGTCGGGCACGGCCGCGCGATCGGCCTCGTCGCGCGCCCGCGTCAGCAGGTAGCCGCGGGTGATCTCGTCGACCTCTTCCCACTCGAAGCCGGCCACCTCGATGTCGAACACGATCGTCTTCATGGCCGGCGTACTCTACCGCCGCGCGGGACTGGGAAATCCTTGCATCTTGCAGGGGCCCCCACCTTGTTTCATGATCGACCCTATCGTGCGGCGCGCACTGCAACAGCACCTCGGTGCCCGAGCCCTGCGTGAGCCGTCGACGCCCGGCGGGTGCGTCACCTGTCGAGCGATGGACTTCCGGGACGCCGGAAGCATCGGAGCCCGTGCGCCGGTCCGATCAGGATCGGCGTTTCGGGAAGGCCGTTTCTGAAAGGAGGTGGTCCTTCAATGACTACCGGTGACAGTTCTCGAGGATCGCACTGCTAGACCCGTGCTCCTGACGGGGATGCACGTTCAGTGCTTTCCTGACTCACCATCGCTCGGCGCTCGCGCTCACCCGCCCGCGCCGAGCGTCTTTTTCAGCGCGAGCGCCGAGCCTCACACAGCCCTGCGGGCCGCCAGGGCGCTCGCGCTCACCCGCCCGCGCCGAGCGTCTTTTTCAGCGCGAGCGCCGAGCCTCACACAGCCCTGCGGGCCGCCAGGGCGCTCGCGCTCACCCGCCCGCGCCGAGCGTCTTTTTCAGCGCGAGCGCCGAGCCTCACACAGCCCTGCGGGCCGCCAGGGCGCTCGCGCTCACCCGCCCGCGCCGAGCGTCTTTTTCAGCGCGAGCGCCGAGCCTCACACAGCCCTGCGGGCCGCCAGGGCGCTCGCGCTCACCCGCCCGCGCCGAGCGTCTCTTTTTTGCGCTCACGCGCCAGCGCCAAGCGTCCTTCTCGAACCCCTTTTCAGCGCACCGACCGCCGCGAGCGCCAGCACCCACCAGGCCCCGGCGAGCACTTCGCGCAATCCGCCCGGCCCGCGTCGCGCAGGCGGAATCAGAGCCGCACAGCCGCCGCCACCGCCGCCATCCTGTGCCGTGACCACGAAGCCGGCGCTCCACATCACCGCCTGCCCCTCCGGATCCGACACCATCACGCTCTTCGCGCCTGACGACAACGCCGGCAGGTACGCGACCAGAGTGTGTTCATCGACGAAGCTGACGCCCTCGGCCTCGACTCCCCCCAGCCCGGTCGCCTCGTCCGCTCCGAACACGATCGTCATGTCCGGCGTGAAGTGCGCGCCGTGAACCGTGACGAAGGTGCCGGCGGCGCCGAGCGCGGGCTCGATGGCGGCGAGCACAGGGTCCGCTTCGGTCGAGTACGAAAAGAGCCCCGTCGCAACCGCTCCGCCGGGCAGCTCGAGCTCGAGCAGGTAAGGCCCGCCCGGTTTCCCGGGTGCGGTCCGAACCCGGACGCTCTCCTCGCCGAGCAGCTCGATCACATCCGCGGGTTGCCCGTCGATGCGAACCTGCAAGCCGAGCTCGTAGTTGTCGCCTTGCAGCAGGATCTCGGTGCCGCCCGCGGCGCTGCCGGCAATGGGAAAGATCGACTCGATCGAAGGGAGCACAGCGACCTGCACGGCATCGACGAGCCGCCCCTCAACGCCCGCGGCATCGACGACGACGAGATCGTGCAAACCCAGGTGCGTCAGTGCGGTCGTCACGCGCAGCGTGTACTCGTCGAGCCACTCGAGTCCTTCGCCCTCCGCGTAGATCCGGTCCCCGAGCGCCACGTGCGCGCCCGGCCGAAAGCCGCTCCCCTCCACGAGCAGCACGGCGCCGCCGGCTTGGTCGATCGCCGCCGGGAGCACCGAACTCACGACGGGCGCCGGCGGCACGATCTCGACGGCGCCCGGGAGTCGTGCCGCGACGCCGCTGGAGGCCGTGACGACCAGGTCCGCGTTGCCGGGGGCGTGGCCCGGCGGCACGTGCAGCCAGAACTGCACCATGCCGTTCCACCAGGCCAGTACGCTGACCGAGATCGCGCCGTCGCTGCAAGCGAGCGTGCAATCGGGCAGCAACTGCGAGCCGTGCAGGAGAAAGGAGGTCGAGGCACCGCTCGGCGCGCGCAGCGGGAATGGATCGGAGGAGGTGCCGAGCAGGATCTCCTGCTCGGCTGGCACTTCGATGTTGCCTACGTCGGTGCTGTTTCCGGCCTGCACCGCGAACGGGAGGCCGAGTACGCTCGCAGCGAAGTTGGTCTGGATCGACCAACCCGCGGTCAAGTTGTGGGCGGCTACCGGCGCATCGAGTGGTCGCGCGTAAAGCCGGTACGCGTCGGGCACGAGACCGTCGATCTCGAACAGGCCGTTCGTCCCGCACAGCGCGCTGCCGGCCTGCCGACCCTCGGGATCGAGCGCCACGACCAATGCGCCGGCCACTGCGGCGCCATTGCTCGCGCGCATGACGCGACCGCGCAGCGCCCCGCTCGCACCCGATTCGGGATAGGCATCGCGCAGGCCGACGGCATCGTCGCAGGCCGGCGATCGGTGCAGCACCACGCTGGGATCGACGTACGGATACATCGTCGATCCCGCCGAGCCGGAGTGGTCCAGCCCCAGCAGGTGCCCCAGCTCGTGCGTGGCGATGTCGGCGACGTCGAAGCGGCCGGGTTCGGCGGTGGTCGTGAACTGGTAGCCCGCTCCATTGAACAGCACGTCGGCATCGGTGATGCGTCCCTGTCCGGTGAACCAGATCGGCGTCAGCGCAACGATCCCCGATCCGGGCGGGAAGTAGCCGGTCGCGTTCGTCTCGTCGAACAGCAGCAGGTGCAAGTCGTCCGCCCACCAATCCGTGCGCGCCTGCTGCGCGCTCGAGCTGTTTTCGATCAGCCGTGCGGTAGTGCCGTCGAGTTCGTTCCAGGCGCGGAATGCGCCGCGCAGCGCGGCGAACTCCTCGGATCCGTCGAGATCGTCCGAGCCCGCGGACTGGATCACGACGGAGATCGAAGCTGGATTCGACCAGTACAGCGGCTGCTTGTTCGACGGATTGTGCAACCGCACGTGCGACCACGCCAGCGCGGACAGCCCGCACAGCGCGGCCACGACCGCCACTCGTGCGAGGCCGGTTCGCATCAGCGCCGCTCGACTTCCGACCGCTCCGCGCGCCGCTCGGCGCGCGTTCGCACGGCCGCCTCGATCTCGCGAACCATGCGCTCGTAAGGCAGCGGCGCCTGACGAGCGCCTTCGCTCGACGCTCCGGAACGCGGGTCGAGCAGGGCCAGCGAAGACGTGTCGCGTGTCGCGAACGTGCGGCCGCGCGCATCGGTGTGCAGGCGCGCACAGCCCTGGGCGAGTCCTACGGGCAGGCGCATTCCGTCCGCGCCGGCCGCCGAGAGGAAGAGCACGCAGCGCTCGCCGGCGGCGAGAACTGGAACGCCGGCCAGCACCAGGCCGCGCCCGTCGGGGAGCACGCCGCCGGGCAGGCGCACGACCCGCTGCGCGAGCGGATCGCCCAGATACGTGTGCGCGACGTCGAGCGTGAGCTCGGTCAGGATGCGGCCGCCCGGCCGCTCCAAAGCGCGAGCCTGGGTCACGCGAGCGTCCAGCACGAGCTCGGCTCCGTCGACGAGATCCGTCGTCGCCATGCGCACGACGGAACTGGCCCGCACGGCGGGCGCGTCGGTCGGGACGCACATCAACACGAGCAGTGCCGCGGGGATGCCGACGAGAAGAGCTCGCAGTCGCATGATGGGGACGCCGAGACCGTGCTCGAGCACTCCAGGCACATCCGCAGATCTGCGAGCCGCGGGCGGGCGTGGCGTATGCCGCCGGGTCGCGACCGCCGTGGGGACGGCGGCCGGGGGATGGGCGGCCTCTTGCGCTTGTCTCTAGTCGGGGGAATCGTCCGCCGTTGCAGCGCTTCTTGAGGACGAGTCCGTGCGCTCGCGATCCCGTCCCGAACGCGCACGATCGGCAGCTGGAAAGAATGACCGGCGCGAGCGGGCGCGCCGCTCCGTCATGGCGCCAGCAGATGAACCACGCCGAGCTTCGAGAACGAGAACTGGCCGGCGGCGGCATCGACGATCACCCACTGCAGCGGGATTTCGGCGCCGTACAACTGCGGGTCGTTCTGCAAGACGACGGGCAACTTCGCGACCCCACCGCTGGGGCCGCTGCCGGTCGTCAGCAACGTGAATCGCAGCATCGCGTTCTGGTACAGCGTGCAACCCGGCAACCCGAACAGCGCCAGATCCAGCGGCAGCGGCAGGCCGAGCCAGCTCGTCGTATCCGTGCCGACCAATAGCACGGCCGGCAGGCCTGGCGCGACGTTCTCCACGCGCAGATCGAAGCCGGTCGGCGCTCCGACGTGCGCATCGCCGCTGAAGCCGAGTTTCGGCTTGTTCGAGCCGGGGCCGCACGGCGTGCCGCTGTCGATGAACGAATTCTGGAACCAGCCCTGCGGAGCGACGGCGATGTCCCACACGAACGGAGTTCCGATGAAGAACGGGCTCGGCCCCGCGAGCTGCGAGTCATCGAACAGCGCGAAATCCAGCTCGCCTGCGTCGAGCGCGTCACCGTCGCCGTTCAGATCGCGCAGCCGGTGCACGACGGCGTTGCTGCCGTCGATCGCGCCTAGATAGATGCCATCGCTCGCCGCATCGAGCCCGGTGATCTGGTCGACCACGAAAGGCGATCCGCTGGTCAGGCTGCCGTCGAAGTACGCGCGCACCTCGCCAGCCTCCTGGAGATCGCCGTCGGCGTTGAGGTCCACGCCGCGGAAGACCAGACCGTTGACCGCCTGGCCGAGGATATTGAGGGCGTTGAAGCCCGCGGCCTGGTTGGTCGCGAAGTACCAAGCGGTCTGGCCGGACTCCTGGCGCGAAGCGAGGTAGTTCAGGCGAGCGTAGGCCTGGCCCTTGCCGCCCGGCCCGGGCAGCACGAGGCTGCGCAGCAGCCCGGACTGCCAATCAGCATTCTGCGGGAAAGCCGAGTTCTTGCCGGTGGCGTTCAGGAACAAGCGCGATTCGCCGGGGTCGGCGAGATCGGAGTCGGTATTCCGCTTCTCGAAGCGGAAGGCGGCCTCGTCATCGCCCTGTACGTACGCGACGACCATGTTGCCGAAGCTGGCCAGACGCAGCAGATTGCTGCTGTCGAATGCCGCGCTTCCCGCATCGGTTTCGACCCATTGCACTCCGCCGGCGGGGATCAGCTTCTCGCTCTCGCCATCGTCGTTCGCATCGTCGTTGCCATTCAGGTCGATGCAGCGGAACAAGCCGCGCGCCACGCCGCCGTCGGAACACCACCAAATCGCGCCGTCGCTCGTGCTCGCCAACCCGTCCGGGCTGGTCGAGCCGTCGAGACCCAAGATGTAGCGGTAGCGCGAATCCTCGCCGATGTCGATGCGGCCGTTGCCGCTTTCATCGACGGCGCGGAAGAGCTGATCGCGCTGCGTGTCGATCCAGTAGAGGGCCGGGGTCCCGGCCTCGAGCCGCACCAGCGCACTGCGCGGACTCGAGAAGTTCGAGCCGCCCATGCCGTCGTAATACAGCACGCGCACCTCGTCCTGCGACTGGTAGCGACCGTCTCCGTCGAAGTCGGTCAGCCGGACGAGTTGATCCTGCGTCGTCTCGACGAGCAGGACGTCCGAGAGTTGCTGACCGAGCGCGGGAGCGGCGCCGAGTACGAACCATCCGAGCAGCGAGCTACGAATCATGATGTGGGCCTGCGCCGGCGGCCTACCGGAGCAAGTGCGATATCCTACCAGACGGTCCCGCATGGCGCGCGAGCCGCCGCAACCCAGGGGCTGCGGCGGCTCGCGCGCGGAGGCCGCGCCCGGCGTGCGGGCGCAGTCAGGAAACGCCTATTGGTAAAGCGTCGCGACGCCCAGCTCGGTGAAACCAAGCAGCGTGCCGACCGGCTGGATCGTGATCCACTGCAGCGGGATCGGAACGCCGTTCAGGCCGGGATCGGCCGGAATCGTCAGCGTCTTCGACGCCACGCCTGAGGCATTGAGGAGGGCCGGCAACGAGAACGCGAGGTCCTGGTACAGCGTGCATCCGGGCAGACCCAGCACGGCCAGGTCCAACGGCAACGGCACACCCGCCCAGATCGTCGTCGAGGTCCCGATGTACAGCAAGGCCGGGATGAAGGGCAGGCCGTTCTCGACGCGCACGACGAAACTGCTCGTGCCGATCTTCGGCGTGCCGCTGGCGCGGATCCTGGGCAGCGGACCGTACTGCGAGCAGGCCGTGCCGCTGATTGCGAAGCCGAAGGGGAACGCGCCGGTAGGAGCGACGGCGATGTCGGCGACGAACGGAGGCAGCGCGAGCGGCGGAGCGCTCAGGTAGGTCACCGAGTCCCAGGCGTTGTTGAGCTGCTCGCCCGGTTCGTTCGCATCCCCGTTGGAGGTCAGGTCCTGGAAGAAGTGCACGCGGTTGGCGCCGTTGTAGTCGCCGACGTACATGCCGTCCGGACCGCCGTCGAGGCCGACGACCTTGCCGATCTCGAAGGCGGTATAGGAGGTCGTGCTGCCGTCGTAGTACAGGATCACCTCGCCGGAGTCGTTGATGTCACCGTCGAGATTCAGGTCGATGCCGCGGTAGATCAGGCCGTTGATGCCCTGGCCGAGGTGGTTCTGCTTGAACTGGCTCGTGTTCGACGAGTCGCAGGCCAGGTAGTACATGCGCGTGCCGGACTCCGTGCGCGTCGCGACGTGCGACAGCCGGCCGTAGGTGTTGTTCGTCACCGACACGAGCAGGTCGCGCAGCAGGCCGCTGGCCCAGTCCGGGTGCTTGGGCAGCAGCGGGTTCTTGCCGGTCGCGTTGAGGAACAGCCGCGCCTCGCCCGCATCGAGCAGGTCGCCGTCGCCATTCTTGTCCTCGAAGCGGAAAGCCGCCTCGTCGAGCCCGTCCTCGTACGCGATCACGCCGTTGCCGTCCTCGGCCAGGCGTCGCAGGTTCGAAGCGTTCATCGACTGCGCACCGGCATCCGTTTCGACGAGGAAGCTGCCGCCCATGCCCTGGATCAACTGGACCGTCTCGCCGGCGTCCATCGCATCGCCGTCGCTGTTCAGGTCGGCGCAGCGGAACAGGCCCTTGTCCTCCTCGGTGATGAACGCGACGGTGCCGCCGCTGAACCAGACCGCACCATCGGCGGTCACGCACAGACCGTCGCCGCCCATCTTCCCTTGCAGCGCGAAGTCGTAGAACAGCGTGACCTCCGCGCCGGTGAAGCGGCCGTCGCTGTTCACATCGGCGCCGCGCCAGATCGCGCCGAGGCCGTTGACCGGCACCGCCTGCACGATCTTCTGGTCGTACCAGTAGGCCACGGAGACTCCGCCCTCGGTCGTGAACTCGGCGGTCGTGACCCAGTTGCCCAGGTTCGTGTAGACCTGCCCGAGCTCGTAGGGCGACGCCCATTGGCCGTCGGCATCGAGATCGCGAGCCACCAGGATCTGGTCCTGGGTCATGGAGTCGTCGATGATCAGCAGATCGCGTTGCGGCGCGACCTGAGCCAGTGCGGGAAGGGCGAGGGCGGCGAGCGCCAAGGAGTGGCGCAGCGGGTTCGATGGACGGGTCATGGGGATGCTTCGTGGGTGCTGTGGTCGGGTGGGGTCCCAGGCGGCCGCCGACGCGGCTGCGGGCCCTCGATTCTATCCGAGGGAACAGCGTGCCGAAGCATCAAGTTTCGGCAAGGAATACGCGTGCTGACGCGCCCTCAGAGCAGCTGGCAGGCGGCCGCCTGACTGGTGTCCAGCCCCCCACTCGCCCCGTCGTAGAACAGGGTCTCCAGCCACACGGTCGCGCCGGCCAGTCCGGTGCCCGCCGGTACCGCAACCGCCAGGGTCGCGCTGCCCGCGGGGTTCAGCGGCCCCTGCACGACCACATGCAGATCGAGCAGATTGCCGCTGCCGATCTCGAAGGACACCAGGCCGGGGATCGTCGTCGCGCCCGGCTGCGTCGCGGCGACCAGCCAGCACCAGCCACCCGCTCCCGTTCCGACCGGAACGGAGAGCAGCGTGCCCGTCAGATGAGTGGCAGGAACCTGTTGCGCGGGCGGCTGGGTCGCGACGATCGCGAGCGGCGTGCTGCCGCTGCCCTGGGCAGTCGTGACGAGGACACCGGCGCTGCCGAGCGCCGCCTGCTGCGGCAGGCTGAACGACACCTGCCCGGCCCCCTGCGTGAACGCGACCGGCGTGCCCGCGACGCTCACCGCGGTCACGCCGCCCATGCCGCTGCCGGCGGCGACGACCGACTGGCCGCCGATCGCGGCTGCGCTCGACGGCGCCAGCGTGAAGCTCGGCGGACCGGGTGGCGGCGCGGCGTTCCAGCGCGCGACCTCGAACTCATCGAGGTTCCAACCGCCGAAATTCAGGGAGGCGTTGGCCTTGATGCGGAACTCGAAGACCACCGCCGGCTTGCCGGCGGCCTGCGTAGTGACGTCGAGATCGAACGCGCGCCAACCGAAGTCCGTCAGCGGCGCGCCCGCCGGATTGCGCCAGACGAGTTGGTTGTCGCACCACAGCTCGGACTGGTCCTTGATGCGGTCGTCGACGGTCAGCCAGCGCGCGAACGCGACGTGCACATTGCTCGCGCTCGCGCAGTTCACGGGCGGCGAGCGCAGCCACGTCCAGCCGTTCGCGGCGTACTCGCCATTCGACGTGAGGTCGGTCCCCCACACCTTCGTCCCCGCGAAGGCCTTGGCCGGATCGCCGCCCTTGCCGGCCGGCGTGCCGCGCGCCCAGTCGTCGCTGCCGGCATAGGAACCGTGCGTCCAACCCTCGTCCGTCGCGGCCTCGAAACCGTTCGCGTAGAGCAGCGTCTGCGTGCCGACGAAGAACTGCAGCGGCTCGCCGCCCAGGGCCGCGCCGGTCGGCAGATCCTCGGTCCCTCCGGCGCTGTCGGTCGCCGACACGTAGTAGCGACAGACCAGCGGCGAGCCCGCGGCCGGGATCGAGGCGCTCCACAGCGTCCCGCTCGCGCTCATCGAAGCGCTGAACCACTGCGTGCCACCGTCGAAGGACCAGTGCAGCGTGGCCCCGGTCACGCTCGCGGCCGTCAGCGAGGTGATCGTCGCCTGCACCAGGTAGGGTCCGAGCGCGTCCTGCGTGTCGGGGAGCGGCGTGTGCGCGATGGCCAGGTCGAGCGGCTCGGCCAGCGCGGCTGCCGTCGCGGCGACGCCCTGCGCGATCAGCTTGGCCAGTCCGAAGTCGTTGCAGGCGATCGCGACCGTGTCGTTCAGCGTGTGCAGTTGCGTGAAGTAATCGGGCAGATCCTCCGAGAAGTACGCGGCCGGAATGCCCTGGTTGTTGTACGAGGCATGGTCGGAGCTGCCGGCGTCGAGGATGTCCCACCACGAGGCCCAGTTCGGCACGTGCAGCGCGCTGATCGCGTCGGCGAAGCCGGTCAGCGAGGTCGACGAGGCGTTGGTCGTGAAATCGCAATCCACGGCGTCGCCCGCCAGGCGGAACGCGACCATGTCCATGTTCAGCATGCCGAGCACCTGCTCGCCGGCGAGCTTGGCCTGCTGCGCGTTGTAGGCCGAGCCGAGCAGGCCCAACTCCTCGCCGGAGAAGAACACGCAACGCACCGTGTGCTCGTAGGCGCCGCCGAGCTTCAGCGCGCGCGCCACTTCGAGCAGCGCGGCCGTGCCCGACGCGTTGTCGTCGGCGCCCGGCGCGTTCAACGCCGATCCGCCGGCATTGATCGAGTCGTAGTGCGCGCCCGCGATCACGACCTTGTTCGGGAACAGGGTGCCCGGGATCTCGGCGATCACGTTGCGCGACATCGACGTATTGAAGGTCTGCAGCGTCGGCGCGTACCCGAAGCTCTGCAGCTCCGCGACGAGCATGTTCTGGGCGGTCGTCGCGCCGGGCAGATTCGCGCGGCGCGTGCTGAGCGCGGCCAACTGCGTCGTCCAGTTCGCGATGCGGGTCTGGTCAATCGCAGCCACGACCGCGCTGATCCGCGCATCGGGCTGCACCAGCGTGAGCGCGACCTGGTCGGCGCGCGCTCCGCGCCAGACCACCGGCGGCGCCGGCAGGATCGGCGTTTGCGCGACGTGCAGCGGCCCGCAGTGCGGCCTGCCCGCCCCACCATCCTCGCGCAGCTCGCACTCGCGTTCGGGCGTGGTCGCGACGAGCACACGGCCGTCGAAGCGAAACAGCTCGCGAGTCCCGGCGGGCGCGGCCTCCTCCCCCTCGTCGTGGACGTCGAAAACGTACAGTTCCTCGCCGCGCGCGACGGCCGGCAGCGGCACCAGCACGACGCCCTCGCTGAGCAACGCATTGCGCTGCTCCTGATCGACGCTGCCGATGCCGAAGGTGCCGCCGTCCCACCACAGCTCGCACAGGCGCGCCAGCACCGCGTCTCCGCGCAGCGCACCGCCGTGCAGGATTGCTACGTTCTCGCGCGCCTGCTGCGCGCCGAGCACGGAACCGACCGACAACACGCAACCGAGCAGGTGTTTCATTGGAGTTGAATGCTCGCGGCGTTGGTCGTGTCGAAACTGCCCGCCGGACTCGTGTAGAGCAGCGCCTCGAGCCAGACGGTCGCGCCGGCCAGCCCGGTTCCCGCGGGCACCGGCAGAGCGAAGGTCCACGCGCCGGCCGCGTTCAGCGCATGCTGGGCGACGATGTGCAGGTCGAGCAGGTTGCCGTTGCCGATCTCGAGCGTGAACAGGCCGGGGATCGCGGTCGCCCCGCCCTGCGACGCCAGCAGCAACCACGCGAAACCGCCGGGCTGCGCGCCGACCGGAAGGGTCAGGGTCTGCCCCGTCGGATGCTGCGCCGGAGCCAGCAAGGCGGCCGGGCTCGTCGCCGCGATCGTGAGCGAGGCGGCCCCGCTGCCCTGCGCGGTGCTGATCTGAACCTGCGCACTGCCCAGCGCCGCCTGCTGCGGCAGGCTGAACGACACCTGCCCGGCCCCCTGCGTGAACGCGACCGGCGTGCCCGCGACGGTGACCGAAGTCACGCCGCCCATGCCGCTGCCGGCGGCGACGATCGACTGGCCGCCGATGGCCTGCGCGCTGGTCGGAGCCAGCGTGAACTGCGGGGGCCCCGGCGGCGGCGCCGGATCCCAGCGCTCCAGCCGCAGCTCGTCGAGGTTCCAACCGCCGAGTTGCAGCCCGCCGTCGCTCTTCAGGCGGAACTCGACGCGCGTGCTCGCGACCCCGGCGGCCTGCGCGCTGACATCGAGGTGGATCGACTGCCAGCTCGTGTCCTGCGTGTGGTTCGAACCGCCCGCGCTGCTCGGATTGGTCCACACCTTGGTGTTGTTGACCCACACTTCGGCCTGGTCGTACAGCCCGTCCTCGACGCCCAGCCAGCGACGGAAGGACAGGTGCACGTTGCTCGCGCTGGAACAGTTCACGCTCGGCGAGCGCAGCCAGTTGTGCGCATTGGCCGGGTATTCGCCGTTGTAACCACTGCCGCCCAGATCGTTCGCCCACACCTTCGTGCCGGCGAAAGCGGCGCCGGGATCGCCCGCCTTGCCGGCCGGCGTGCCGCGCTGCCAGTCATCGGTTCCAGACAGCGCGCCGTGCGTCCAACCCTCGTCGCCTGCGGCCTCGAATCCCGTCGCGTAGAGCACGCTCTTCGTGCCGACGAAGAAGGAGTGGTAGGCGGCGCCCAGCTCCGCGCCGGAGGGCGAGGACTCCGTGTGGCCCTGCGCATCGGTGGCCTCGATCCAATAGCGGATCGTCTTCGGCGAGCCGAAGGACGGCACGAGCCCGCTCCAAGTCGCTCCCGCGCCGGAGAGCGGCGCGCCCGCCCAGCTCTGCCCGTTGTCGCCGGAGTACCACACGGTCGCGCCGGCCACCGCGGCCGGCGTGAGGCTCGTGATGGTGGCGCTGAGCGCGTAGGGCCCGACGGCGTCGGTCGTGTCCGCGAGCGGCGTGTGCGCGATCTGCAGGTCGACCGGTTCGGCCAGCGTCGCCGCGGTGGCGAGCACGCCGCGCGCGATCATCCGCGCCAGGTCCCAGTCGTTGGTCGACAGCGCGGTCGTATCGCTGGCGGTGTGGATCTGCGCGTAGAAATCGGTCAGGTCCTCGAAGAAGAACGCGGATGGGAAGCCGTGGTTCGTGTAGGCGGCGTGGTCGGAGCTGCCGGCCGACAGCACGCCCTTCTTGCTGGCCCAACCGGCGACGTACAACGCGCTCGTTACATCGGCGAAGTCGGTCAGCGCCGCCGACGTGCTGTTGGTCGCGAAGTCGCAGTCGCGCGTGTCGCCCGCCTTGCGGTAGGCGACCATGTCCATGTTCAGCATGCCCAGGATCTGCTCGCCGCCCGATTTCGAGAGCGCCGCCGCGGCATCCGAGCCGATCAGCCCGAATTCCTCGGCCGAGAACCAGATCATGCGGATCGTGTGCTCGAACGGACCGGCGCTCTTGAGGACGCGCGCGAGCTCGAGCAGGGCCGCGCTGCCCGACGCATTGTCGTCGGCGCCCGGCGCGGCGAGCGCGCTGCCGCTGAGGTTGATCGAGTCGTAGTGCGCGCCGAGCACGACGATCTTGCCCGGATCGACGAGGCCCGGAATCTGGACGACGACGTTCTTCGAGTAGCTGGCGGAGAAGTTCTGCAGCGTCGGCGCGTAGCCATAGCCGCTGAGCCAGCCCGTCAGCTGATTCTGCGCGGCGGTCGCGCCCGGTTGGTCGGCGCGACGCGTGAAGTTCGAGGCCAGCGCGGCGTTCTTGGACTGCATGTTCGCGCTGTCCACCTGGGCGACCAGCGCGCTGATCCGCGAGTCGGGCGCGCCGACCAGCTCGATCCCATCGTCTCCGGGCAGGCCGCGCCAGCGGAACTCGTTGACCGGCGGCAGCGCGCGGCGCTCGACGCGCAGCGGCCCGCAGTGCGCGCCGCGCGACAACGCGACGAGCTGAGCGGGTGTGAGCGCCGCTCCCGCGGCTCTCGGCCACGCCAACACCGCGCGACCTCCCTGCGCGAGCAGCACACGCGCGCCCGCCGGCAGCTCCTGCCCGGGCGCAAGGTGCAGCAGGAACAGCTCCTCATCAGCGCGCGGCGACTCGAACGGCACGAGCCGCGCGCCGCGCGCGACGAGCGCGGCGGACTCGTCCGGACCGGCCGCGCCGAGCGCGAAGCCGCCGGCATCGGTCCACATCTCGCACAGTCGCGGCAAGGCCGCGCACAGCGCGGCGTCCTCGCCATAGACGATCGCGAAGGGCCGACGAGCCTCGGCTGCGGCGGGCTCAGCCGGCGCGGAAGGGCTTTCCGGATGCTGCGGCTCCGCGAATGCGTGGCGCGCCTGGGGAGAACGGAACGGTTGGGCCGCGAGAACGAGCAGCAGGGCCGGAAAGAGCATGGGGGGTCGCGAACGTCCGCGCAGGCGGGGGGCAGCCGGGTCCTGCGATTCTATCCGTGCGGATCCGCCTTCGACTCCATCGCGGCCATCCGCTCGTCCGATGGCAGCCCAGGCGCGCTCCGACCCCGATGAGTCGCACCAGGGTCAACAGCCAAGTCGGAGCGCGCCTCTCCTGACCGGGAGCACACCCCGCGAGCTCGACTGCGCGCCGGGCATCGAGGGCGGGCAGCTAGGCCGCCGCCGCGGCCGTTCACTCGGCGCAGGACCGGAAATGCCTTCCGGGCGGCTCGGCGCGGCCGCACGCGGGCGCCGGAGCGGGCTAGTCTTCCGGTGTCCGCGACTGCCGCCATGTCTCCCCGCGACCAGCTCGACCTGTACTACCAGCGCTACCCGCGCGTCGCGCAGCAGTTCGGCGAGCGCTTCCTGCCGCTGATCGAGCGCGCGTTGAAGGCGCGGGCGGAGGTCGGCGCGCGGATCCTGCAGCTGGTCGAGTCGAGCTTCGAGAAGGAGCAGGCGCGGCGCAACGGCGAGCTGGCGCTGCAGCGGGACCAGGAGCTGCGGGTCTTGCAGGTGGTGGCGGGAGTCCTGCACGGCTGGGAACCGCCCGAGTGGCTCGAGAAGTGGCGTAGCTGACCGGGCCCGAAGCCGGGTCCCTGGATGGACCTTGGCCTGGCTGGACCTTGGCCCGGCTGACTGCGCGTCCGCGTCCGCTGGGGGTCGATCGACCGCGCTGACCCCCAGGGGTGGGGCCTGTCGAGGCGGCGCGCAGTCAACCAGGCCAGGGTCCCCGGGCGGCTCGAGGCCGGTCCCCTCGCGGCGCGCAGCGAACGGGCGAATGGTCCGTAACGGGACCGGAATGGAACGGGTGTATGGAGCGGCCCCGATTTCCAAAACCCCGCACTCAACGCCATGTCTCGACCCTCCCTTGGTTCGTCGTCCCTGATCCAACTCGCCGCCGCCGGTCTGCTCTGCGGCCTCACCTCCGCCGCCCAGGAGCGCCCCGCACCGGCCGGTGCCACCGCCGCCTGGCGCCATTCCCACGGCATGAGCGAAATCGACGGGAAGCTGTGGGCCAACGGCCCCGACTACCGCGTCGAGCTCGACGAGGCGGGCATCGAGTATGCGGCCGCCTTCGGCACTCGCGCGAAAGAGACCCAGCAGGCGCGCTTCGATCTGCTCGGCTTCGGGCGCGCGACCGGCGCGCTGGTGCCGGCCCTGCCCGATCACCCCGAGTTGTCGCAGACCCTGGCCGTCTACGAGCGCGGCTCCGGCGTGCGCGAGCTGTACCAGACGCGACGCGAGGGCATCGAGCAGAGCTTCGTGTTCGAGTCGCCGCTGGCGGGCAGCGGTGACCTCGTCGTGCGCCTGGCCGTCGAGAGCTCGCTCGCGCGGGCCGGCGCGGCCGACGGCCTGGCCCTCGAAGCGCCCGGCCTGGGAGCGATCACGGTCGGCGCCGTCACCGGCATCGATGCGACCGGCGCGCGCACGGCCGGATCGATGCGCTGGATCGACGGCGGTATCGAGCTGTCGCTGCCGGCGGCCTTCGTCGACGCCGCGGCCTACCCGCTCGTGCTCGATCCGCTGATCGGGACCGAGTTCGAGGTCGATTCGGATGCGGCCAACAACTTCGACGACGTCTCCCCCGCCATCGCGCACGACTGGACGAATGGCAACTACTTGATCGTGTGGACGCGCTCGTTCGGTCTGGGCGATTCCGACATCCGCGGCCAGCGCGTTTCGGACGCCGGCGCACTGGTGGGCGGCCTGATCACGATCGAGGCCGGAGCCACGGTTTCGCCCTCGGCCACGTCTCCGTCCGTCGGCAACGTGAACCTGACGGACATGTACCTGGTCGCCTGGGAGAGCTCGAGCGGATTCCTCGCGCAGTCGGACATCAAGTGCCGCAGCGTGAACGCGGCGACGGGCGCGCTCTCGGCCGGCACGCTGACGATCGCCGCGACCGCGACCTACGACGTGGATCCCGTGATCGGCGGCGAGGCCCAGACCTCGGACGACGAGGTCATCGTCGCCTGGTCGGAGCTCGACGCCGGGATCCGCGCACGGCAGGTCAACGTGCCCGCCAGCGGCAATCCGTCGCTGGTCGGCTCCGAACTCGACGTCAGCAACACGGTCGGGTTCACGTACGACGACTTCGAGCCGGCGATCTCCAAGAGCACCGGCTACGGCGGCAATTTCCTGATCGCCTGGGAGCGCTACTTCGGCGGGGCGGCCACGCCGTACTACGACGTGCGCTACGCGGTGATCGACCGCAACGCGAACCTGCTCGTCACGACGAAGAGCGCCACCGTGAGCACGACCACCGACGAGCGCAACGTCGCCGTCGCCGGCGACGGCGTCAAGTTCGCGATCGTCTACGACCAGGAGCCCGTGGCCGGCGGCAACATCGGCATCTACGGAAACCGCGTCACGTACATCAGCGGAACGAGCGCGCCGATCTCCGGCCAGATCACGATCCTCGACGGCCCCTTCGCCGAGTCCGATCCGGACGTCTCGAATACTCTCGACTCCGTCACGCTGGCCTACGTCGGCACGAACATCCTGTCCTCGAACTCGCCGATCGTGATCCAGCCGCTGGACCAGGTCGATCTGCAACCGTGCGGCAGCGCGTCGGGCTTCTCCGACAGCGTGCTCGACTACGCGTCGCCGGTGATTTCGAGTGCGGCCGAGAGCATCACCAACTCGCCGGGCGACGTGCTCGTCGCGTTCTACGCGGAGGACACCAGCACGAGCCCCGGTGAGATCTGGGCGCAGCGCTACTCGGTCGTGGTCGGACAGAACGTCGAGAGCACCGGCTGCGGCGGCGGACGCACCGAGATCGGCTGCGCGCTGTCGACCGAGACCGAGGTCAAGGTCCACATGACGGAGGGTTTCGCGGGCGCGCCGACCTGGCTGATCCTGTCCTCACACGCGCTGGACATGCCGATCGGTCCGTGCGTGCTGTGGGCCGACCCGTTCAACGGCTGGATCCAGTCCTCCGGGACCGCCAATTCACTGGGCGAGGCGTCCAGCACGATCGCGATCGCGCCAACGCCGGGACTGGCCGGGCTGCAGTTCCACGCACAGCACATCAGTCAGGTCGCGGGCGGCCCGGTGACCTTCACCAGCGGCGGCCCCGCCTATCACCTCTCCACCGCCGTCCTGGTGACCTTCGAATGAGCGCAGCCAGTCGCGCCACCTGAGTCCAACACACCCCATCCCGAACCCCAGCTACCTCCCAACCATCATGTCACGAACCATCCACTCTTCGGTTGCCGCGCTCGGTGCCGGCACCTTGGTTTCCCTGCTCCTTTCCGCTCCGCTGCAGGCCGGAGACAAGCTCGTCGGCGGTCCGGTCGTCTCGATCCCGCGCGCCAGCGTCGGGCTCGAGGCGCGCGGCGACCACCTGCACGGCGGCGGCGCCGACTACAAGGCGAGCTTCGACGCGCAGGGCTTCACCTTCGTGCCGGCGCTCGGCCGCGCGGTCGAACAGACGCAGTCGCTGCGCTTCGAGCTGCGATCCGCGGGCCGGGTCCAGGGCCAGGCCATGGCGCTCGACCTCGGCGTGCCGGCAGAAGCCGCAGGGCTCTTCGCGAGCTACGACCGCGGCTCCCTGGTCGAGCGCTACGAGCTGCAGTCCGACGGCGTCGAGCAAAGCTTCGTGATCGCGGCGGCTCCGCAAGGCGACGGCGATCTCGTCGTGCGCGGCGCGCTCTCCTCGACGCTGCCGCTCTCGGCCGCGCAGGCCACGGGCCTGCGCTTCGCCACGCACGAGCACGGCGGCGTGTCGATCGGCGCGGTGACGGGCATCGACGCCAACGGCCGCAGCGTGCAGGGTTCGCTGAGCTTCGCCGACGGGATGCTCGAGCTGCGCCTGCCCGACGAGTTCGTCGACCAGGCGGCCTACCCGCTGGTCGTCGATCCGCTCTTCGGCACGGTCTTCGGAGTCTCGACGACCGTGGATGACGATTCGAACCCGGACGTCGCGAACGAGGCCAGCAACAACACCTACATCGTGACCTGGCAGCGGGAGTTCTCGGCCGCCGACGCGGACATCCGCGCACAGCGCGTGTCGACCAATGGCAACCTGCTCGGCGGCACGATCTTCGTCAGCGCGACCGGCTACAACTCGCGCCCGTCCATCGCCGGCAACACGCTGACCAACGGCATGCTGATCGCATGGCAGACCGCGGGCAACGTGTTCGGTCCGTACAACATCGTCTGCCGCAACGTCGACTCGAGCACCGGAAACCTGTCGGCCACGACGCTGGCGCTGGCCAGCGACCCGGGCAACGAGGTCGAGCCGGCCGTGGGCGGCGAAGCGATCAAGCTGATTGCGCTCGACAAGCAGGAAGTGATCGTCGTGTGGGGCGTCGAGGGCTTCGGGATCCGCGGCGCGCAGGTGCGCATTCCCGTCGCCGCGGGCAACCCGAGCGTGATCTCGACCTTCGTGGTCGCCACCAACACGCCGACCGAGTTCAACGTGCGTCCGGCGATCACCAAGCACGGCGCGGACGAGGGCGTGCATCTGGTGGTCTGGGAACGCCGGCCCGATCAGTTGATCGGGCCCGCCAATCTGCACGCGCAGATGGTCAATCGCTACGGCGTGTTGCTCGGGCCGCCGGCGGTGGTCGCCAACCACCCGTTCGACGAACGCGATGCGGCGGTCGACTCGATGCCGGACGGCTCGGCCTTCGTGATCGCCTATGAGCTCGAGGAAGCCGACGGCCAGGGGCACGACATCTACGCGCGCTCGATGATCCCGTCGAACGGCGTGCTGATCCCGGGCGCGGGCCCGGTCGCGATCGAGGCGGAGGACGGCGACGAGGAGAGCGATCCGGCGGTGATCTGCCCCGGCGCGAAGGCCTGGATCGCGTACTGCGACCAGACCACCTTCGCGAACTCGACGCTGCGCATCGAGGCCTTCGACCCGAAGACGCTGATCCAGTGCGAGGACGTGGTCTTCGCGCAGCCGGTCGGGATCGCGCAGAAGCCCGCGCTCTCCTACGTCTACGCTGCGCTGCTCGGCGGCTTCCAGTCGCTGCTGACCTGGGGCGTACTCGACGAAGCGCCGCCGTTCGTCGGCGACATCCACGCGCAGATCCTGCTGACCAACGCCGGGACCGGCACGACGCAGGACCTCGGCGGCGGCTGCGGCGGAGGCGGCACGCTGGTCGGCCAGGGCACGCCGGACATCGGCTCGGGGCTCTTCCAGTTGAACTGCAGCGGCATCGACCCGCTGGCGTTCAAGGCGATCCTCAACTTCAGCGTGCCGACGGCGCCGCTGAGCTGCGGGACCTGCGCCTGGATCCCGTTCTCCATCCCGATCGGGCAGACCATCCAGAGCCCCGGCGCGGCGGCCTTCCTGACGCCGATTCCGTGCGATCCGTCGCTGGTCGGTGCTCAGCTCGATGCGCAGTTCACGAGCTTCCTGACCGCATCGAGCCCGTGCTCGCTGTTCTCCAACGTGTCGCTGTCGAATCGGCTGCGCCTAACCTTCGGCCAGTAGCAGCGAACACGGCCGTGGCGCCGGGCCGGTCGACGCCAGACCAGTCGACACCGAGCCGGTGGGCGCCGGCGAAGCACGAGGCCCCTGCGAGCGCTTGCTCGCAGGGGCCTCGTGCATTCGCCGGTCTGCAGGCTGATGCCGGCGCAACCGTGATCCGACTCGAGTCTAGCGACCGGCCTTCTTCTTCTTGCCCCCGACCTTGATCTCGACGGTGGTGGTCTTGCCGGCTTCGACGGTGACCTCGTCGCTCTTGCCCTTGCCGATCGAGTCGTGCTCGTGCCAGTAGCCGACCTTGTACTTGCCCGCTGGCACGCCCTCGAGCGTCGCGCTGCCGTCGGCGCCGGAGAGGCCGTAGATCGGGTCGTCGGTCACGAAGATGTACGAGGACATCCACGGGTGGATGTCGCACTTGACGGTGACGACCTCCGCCTTGTCGAGCTTCTGCTCGGCCTTGCTGCCGGCGGCGACCGAGTTGTTCTGGTCGCCGTTCTTCGTCGCGTAGACGTGCACGTTGTGCGCGACCGAGTCGCTGTTCAGGTACTCGACCGTCGCGCCCATCGGCACGACCTGCACGTGGGGCTCGTAGCGGCAGGCCTTCTGGTCGAGGTAGTACTTGCGCCCTTCGGGCACCTTGACCGGCATGTCCTTGACGCCGATCGTCAGCACGACGTTCGCCACGCCGCCGGCGGCGTCGATCATGCGCGACTGATTGGTGGAGTCCACTGCGACGCCGTCGGGGCAGCAGCCCTTCGAGGCCTCCGGGCTGATCACCAGCGCGGGCAGCGCCTCGGGCTTCTCACCCTCCCAGACGACCTTGACCTGAACGGTGCCGGTCTCGGCCACGGCGTTGCTCGTCGCAACGGGGCTGGACTTGGTGAAGGGGATCGCGGCCGCCGCGCAGATGGCGGCGCCGAGCACGAGGGTGGAAACGGTGAGGATCTTCATGTGAGTTGGGGTGGGTGTCGCGCCGCGCGGAACTCCGGCGGGCGGTGGATGGAATGCGGGGGGGGCCTGATTCTGGCAGGCGGGGACTCTCCCGGCGACCCTCATCGGACGGAGGGTGCCGCGGCACAAGCCCCCGGCCGCCCGCGGGCCCTACATGCCCGTGGGCAGGTCCTGCCGTTGCATGTTGTAGAGCCAGTCGAGCAGCGCCTGGATCTGGACCGCGGCCTTGCCCGGGAAGAGCGCCTGGTGCGAGTCCTTGTCGGCCGGGAAGTTCACCGGCATCGCGGTGCCCGGGTAGACCTTGGCCGGGTTCTCGATCCACTTGTGGACCCAGTCCTCGCGCAGACGCTCGGCGGTGTTGTTCAGATCGGGCGCCCATTGGATCGGCTGCGCCGTGCCGCCCGCCGGGCCCTGCCCGTTCAGGTAGTGGCACTGCACGCAGTAGGGTCCGCTCGCATCGCGCGCCAGATTCTCGGCCTTGGCCAGGTGCTTGGAATCAGCCGCCATCAGAGCGTTGACGTGCGCCGGCGAGCGACGCACGACGCGCTCGTGGCGCGGATCCACCGGCGGCAGTACCTCGTCGAACTTCTGTGCATCGCCCCAGGCCTTGACCTTCGCGAAGCTCGCATCGATGTCCGGCCGGCTGCCGTTCTCGATGCCGGCCAGCGTCTCGGCGGGAATCTTGATCAGCGCCGCCAGCTCCTCGAGCGACTTCTTCTGCGCCAGACGCAGCTTGCGCGCGTAGTACACCGGCCAATCGCGCTGCGCTTCGTAGGCGAAGTAGTCGGCGATCGCGCCGGCCTCGCCGTCTGCGTAGTGGAAGCTCGGCATGCGCACGCGCATTTGGTGGCGCAGCGTGATCGGATCGTTGAGGAACGCATAGAACCAGTTGCGTTGCAGCTTGTCGCCCTCGCCGAGCAGCACCGGCGGCGCGAAGGTCCAGCGCACCTTGTCGTACTCTTCCTCGGCGTACTTGCGGTACTTGCCGTCGACGTCGCCGACGCCGCCTTCGGGATCGGGCGTGCGGCTGTTGTCCTCCGCATCGAACGGCTTCTTGTACCAGTCGGTCACGACGCGCACGAGGTCGCCGCCGACGGGCGGCTTCACGCTGACCAGATCCTTCGCGAGCACGGAGATCGAGTCGCCGATGTCGCCGAAATCAGGCTCGGGCCGCAACAAGCGCAGCGAGAACTCGAATTCATCGGGGTCGAAGTCCTCGTCCTCGCCCTTCATGTACGCGACGTAATCGGCCCAGTACTCGGCCCAGCGGTCCATGCGCGGCGGGAGCGTCTCGCCCTCGAGCTTGCGGAACTCGGCGCCCACCGTGTGCAGCTTGCCGGCCTCGTCCTTGAACGTGACCAGGCCGGGCTCGAGCACGTGGCAGGCCGCGCAGTTGTTCTGGCGCACCGCGCGCAGGCCCGCATCGCGCGCCAGCTCGCCGGCGTCCGGCACCATCTTCGCGCGCTGCACCTCGTCCTTCACGAGACCGACCACGAAGGTCGTGATCGCCTGGGTCTGCTCCTCCGTGAAGCCGAAATACGGCATGCGCAGCTTCTCGGTCGGGTTCTTGATCTTCTTGCGGTCGTAGGACCGCGGAGCCTTCAGCTTCTGCTCGAGGAAGTTGTTGTGGTAGCTCTTGAAGTTCGAGGTCGTTTCCTGATCCCAGCCGTGCGTGTCCGCGAAGATGTAGGGAATGAACCCGAAGTCGAGCTTGTCGACGGTCTTGGAGGCCCACGTCGTCAGCTCGGCGCCGATCGGCATCATCGACTCCATGCCGGAGACCTCGTGGCAGGAGTAGCAACCGTACTGGACGACGAAGCGCTCCCCGACGGCGACCTGCAAGTCGGCCTGGCGGTCCCAACGCCGCGTCTCGTCCTTGCCCTCGAAGCGCTGTTCGAGGGCCGTGCGCCCGTCGCGCGTGAAGAACCAGCGCGCCTGCTCCTGGAGCACATCGAGCTTGGCGGCCGGGATGCTGGTCTGCCAGCCTTGCGGCACGTCACGGAAGATCCCGTCGGGATCCTCCATCAGGTACGCGGTGATGTCGGCGGCGTCCTCGTCGGACAGGCGCAGGTTCGGCATGCGCGTGTCGGGCCAGTACTTGGCCGGGTCCTTGAGCCACCAGTAGAGCCAGTCGGCGTCGAGCTTGGTCGCGACGCCGCGCAGGTTCGGGCCCATCTCGTTCTCGTCGGCGCGCTCGTGCGCGAGGTCGCCACCGACTGGGAAGGTCTGCGCGTCATGCGGCGCGACGTTGTGGCAGCCGAGACAGCCTGAGAGGCGGAAGGCCTCGCGGCCGCGCAGCGCGTCGCCCTCGGCGGGCGGCTTGGGCAGCGCCTGCAGCGGGTGCCGCTGCTGCAGGAACGCGGTCACCGCCGCGACCGCCGCGTCGTTCCACTCGCGCCCGAGCACGTCGCGCCCCTCACCGTACTTCGACTTCGCGATGACCGCGTCGTCGGCGAAGTTCTCCAGGTTGAAGAACTGCGGCATGCGCGTCGTCGGGCGGAAGGCCTTCGGATCGGCCACCCAGCTCGCGACGAACTCGGGCGTCAGCTTGGCCAGCAGGTTCTTCAGCGAAGGGCCCGGCTTGCGCTTGGTCGGGAACCACTCGACCTTGTGGCACGCATAGCAACCGTACTCCTCGAACAGGCGATAGCCCTCGGTGACCTTCGGCGCATCGGCCGCGATCAGCTCGAGCGAGTCGGTGTGGCACTGCACGCAGCCGGCTTCCGACATGCCGGTCGGCAGCATCGGGTAGTCCCAGTGGTGCTGCTTGTGCCAGTGGTACTCGTCCTTCCACTCCTTCGTCTGCTCGTCGCCGGTCGGGCGGTGGTCGGTGCGCACGATGTCGAGCGCCTCGCCGCAACCGCGGTGGCAGATCGTGCAGCCGACCTCGCTGATCGGGTGCGGCGACTTGTTGGTCAGGAACAGATCGAGGCGCGGGTGCGACGTGTACGGCTGCTCGGCGTTCTCGAAACCGGCGCGATCGATGCCCATGTGACAGCTCTGGCACATGTCGATGCGCTTCTTCTTCGTGAAGTTCAGCTCGAAGGTCAGGTTCTCGAGCGCGACCTTCTGCACCTTCAGGTTCGGCCCGATGAAATCCAGGCCCGGAAAGTCACGGACGATGTTCGCGACTTGTGTGGCGCGGTCGGCCGGGTCGAGCTTCTCGATCTTCGCGCGGCGCAACTCGATGTCCTTGGTCGCGACCTTCAGCGCGCGCTCGGCTTCCTTCAACGGCGCCTTCAGCGCGTTCACATCCGCTACTGCCTTGGCCAGCGCGGCCTCCGCCTGCTCCTTGCCGTAGGCGGACTTCTGCATGCGCTCGTAGACCGCGGCCATGTGGGCCTCGCCGTAGGCGGGGTCCTTGTGCTCGAGCCGGTGCTCGTCGACGACGTAGCGCTCCCAGTCGTATTGGGCCTTTTCCGTCTTCGCCGCGCTCTCCTTGACGAAGTACTCGCCCTTGGCGAGCCGCACGACCTCCTGCTTGGCGGCGATCTCGGCGTTGAGGGCCTCGACCGCCGCGGCGGCCTTCTGCACTTCGACCTGCAAGGTCTCACCGTGCGCGGCCTGGGCCTTCAGCTCGGCGGTTTCCAACTCGGCGCGCGTGCGCTCGAGGTCCAGCGCGCGGAACTCGCGCTGGTGGTTCTTCCACGGCCGGCTGGCATCGTCCAGGACCATCCAGACCGCCGTCACGAGCAACGCCAGGCTCGCGAACGCGAACCAGAGGTTCAGGTGCTTGATGTGGTAGTGGGTATCGCCGCGATCAGCCATGCGTCACCGGGAGGAACTCGTGACTGGGGACCGAGTGGAAATAGTGCGGAGGAGGGTTGTGGAGAAGGCCTGATCCATGGAGAGGGCCTGACCTAGACGTTGAAGAACCACTCGGGGATACCGACGATGTACTTCAACCCGACGGTCCAGCGCAGCAGCATCTTGAGCGGGATCAGCGCGAACCACAGCAGCATGTGCATCATGACCTGGTAGCGCACCATCCCGATCTGCGCGAACATCGACCGACACACGGTCTTCGCGAGCAGCGGCGGCAGCAGCAAGAAGAAGGCGCCCAGGAACGCGAAGCCGGGTGCCTCGCGCAGCAGGATGTTGTCGGGCCGCGGCTGGTCGAGCAGGTTGACCCAGAAGTAGGTCGACAGGTCGACGTTGACCATCGGCTCGAGCTTGTGCAGATCCCAGTACTCGAAGGGCCCGAAGAACGACCAGTTCGGACCGCGCAAGAAGGTGCCGAGGATCACGAACGACACCCAGAACAGCACGAAGCCGATCCAGAAGAACCAGATCGCGAACTTGCGCTCGTTGAACGTGTAGTAGCCGTTGCCCTTGGGGTTGGTGTCCACGTACGGGATCGCGCCCAGCCCGACGATGATGAAGCTCGGCAGCAGCACGCCCGCGATCCAGGGATCGAAGTACACGAGCAGTTCCTGCAGCCCCAGGAAGTACCACGGCGCCTTGGACGGGTTCGGCGTGCGCGCGAGCTCGGCCGGTTCCTCCAGCGGTGCCATCAGCACGATCGACCAGACCACCAACGCGACGGTGAACAGGACCAGGCAGATCAGCTCGGTGTAGACCAGGTCCGGCCAGGTGAAGACCTTCTGCTTGTTGAAGTCCCCCTCCAGCGTCGGCTCGCCGCGCGCGATGCGCTCGTCGTTGATGACGGCCTTGCGCAGCGACAGCCACGAGAAATAGACGACCGTCGCGAGCAGGATCACGATCGGCACGTTGTCCGGCTTGCCGATGATCTTCGCGAAGTTCGGGTCCTTCCACGCGAAGACCAGGAAGGCGGCGCCCAACACGAAGAACGCGACGATGACGAAGGTCTTCGCGAAGAACTTGCGGAACTGCAGGATCAGGATGATCGCGAGCGTGAACCCGATGAAGTAGCGGGTCGGCTCGGTCAGCCAGTTGACGGCGTGCTTGATGTAGTCGGCCATCGGTTGGTGCGGCGCGTCGGAAGGGGGTCGTGCGTGCGAGTGCGGGCCGGTGCGGACGCTAGCCCGACCTACTCATGAGGCCACGAGCGAAACGTCGCGAATGGCTGCAGCTGCAGCGATCTGCGACTGAGAGCAGCGGAGGCGACCTCTGGAAGGTCGTCGAGACCTCGCAAGGAGCAGAGCGCTGCAGATGCAGCCAGTCGCGACGTTGCAGCCGGGGGCTCATGAGTAGGTCGGGCTAGAGCGGGCCCGAGATCCCGCCGTCCTTGCGGACGCGCCAGAAGTGGATCGCCATCAGCGTGGCCGCGATCAGCGGGAAGCCGACGCAGTGCAGCACGTAGAAGCGCAGCAGCGCTCCCTCGCCGACGAAGCGCCCGGCCAGCAGGCCGAAGCGCACGTCGTCGCCGGCGTGGACGAAGTCCAGACCGCCGAAGCTGATCAGCGCGGCACCCGGCCCCTCGTGCCCGAGGAACGGCGTCGCGCGCGCCATGTTCGTGCCGACCGTGATGGCCCAGACGGCGAGCTGGTCCCACGGCAACAGGTAGCCGGTGAAGGACAACAGCAGCGTGATCACGAGCAGGATCACGCCGACGTTCCAGTTGAACTCGCGCGGCGGCTTGTACGATCCGGTCAGGAACACGCGGTACATGTGCAGCCAGACCGTGATGACCATCAAGTGCGCCGCCCAGCGGTGCAGCTCGCGCATGATCCCGATCGGCACGTGCTCGCGCAGCGCCATGATGTCCTGGAACGCCAGCTCGGCCGTCGGCCGGTAATAGAACATCAACAACAGGCCGGTGATCGTCTCGATCAGGAACAGGAAGAACGTCAGTCCTCCCATGCACCAGGTGTACGAGAGCTGGATCCCGCTGCGGCGCACCTTGACCGGGTGCAGGTGCAGGAACACGTTCGACAGCACGGCCAGCGTGCGGTTGCGCGGCGTGTCGGGATAGCCGTGCCGGAAGACCGACTTCCACAGCTGGGTCTTCGTGGTCGCTTCGAGCAGCTTCTTCATCGAGCGCGTGAGGAGCGGGGTGGGCGCGGGGCGGGCGCGAGGGGGAACGGGGGGCGCGGGGCGAACGGACGCGAACTCAGGCGACGTAGGGCAGGTACGAGCCGTCGAGCAGCCACTGCCCCTTCTCTTCCTGATACTTCGTGTTCTTGTCGATCAGGATCTGGCCGTCCTCGGCCAGCACGATCTTGTAGCGCTCGAGCGGGCGCGGCGCGGGCCCCTCGACGTTGATGCCGGTCTTGACGAAGCCGGAACCGTGGCACGGGCACTTGAACTTCTCCTCGGCGGGCAGCCAGTTCGGCGTGCAACCGAGGTGCGTGCAGACGGTCGACAGCGCGAAGAAGCCGCCCGCATCGCGCACGACCCACACGCCGTAGGAGGCCTTGAAGCGCTCGTCGACGGAATCGACCGCGAACTCGTCGGGGAGTCCGATCTTGAACTCCTGCGGCGGCTCGTACAGCACGTTGGGGAACAAGAAGCGGCCCATCGCGCCGAGCAGCCCGACGGACCCGAGCGTGAACGCGCCCCAGGCCACCGAGAGCACCGACAGAAAGCCGCGCCGCGACACCTCGCCGCGCAGCGGCGCGCGCACCGACTCGGGTGGGCTGGGCTCCGCCCGCGCGGACGCGGCGGCCGACTCGGCCGGGCTGGGCCGGCCTGATGCTGGATCCTTGATCTCGGTCACGATCGACTCCGGGGGACGGTCGCCCTCGCGCGGAGGGCGGCAAGCAGATCAGCCGGCGCGGACGCGCCGCGGGCCGAGCCGCTCGAAGCGCCGCAAATGCTAGGGAAAAGGGAGCGGTGAATCGAGGGGGCCGCTGCCGCCGTCGCGCGTTCCTCCGCGCAACCAGCCGTCATGACCCCTCCGCCTGGGCCAGCGCGCGCAGCGCGGCCTCGCGCAACTCGATGTCGGATTCCTCGCGCGCCAGCTGCTCGACCAAGCTGCGATACTCGGGCTTGCCCAGCCGCAGCAACGCCTCCAGCGCCTTGCGCCGAGACATCGACACATCGGCAGCTCGCGCGAACTTCTGCGGTTGCGCCTGGTGTGCCAACGCGTAGGCCTGCGGGTCGAGCATCTCCCTGAGCACGCCCTCGCCGCTGGCATCGGCCAGGTGCGACAGCGAGATCGCAGCCTGCCCGCGCAAGTCGAGCTCACTGGAGCCCAGCAGGCCGCGCAGAGCGCCGCGCGAACCGTCGGCCGGGTAGCGCTGCAGCGACATCGCCGCCGCCCGCACCAGACCGGGGTCGGGGTGATCGAGGAAGCGGATCAGCAGCGCATTGGCCGTCTCGCGCTGTGCCGGCTCGAAGCGCTCGGCCCAGGCGCCGAAGCTGCTCAGCAGGTTGAAGCGGACAAAGCCCTCCGGATCGGCCGAATCCGGCGCCTCGGCCAGCGCAAACAGGCGCTCGACGCTGCCCGCCTCGCCCAGCTCGAGCAGCACGCGCGCGTACAGGAAGGCCTGTTCGTACTGGTCCGCGTCGGCCTGATTGCACGCGTCGTAGGCCCCGACCAGGCGGTGCGCGAAGGACGGGCCGATGTCGTGCGGAACGGGCTCGCCGCGGTCCAGCGCGGCCTGGCGCTCGACGATCTGCTGGACCAAGCTGAATGAGGCCTGCCGGCGCTCGTTCTTGCCGCCGGAGATCATCCGCGAGAGGTTGTCCTCGGCGCTGGATTCCCGGCCGGTGACCGCGCCGAAGAGCACGAAGACGACGACCAGGACGATGCCGATCAGCGCCGGAACGACCAACAGGGGCACCCAGAGATTGCGGTAGGGGCTCTCGGGGAGGGCCTCGGCGCCGGGGTCGGGGGCGGGGGGCTCAGGGGGGGCGACTGTCGGGTCAGCGCTCATCGGGCCGTCAATGGCGCAATGTAGCCGCCCGGCGGGGGCGGGTCCAACGGACCTTGGTCCAGTTGGCTGCGCGCTGTCCAGGAATCCACCGCGAATGGGGGTCCGAGCGGTGTGCGGACCACCGCCGGCGGTGGACGCGCAGCCAGCTAGACCAAGGTCCCTCTCAGGGCAGCACCACCGGCCGCGGCAGCCCCCCCACCAGCGGTCGCGCATACGCGAGGAATTCCTCGCTCACATCCGCTCCACGCCCCAGGTACCGCTCCGGCAGCGACTGCGTCACATGCGCGACCCGCTCCAACTCGACCCACCCATACTCGACCCGATAGGTCTTGCCGGGGATCCGACGGATCACGACCGACCCGCTGCGCGGCCCGCCCTCGCGCGCGAAGCGCACGGCCGCCCGCCCGACCGCGCGGGCCTCGCGCGCGTCGGTGCTCGACACGCAGCCGTAGAAGCTGCGTTGCAAGTAGCCGAAGGTATCGGCGCGCACGCGCAGCTTGTCCCCCAAGCGTCGTTTCAGCTCGGCCGCCAGGAAATCCCCCAGCGCCCCCGAGCCGGACAGCACCGCGTTGCCGTGCGCGTCGACCTCCTTGGTCACGGCCACCGTCTTGCCGTCCGCGCCGCGCACGCCTTCGGAGACGGCGACCACGCATCGTCCGAGGCGCTGGCGCACCGCCTCGACGTCACGCGCGAAGGCCTCGAGGTCGAAGCTGCGCTCGGGCACGTACACGAGGTGCGGTCCGTCGTCGGCGCGCACGCGCGCCAGCGCGCTGGCCGCCGTGAGCCAGCCCGCGTTGCGCCCCATGATCACGTCGAGCTTGATGCCGGGCAGCGCGCGCGAGTCCAGATCGTCCCCCATCAGCGCCAGCGCGACGAAACGCGCGGCCGAGCCGAAGCCCGGGCAGTGATCGGTCTCGCACAGATCGTTGTCGATCGTCTTCGGCACGTGGAAGAGCTGCATCTCCCAGGTCGAGCGCTCGGCGACCTTCTCGAGCAGTTGAGCCGTCTCGGCCGAGTCGTTGCCGCCGATGTAGTACAGCCAGCGCACGTCGCGCTTGCGGCAGAACTCGACGATGCGCACGCATTCCTCCTCGGTCGGCTTCTTGCGCACCGAGCCGAGCGCGGCGCCCGGCTGTTTCGCGATCGCGGCGAGCGCGACGGCGGGCTGCTTGTCCAGGCGCACGAACTTGTCCTCGAGCATGCCGCGCACGCCGTGGCGCGCGCCGAGCACCTGCCGCACGCGCGGGTCGCGCCGCGCCTGTTCGATCACGCCGAGGAGCGACTGGTTGATCACCGCCGTCGGCCCGCCCGATTGGCCGATCAGCACATTGCCTTTGAGCTTGCCCATGCGGAGACTCCTGGGTGCAGCATGCGCTCGCTCTTCCATAGGCTCAAGTCCAACGCGCGCCGGCTGAGTGCCGGGGTCGCGCTGTGCGCGTGTTTCGAGCAGGCGGCCGCTCAGCAAGCGGATTCCCGGCCGGCGCCGCCGTTCGACGGGCTCACGCTCTCCGGCTGGCGCGCGCTCGGCGACGCCGTTTGGACGGTCGAGGACGGCGCGATCCGGGGGCGGGTGGGCGGCGGCGCGCAGAGCTTCCTGGTCAGCGAACGCACGTGGGCGGACTTCGAACTCGAACTCGAACTCTGCAACGACGCGCCCGGCAACTCGGGCGTGCAGATCCGCAGCCATGTGAACGAGCAGGGCCGCCTGTACGGCTACCAGATCGAGATCGATCCGAGCGCGCGCGCCTGGTCGGGCGGGCTGTACGACGAGGGCCGCCGCGGTTGGCTGGACGATCTCGCCGACGACGAAAAAGCGCGCGCGGCGTTCCGCGGCGGCGAATGGAATCGCTACCGGATCGTCTGCGACGGCCCGTGGATCCGCGCGTGGGTCAACGGCGTGGCGACTGCCGATCGGCTCGACCCGCTCGACCTCGACGGGCACTTCGCGCTGCAGGTGCACTCGGGCCGCGATACGAACATGCGCTGGCGCGGACTCGCGCTGGTGGAACGCGGTGCGCATCGCTGGGTCGACGTCGCACCGGAGGGGAACGTCGAGCTGGTAGCGGGACGCGGCGCGCTGCGGATCGAGCTCGCGGCCGACGCGCGCGGTGCGCTGGCGCTGGTCGAAGTCACGCCGAACCCCGCTCCGCGCGCACCGGTGCACTGCGGCGCCGGGCTCGTGCGCACGAGCGACGGCTGGCGCGTCGACGCCGACGCCGCCGAATTGCGCGGCGCAGCCGATGCACCTCGGCGCGAGCTGTGCTGGATCGCGTGGGACGGACGCCACGCGCTCTTCGTCGACGGCAGGCAGGTCGTCGACTGGCGTGCGGAGCAGGGGTGGTCGGTGCCCGCGCGCTTCACCTGGAGCGGCGCGACGCCGGCGCGGCTCCGCCGCCTCGAGCGCGAACCGCCTAGAGATCGCTAGCCGTCCACGGGCGGCCGCGCTGCGCGGCGCGCGCGCGACCGCGTTCGACCTCGTCGCGCGTCGGCGGCTCGGCGCGATGCCCCCACTCGCGACGCAGGTAGACGAGCAGCGCGTGGAGTTCCTCGTCGCTCGCCTTCCACGCCGGCATCTCGCCGTTCCACGTCTCGTTGCCGATCTGCACGGGTCCATGCATGCCGGCCGCGATCAGCGCGGCGAGCCGCTCGCTCGGCCCGAGCACGTAGGGCGAATCGAGCAGCGGCGGCGCCTTGCCCGGCGCGCCCAGACCGCTCGGCTGGTGGCAGGCCGCGCAGATCGCCGCGTAGTGGCCGGCGCCCGCGGCGTACAGCTCGCGTTCGCGCGCGTCGAGCGCGCGCATCGGCGCGTCGG